>Ga0164243_10000331_pt1 | contig 96688 bp, 76 predicted proteins | sample OricompcompostOP_FD_108781 | JGI IMG/M metagenome (GOLD analysis project Ga0164243, IMG submission 108781) | Organic Plus compost microbial communities from Emeryville, California, USA - Original compost - Organic plus compost (OP) | ecosystem: Engineered > Solid waste > Mixed feedstock >... | reverse complement strand
TGACGGCGGCGGCCCAGATCGTGACCCGCCTAAGCGAGATTGCCGATATCACAAGCCATTCCGACCCGCACGACGATGCGTTCGATCCGCCGTACACCACAGTCCATGTCGGATCCCTGCATGGCGGAACGGCGCTCAATCTGGTGCCTGATCGCGCCATTGTGGAATTCGAAATCCGCAATATTCCCGGCGCCGATATCGCATTGCTTCTGGCACAGATCGAGAGCGTGATCGATGAACAGCGAAGGGATCTCAAACGGCAGGCGCCTGAAGCGGATATCATCATCGAGGATATTTCTTCCTACCCGTCCCTAATGATTGCCCAGAATGACGCGGCGGTTGCGACCGTGGCGCGCCTTGTGGGCAGTACACAGCCAGCCCGCACAGTCAGCTTTGGAACCGAGGCCGGGATCTACGCAAAGGCAGGCATCCCGACTGTCGTCTGCGGACCCGGCGACATCAGCCGTGCGCACAAGGCTGATGAATGGATTGGCATCGACGAACTCGCCCAAGCCGATGCGATGATGGAGACTTTGGCCGCCCAGCTCGGCAAGCCCGCCGACCAGTGGATCACAGCATGAGCGACGTCATGAGTAGATCAAACACCATAAGACCGTTCCTGAAACTCACGCATCACGGCGCGATGATTGCCCTGCAGGCCGCTGTCGCGAAGGCGGAAGAGTTGGGCGTTCCACAGAACATCACCATCGTCGATGACGGCGGCAATATGCTGGCTTACATCCGCATGGACGGCGCCAAGCTGCTCTCGGCCGAAACCTCGAAGTCAAAGGCGATCACGGCCGCGTCGCATCGCCAGCCGACCTCACGGCTTGATCCAACGTTGGAATTAAAGCTCGCGATCGCAGCCGGCGGCCGTCTTACAAATCTTGAAGGGGGGCTGCCAATCGTCATCGACGGCGTGTGTGTCGGGGCGGTCGGTGTTGGCTCGGGTACTGGTGCGCAAGATGTCGAGGTCGCGCGCGCTGCGCTGGCTGGTATTGGAGCGGAGGATCAAGTTCCATGAACACCATTCCTGACACCATGCGTTGCGTGATCGCCAAGGAAAAGGGGGGCCCGGACGTTCTCACCGTAGAGAACCGCCCGGTGCCAAAGCCGCAAGCTGGCGAGGTGTTGATCAAGGTTGATTATGCAGGCGTTAGCCGCCCGGACATCATGCAGCGGAAGGGCATCTTCGTGCCGCCCCCAGGGGCGAGCGACATTCTCGGTCTTGAATGCGCAGGCACAATCGTAGCGCTAGGCGAAAAGGCGGCAGGGCTCGCCATCGGCGACCGCGTTGCCGCGCTTCTGATTTCAGGCGGCTATGCCGAGTATGTGACGACCGATGCGCGCCATTGTTTGAAACTGCCAGAACATCTTTCGATGCGCGATGGCGGCGCGTTGCCCGAAGTTGTCTTCACGGTGTGGCATAATCTGTTCGAACTCGGACGCCTCACACCCGGCGAGACCGTTCTCATTCATGGCGGCGCCAGCGGCATCGGAACAATGGCGATCCAGCTCGCCGCCGCCACCGGCGCGAGCGCTTATGCGACGGTGGGCTCGAAGCAAAAGCAATCCGCTCTCGCTGATCTCGGCTGCAAGGCGTCGATCCTTTATAAGGACGAAGACTTTGCGATCGCGATCAAGGATCTCACCGGTGGCCGCGGCGTCGATGTGGTGCTGGACATCGTCGGCGGCTCGTATGTGCCGCGCAACATCTCCATCCTCGCCGCTGGCGGGCGCCATGTGAGCTTGTCGTTTCTCGAAAGCTCAGCGACCACAATCGATCTCGGACCGGTCATGAGCAAGACCCTCACGCTGACATCTTCAACTCTGCGTCCCAAATCCGCCGACGAAAAGGCCCGATTGAAAAACGCGATCGAGCATCACGCCTGGCCTCTGATCACGTCGGGCCGCGTGAAAGCCGTGGTGCACGCGGAATTTCCGCTGGCTGAAGCGGCAAAAGCCCATGCAATGCTGGAAGCCTCCGAACATATCGGAAAGGTCGTCCTGCGTTGCTAAAGAATGCCAGCGCCGTCCAATCCTAAAGTCACCAAATTGGCGGCGTAATAGACACGAGGCAGAGGCCCTATGAGTCTTCGGCCGCCAGTCGCTGTAGCATCACGTTTCCAGCGCGCGTCACGCAACTGGGATCACCCCCCGCCAGATCCCTTCCTAAGGATCGGCGAGGGGTTTCGCTGTTGAAGGCAGACCGCTTTATCCAGCACACACGGGAAAAGACATGCTGCTTGCAGGTGTCGTGTCGCACTCAACTGCCATGATGGACAAACCCGTCAATCCTTCGAATACCTGAACGCCGATTGGCCCATCCCTATGGCCGCTAAGCAACACTTTCGTGCACGTTACGGGACTTCCTGGAATCACTCCAAATCATTGGGTTTGATGGAGATTTTACGTCACCGTACAAAGGCATGTCGGGTCATGCAACGGTTACGGAAGCGATGTGGGACGTCCAGGAGCTCTTTAGATTGCACAGCAGAGACGTCACCCGTTATCTGCGGCGGCGGGTGTCATCGCCTGACACCGCAGCCGACCTCGTGCAAGATCTGTTTCTCAAGTTGCTGATCGCCGATATCAGCTCATCCATAACGGATCGCCGGAGCTATCTTTTCCGGGCCGCCAACAACCTGGCTATCAATCACAACAAGCGCGAGGGTCTCGTTCGTTTCGAAGACCCTTCCTCTTTAGACGCCATTGTCGACGACAGCCCAAGCGCAGAGCGGCAGCTTCTGTCCAAGCAAGAGCTGATGATCGTGGCAGAGGTTTTGGCCGGGCTGTCTCCCGTTCAGCGCAAAATCTTTTTCCTGACAAAAATCGACGGGCTCACCTTCCCCGCGATCGGTCAAAAGCTGGGTCTCGCGCCGACGACTGTGCACAGCCACATGGTGCGCATTCTCATGCGCATTCAGCTTCGTTTCGAAAATCTCTAAAATATCTCTCGGAGAAATGCCGCCCCCGATTGTCTCATACGGTGAGGGTCTGGTAACGCGACCGCTCGGCACATGGGGAAGCGACTTTGTCAGGTCAGGATGACAGCGAACGCCGAGAGAAGGTGCTTCTTGAAGCAGCGGAATGGCTTTCAAAAGCCATTGACGACCGCATGTCTTCCGCTGAACGCCTTCAGTTCGACACCTGGCTGAATGAAAGCAGGGAACATCTGGAGGCCTACCATCGGATCGAGCGCCTCTGGCAAGGCTCAGGCGATCTGCCCGAAGTTCAGCAACGCCGCGAGCACTTACTGAAGCGTCTCACGCGGCGCGACATCGGCAAGGGCATCATCCTGATCGGAACCGCGGCGCTCGGTGCCCGATATCTTTTGGACGCGCCCTTGGCAGACTTTCGCACGGGCCAGGGTGAAAAACGGACGATCCACGCGGAAGATGGCTCCAGCTTCCAACTCGCGCCGCTCACACGCATGTCCTTAACTTTCACCGGATCTGAAAGGTCTATCCAACTGTTTCACGGCGAAGCTTATTTCGATGTCGCGAACAGCGACAAGCCCTTCTCCGTCCAGGCGGGCAACGGCTCCACCACGGCGTTAGGAACATCCTTCTCTGTCAGGTATCGCGAAGACCTTGTCCGCGTTGTTGTGAACAAGCACGCCGTTCAGGTGAAGGCCGGCAATGCGTCCATGATTGTGAAGGAAGGTGAGCAGCTGGATTATCGGCACCAGCTGGGGCCCGTCCGCACCGCCGATACAGCTGAAGCACTGGCCTGGACGAATGGCCGCCTCATATTCGACGGAAAACCTTTGGGCGAAGTCGTCGAAACGCTCAACCTGTGGCATTCAGGCCGCATCGTCATTATGAGCAAGGCCCTGTCAGCAAGACCTGTGACCCTGATTATCAACACCGATCGCATTGAATCAGTGGCCTCGCAACTCGAGAGCGCTCTGCCGATCAAGGCTGTGGCCATTGCGGCCTATCTGATCTTTCTGTTTCCAGCCTGATTTTTTCCAATCGCCCTCGGAGATCTGCCCCCTCCAATTGTCTCACAGGTGGGAGGCCACACGAATTGGCCAGTTGGGGGTATGAATGTCTTTTTCGCGGAATGCTTGCTCGGCTGCATTGATGAGCGGCCTGCTTGTCTCGGCCACTCCGGTGTTATCGCAAGACCAACTCACAGCTCCCAACGCCGGCGAATTCCATTTCAGCTTGAAGCGGCTGAATCTACGCTCTGCGTTGTCGCAATTCTCCTCGGTTACAGGAATTGACATCGTCGGAGACGGTGCCCTTCCGAGCGGAGCCGTATCGGGCCAGTTGGAAGGCCGCATGAGCCCGCACGAAGCTCTTTCGCGACTGCTGGCGGGGACCGATCTAAATTACAGATTCTCCAACCCGACCTCCGTGGTGATCATGACCGCCGAGGCCCGTTCCGCCCGAGCGCAAGAGGTTTTGCCCGAAATCACGGTTTCGGGAAGCGCCAACACCAATACCCTCAGCACAATGTCGCCTCCGCCAGTCTATGCCGGAGGTCAGGTCGCGACCGGCGGGCAGGTTGGCATGCTGGGCAACCGCAACGTGATGGACACACCGTTCAATCAAACCAATTACACGGCTCAGCTCATCCAGAACCAGCAGGCCCGAACGATTACCGACGTCACAGCCAATGACCCGTCTGTCGATTCTGCTCTCCCGCGCAATGCAACTCGCGAACAGTTGGTGATCCGGGGCTTCCTGACCAGCAACACAGACATCGGCATCAACGGTCTCTATGGCCTTGCCGGTAACAACAGTCTTTCGATTCTCGACGGTGTCGAGCGCGTCGAAGTGCTCAAGGGACTGAGCGCGCTGGTCAACGGCATGTCACCGGGAGGCAGTGTCGGCGGCAGCGTCAACTTCGTCACCAAGCGCGCCGGCGACGAGCCGATCGCGGAATTGACGACCACATATGCCTCCCACTCTCAATTCGGCACCCACTTGGATGTTGGTCGCCGTTATGGCGACAACAAGGAGTTCGGCGTCCGTTTCAATGGCAGTTACCGAAACGGCAATACGGAAATTGACCGTCAGCAGCAGGAGCTGGGTGCCGCCATTCTCGGCCTCGACTATCGAGGAGACCGCTTCAGGATTTCGACGGACCTGAGTTACGACAGCAGCGATAGCCAGCCTGGTCAATCACGAACGACAATACAAAGCGGCATGCCTGTGCCCACGCCGCCGTCGGCCACCAATAACTGGATGCAACCCTGGACCTATATAAAGGGCCGCAATCTCTTTGCGATGACGCATGCGGAAGTTGACCTGTCCGACCGCTGGACCGCTTATGGCTCGGTCGGCGCCTCAGACAGCGCGTTCGCCTCGAAGCTTGGCAATCCGGCACTGCTCAATGCCGACGGCGATATTACAGCGGAAGGACGATTACAGCGGGTCGCCTATCAGAACCTCGCATGGCAGGGCGGCCTGCGGGGCGAGTTCGAAACGGGCGCTGTCCATCATCAGGTCAATTTCAATGTCACCGGTTCAAGCAACGAATTCAAATTAGCATCGGTTAGGGGAAGTATCTATTCGTCCAATATCTATAATCCCGTCAACAGCCCCAACCAGGATCTGACGACACCGCCACTCGCAAAATTCAGCACGACCGACCTGGTGAGCTACGGCGTGGCGGACACGCTGTCGATCCTCGACAAGCGCGTGCAATTCACGGTCGGGGTACGCCGGCAGCAGGTCGCTTCCGACAATTTCGATCTCGCCACAGGCGCCCTGACATCAGGTTACGATTCCGCCGCCTGGACGCCGGCTTACATGCTGGTGGTCAAGCCGCTCGAGAACGTCTCTGTCTACGCCAATTATATCGAAGGTCTGCAACCAGGCGTCGTCGTCGATGACTTCTATAACAATGCGGGACAAGCCTTTCCCCCCTTCCGCTCCAAGCAGTATGAAGCTGGCGTGAAGGTGGACTGGGGGCGCCTCACGACGACTGTCAGCGCTTTCCAGATCACGAAACCAAGCACGCTGGTAAATGTCCCCGCGAACTTGCTGACCGTTGATGGCGAAAGCCGCAATCGCGGCATCGAGATCAATGCCTTCGGTGAGGTGACCGAAAGCATTCGCGTTCTCGGCGGCGTCACCTTCATGGATGCGCGGCAGCAAAAGACTGAAGGCGGCCAGTTCGACGGCAACCGATCAATCGCCATTCCCAATACGCAGGTGCGGCTCGGCGCTGAGTGGGACACGCCATTCCTGCGGGGCTTCACGCTGACCGGTCGTGCGCTCTACAACGATGAGGTCTTTGCGGACAACGCCAACACCCTGCTCGTTCCGTCATGGACACGGTTCGATGTTGGCGCCCGCTATACATTTGTATCGCCCTGGAATGGCAAGCCCATCACCGTCCGCTTTATGGTCGAAAACGTCTTTGACAAGAGCTTCTGGATGGCGGCGCCGGGAGGCAATCAGTTGTTCCTGGGCTCGCCCCGTACTTATCTCGCGTCGACCACATTCAGATTCTGAGTGAACGCGATGCCGCCTAAACATGCGATATCCCACAAACAGAGCGGGATGTGAGAAGATTTTTCGTCCTCGCTCACAGATGGGTCGGCCTTGCGCTCGCTGGTTTCCTTTGCATCGCCGGCATTACTGGCAGCGTGCTCGTCTGGAATGATGAGCTGGATGCGGCCATCAATCCCGATATTTTTCGGGCCGAACCTCCTGCAACCAATGCGGAGGGGGTCGACCCGCTCGATCTGCGCGCGAAATTGGCCGAACGCTATCCTCATGCGCTTGTCCATTACGTGCCGCTCCACACCGAGCCCGGCCGGACGACGCGCTTCCTTCTGCAGCCGCGTCCATCGGTCAAAGGTGATAGGCCTTCGCTTCCCAATGATCAGGTGATGGTCAATCCCTATACCGGCGAGGTGCAGGGCGAACGGCTTTGGGGCGATCTTGCGCAGGGTAGGAAAAACATCATGCCCTTCATCTATCGTCTCCACCAGTCACTCGCACTCGGCGTCGTCGGAACCTATACGTTCGGTATCGTCGCCCTGCTTTGGACACTAGATTGCTTTGTCGGCGCGTACCTGACCCTTCCAGCGCGCGTGCGAAGACTGGCCGAGCATCGGACTGGTCGGCAATGGCTGGCGCGCTGGCGGCCGGCATGGAATGTTCGTTGGCGCGCTGGCGGCTTCAAACGAAAGTTCGATCTCCACCGAGCCGGCGGCCTATGGATGTGGGCGATGCTGTTCGTCCTTGCCTGGAGCAGCGTCGCCTTCAATCTGCACGAAGTGTATTCGCCGGTGATGAGCGCGCTCTTCCCGCAGCAGCTCGACCGCGTCGAAGAGCATTTTCGTCGAAAGCCGCAAGCCGATCCTGGCCTGAGCTGGATCGCCGCGCGAGAAAATGGTCGTCGGCTGATGGCCGAACAGGCCCAAATCCGTGATTTCACCGTCTTTCGCGAGCATGCTTTATATTATGACGCACGCCGGGGCCTGTTCCGGTATGATGTGCTCAGTAATCTGGATGTCCGCGCAAAGTCAGCGAAGACATCTGTCTGGTTTGACGCGAATAGTGGCGCGTTGCGACTTGCCTGGCTACCGACCGGCGAAGCCAGTGGTGATACGATTCGCATGTGGCTGACCAGCCTGCACATGGCTGCGGTATGGGGGATGCCCTTCAAACTGTTCATGACAGCGATGGGCCTGTTTGTCGTTCTGCTGAGTGTGACGGGCGTCGTGATCTGGGCACGCAAACGCCGCGCACGCGCATAGAATCTTCCGTACCACCGATTGCCAAAATTAAGTGCGACGCTCATCGACGCACGATGGGCTGGTCACAGCGATTTACAGAACATCCTTTTCGCGATCATCAGTTTCGTTCTCGTCTGCGCGCAGACGGAGCTAAGGATTAGCGGCAACGGTAACCATGTAGCGAGCGTTGTGACCGACGCAGTCGCGAAGCTATGGCACAGGCCTTGCATTGCTTAGCCGAAGCAACGCAGCAGGACATTCGGGAAATCCTAGACAACGACTCTGCCGATCACTTCTTCCGTCTAACAGACACTTGAAAAAAAGGTTTTCATGGGCATCCCGTCGAAACTCAGACTCGAAGATCTGTCCATGACTTTCGCGACGCCAACAGGCCTCTTCGAAGCGCTGGCCCCCGTGAACCTTGCGGTGGATGCCGGAAAATTCATCAGCCTCATCGGTCCGTCGGGTTGCGGAAAAAGCACCATCTTCAACATCGTGGCCGGTCTTCAGATCCCTTCTGGTGGGAGGGTCTTGATCGATAATGAGGATGCGACCGGTACCATCGGGCGCGTCGGCTATATGCTGCAGAAGGATCTTCTGCTGAGATGGCGCACGGTGCTCGACAACATCGTGCTTGGAATGGAGATTCAAGGCGTCCCGACCGCGGAAGCTCGTGCCAAGGCTCTTCCTTACATCAAGCGCTACGGATTGGGCGGCTTCGAATACCAATATCCGAGCGCACTGTCTGGCGGCATGCGCCAGCGCGCAGCGCTCCTGCGCACCCTGTTGCTCGATAATGACATCGTTCTCCTCGACGAGCCGTTCGGAGCACTGGACGCACAGACCAAATCACAGATGCAGGAGTGGCTTCTGCAGATCTGGGCCGATTTCGGAAAAACGGTCATCTTTGTCACGCATGACGTCGATGAATCCATCTATCTCTCGGATGAGGTCTGCGTGATGGGGACGCGCCCCGGCCGCATCATCGAAAGAATGACTGTGCCTCTTTCGCGGCCACGGCCCCGCTCAATTGTCAATCACGCCGACTTTATCGCTATCAAGCAACGATGCATGGACCTGCTGAACCAGCAATATACCAAAGCCGAGCTCGCAGAGGCTGTCTGATACCGCAGCGCATCCCGAGGACATCACAGATGACAGACACGGCCACATCCGGTCCAATCGCCATCGTTCAGTCATCGTCCAGGAGGCACGCGTCGCCCAAACAATATCGCCGCTTGCCCGTCGCCAGGGAGTGGCCCACATGGGTCATCGTGCTCCTGCAGATCGGGATCGTTGCAGCGATTATCAGCTATTGGGAAATTGGCGCACGGATTGGGCTGATTGATTCATTCTTCTGGTCGCAACCCTCGGCGATCTGGGAGACGGCCAAAATCTTCTTCGCATCAGGAAACGCCTACGCCGATATCGCATACACTTTTAGGTCGACGCTGCTTGGATTTTTTCTGGGAACACTCGCGGGTTCGGCGCTCGGGCTTTCATTCTGGTGGTCGAAGAATTATGCGGCGATTGCCCAGCCATACATCATCTGCTTCGAGTCGCTGCCGAAACTCGCGCTCGCGCCGCTGATCATCCTCGTTTTCGGCATGGGCCTTGTCTCCAAGGTGGCGATCGCCGTTGCGCTGACGCTCGTTGTCTCGACCCTGACCACTTATGCCGGCGTCAAAGCGGTAGATAAAGATTCCGAGCGGCTGTTCTATTCTCTTGGCGCCACTCGCTGGCAGGTCTTCACCAAGCTCGTCGTCCCATCCTGCCTGCCGTGGATCATCTCCGTGCTGCGCGTCAATATCGGCCTTGCGCTGACGGGGTCCATCGTTGGTGAATTCATCGCCTCCCAGTATGGACTCGGCCGAACGATCCTCTACGCAGGACAAACCTACGAAATCTCACTTGTCTGGGTCGCCGTCACGGTCCTCTCGCTTCTTTCGATCGCCATGTATGTCGCCGTTTCGTGGCTCGAGAACAAGCTGACAAAGGGCGTCATGCATTGATGTGATTTTGATCTCGGAAACCTGAAGATTTGGAGTTCCCAATGAAGAAAGCACTGCAGATAGCGTCGGCATTGATGATGGGGGTCTTCTCCCTTGCCAGCACGGCCTCCGCGCAAACGAAAGACATCGTGGTCGCAGAGCCAGTGCACAGCCTAGGCTATCTTCCTCTCTATGTTGCGGTTCACAAAGGTTACTTCAAGGAAGAAGGCATCAATGCAACAATCATGACCATTGAGGGCGGCGGGGCACATACCAACGCCGTCCTCACCAAGCAGGCTTTCGCTTTCATCGGCGGCCCGGAGCACAACGCCTTCGCCAAAGCGAAAGGCGCCGAGCTGCGCGCCGTCGTCAATGTCGTCAATCGCGGCAATGTCTACTTCGTCGCCAGAGCCGGCCTCACGCCGCCGACGGACGGGAACGTCAAGGACTTCCTGAAGAGCAAGAAGATTGCCACCGGCGCCTTTGGCGGCACACCGAATTCGATCACGCGCTATGTGGTCGACAAGGCTGGCCTCGACTATAGAAAGGATGTCACGGTTCAGGAAATTACTGCTGCCGCCGGCACCCTTGCCGCTCTGAAGACCAAGCAAGCGGATATCGGCGTCGTCACCGAGCCGATGCTGACAGCTGGCATTCGCGAAGGTCTGTGGGGCGAGCCATTCTATAACGTGCCGAGAGAACTCGGACCGTATGCGTATTCGACGCTCAACATCCGCAAGGAATCCATCGACAAGGAGCCAGAACTGGTCCGTGGCTTTGTTCGCGCCGTGGCGAGAGGCCTTAAGTTCACCCATGACAACCGCGATGCTGCCGTTGAGATCGCTCGACGTGAATTTCCGACCATGTCGCTTGCGGATCTGAAAGCGACGCTGGACCGCTCGTTTGCCGACGAGATGTGGAGCCCGGATGGCTCGATCCAGCCTGATGCCTGGACGACCGGAAAAGCCGTGGTGATGGACGCCGGCATCCTGAAACAGGACGTGCCCTATTCCGACATCATCGACATGAGCATTTTCGAAAGCGTCAAATCCTCGCTTTGAGCGAGACATCAACCGATTGAGAGAAAGACATGACCGAACGGATCTGGGACCAGTTTCTCACCGAGCGCGACAAGGCTGTCTTTGCCGCGTCGGGTTACGGCGCGCGTGGCGGCTTCGGCAAAAGGCCGGCGCTTATCATCATCGACGTCAACTGGGCCTTTTGCTCCGAAAAGCCGGAGCCAATCCTGGAGACAATCAAGCGGTGGCGTAACTCCTGCGGGGAGGATGCCTGGGAGGCGATGCCTTATCTGCAATCCTTGATCAACAAGGCGCACCAGCGAAATATCCCGGTCATTTATACAACCGGCATTCGGCGCGACGATAACTGGGATGCCGGATCGTGGAGCTGGAAGAATAGCCGCTCGGAGGAAGACCAACTACCGGCATCAAATCTCGACGGCAACGAGATCGTTGCTGATATTGCGCCGGGCCCGCGCGACATCGTGATTTACAAGCAGAAGCCCTCGGGCTTCTTCGGCACAAACCTCGCATCTTATCTGACGCTGCTCGGTTGCGACAGCGTCATCATGACTGGCACGACGACATCAGGCTGCGTGCGCGCCAGCGTGCTGGACGCATTCAGCCTCAACTACCGCGTCGCTGTTGCCGAGGAAGCCTGTTTCGATCGCAGCCAGGCGAGCCATGCCATCAATCTCTGTGACATGAACGCCAAATATGCGGATGTGGTGAAGACCGAGGAGATTCTCGCGTTCTTCGATACGATTGACAAAAACGAATTTAATCTGCCGTCCGGCTCGCCCTTTAAGGCGCCTGATCTGACGCCTGTTTTGGCCAAATCCGCCTAGGTTATGCGGGCGGATGTATCAAGGGCCCGGTGGCGCACCTGCGTCGCTGCCGGAGCCGCTCCACTTAGCAAGCTGGCGGAAACAAGCTGATCCGCCGATCAGGGCTTGATGTCCAATCCCGCCTTTGACACTTGTCGTCTGCGCCTCCACGATAGTGCGCAATGCGACGCCCCCCGCCCTCAATCAAACGTCCCACCAAGATAGCAGCAAGGTTCAGGTAGTATGGTCTCTTCTTCCTATGTCGCACTCACGCCCGATTTTCTGACAGGGAAGTCATCACCTTCTGAATTCCTTGAGACATGCCTGGCGAGAGTTGCCAAAAGCGAAGACATGGTTCGCGCATTTGTGGCAATCGATATTGAAGGAGCCCGCGCTCAGGCCGAGGCGTCGACGGCTCGCTGGAAGGCGGGACAACAGCTCTCCCCCATCGATGGCATGCCGGTCGGCGTCAAGGACATCATCGAGACGGCGGACATGCCGACCGGCCAAGGCTCGCCGATGTGGGAAGGTTTCGAAAGCGGGCGTGACGCCGCCACCGTGCAGGCGCTGCGCGATGCAGGCGCCATCATCCTTGGCAAGACGGCCACGACGGAATTCGCCTCTTCTCCGACCTTCGCGCAGACAACCAATCCGCATGATCCAATGCGCACACCAGGTGGCTCCAGCAGCGGATCGACCGCCGCGGTTGGCGCTGGTTTTGTGCCCTTGGCAATCGGCAGCCAGGTGGTCGGCTCGACGCTTCGGCCGTCAAGCTATTGTGGCTGTGTCGGCTTCAAGCCGAGTACCGGCGGCTTGAACCGAAGCGGCTCCTACGATCATCTGAGCCACAGTTGCGTGGGCGTGATCGGTGCGACTTTGGAAGACGTCTGGGTTTCTGCGAAGCAGATCGCCACGCGTGTCGGCGGCGACCCCGGCTATCCTGGCTTGATGGGGCCGGAAAATCTCCCTGACGCACAGAAACCAAAGCGTCTGCTCATCCTGCAAACGGACGGTTGGAATAGGGTGACGCCGGGCGCCCGCGAGGCATTTGAAAGCGTTGTTGAAGAGCTGAAACAGTCGGGTGTCGAGCTTATCGATCGAAGCACGGACGCGGATATAGAAGCCTTCGAGCGCATGATCGCAGATGTACGCTCGCTGTCGGATGTCATCCTGTCCTGGGAAAACCGCTGGCCGACGGCAGGCTACCTTCGCAAGGATGCGGAGAAAGTCCATCCGGTGACCGTTGAACGTTTCAACGCGGCAAGAACCTTGACCCAGAAGGATTATGCAGAGGCGCTGGCACGTCGTCAGTCGCTGCGGGATGCCTTTGCCAAAGTGATTGCGAAAGGCGACGGAGCAATCACGCTCGCCGCCACCGGCGCGGCCCCGGTTGGCCTTATCAGCACGGGAGACCCCGGATTCAATATTCCGGCGTCGATCATCGGTGCACCGGCGTTATCATTGCCATTGCTATCTGACGAAGGCATGCCACTCGGCTTGCAGGTCATCGGCCGCAAGGATGAAGACGCGGCACTGTTCGGTCTGGCGACATGGATCACCCAGTGGCATGGGTGACGGTGGAGTAATAGCACTCTCGCTTGCCATTCTCCCTCAGACCATTCGGGCCACGGCGGCTCTGTCGAGATCCACGCCTTCGCGCAAGCGATCTGCATGCGCAGACCAGGCAGTCAAGTCAGCTTGTCGAAGCGCCGCACCAACAGCAGAGCTTTAGCCGCCTGTAATGTGTCGCCGCCGTTCCCGATCCGAAAGCAGCTGATAAACTCCGCTGTCGGGAGTCGGCTCAGGCGCATAACAAGCTCAAGCCATCTGGCTTTCAAACGCGCTCCGCAACATAGCCTCGCACTCCTCAATGCGGCTGCGCGCCGCATCGGAGCCCCAATGCGTCAGGACCTCACGCAAGTCTCTGATCGCAACGTCCACGGCTGTGCTCAGGTCGATTTGACAAGCTTCAGGTTCTTCGCTGCGATAATCACTCAACCAGACTATTTTGGCACTCACTGACCCATCCCCCGAATCGCTAAGGAGAAGGATGGAGGCCAGCCGTTAACAAGACATGGACAGGGTTCTTCTGGCGGAGCCAGACGGACCAGTCGCGGCCAAAAGCGGAGCCAAGATCCTAGCCGAGGGGGCGATTCTCGCGTTAGCATCAGAGCGCAGCCATTGCGCAGCGGCGCATTTTTAGACAGCTTTGGCAGGCGACACGCCATTCGCTCCGTACTCGACTTTCGCTGATCTCCGGCGCGCTAGCCGCACTGATAGACCTGACAACGCAATCAGTATCCGCCATGTCCACTCGCCCCTCTGGATGAACTGAAGCACCGTCGCGCGATCAACAAAGGTCCAAACGTCAATCAATGAAGATTGCAAAGAGACGAATGGGCCTTCGCACCGCAGCATGCGTTGATTGCTCGCGTCAGGCGGACTTTGCATCTGTGCGTTGCAGGCCGCGCGCGCGAATGAGACTCATTGGTAACTGATGAGACGCGATGGTATCGCGCGGTCAGGTGAACCATGACAGCCTGCCCGAACATGCCGAAAAGAGCATGTCGAGGGACGGAGACGACAATGGGTCTGGTGAAGTCATTCATCACCGCTGCGCTACTCTGCGCGACGACATGCATCACCGCATACGCGCAGGCTGATTATCCCAACAGGCCGGTAACGGTGATCATGCCATTCGCGGGCGGCAGCGCCAGCGATGTCATCACCCGTATTCTCCTCGATCGCATGTCGAAAAGCCTCGGGCATCCCTTCGTTGTCGACAATCGGCCTGGCGCCGGTGGCAATACCGGCACGGCGGCCGCCGCCAAAGTGACGCCCGATGGCTATACGTTGCTCGTGAGTTCATCCGGCCCGCTCGCTGCTAACAAGACGTTGTTCAAATCGCTGCCTTACGATCCGGAGAAGGACTTCACGCCGATCTCGCTGTTTGCGGTGATGCCCAATGTCATCGCCGTCAATTCCAAATTGCCGCCCAAGACGCTGAGCGAGTTCATCGCCTATGCCAAAGCGCATCCGCGACAGCTCAATTACGGCAGCGTCGGTGTCGGCTCGTCGCAGCATCTCGCCGGCGCGTTCTTCGATCAGGTGGCCGGCGTCGAACTTGTTCACGTTCCCTATCGCAACATCGCGCAATTCACGCCGGACTTTGTCGCCGGTCAGGTTCCGATCGGCTTCCAGCTGCTGCCGAACCTGTCAGCCGTGCTGCAATCGGGCGATGCGCGTGCGCTTGCTGTCACCAGCGATAAGCGCATGACGGCGCTGCCAAATGTGCCGACGGCCGAGGAAGCGGGATTGAAGGGCTATCAGATTGGCGCATGGTTTGCGCTGCTCGGCCCAGCCGGATTGCCGAAGCCGATTGTGGACAAGCTCTATGCCGCGTTGACCGAGGCGGTGAAAGATCCTGACGTGCAGAAGCGAATGACGGAGCAAGGTGCCGAACCTTCCTCACCTGGCCCCGATCAGCTCAAGGCATTCATTACCTCCGAGATCGCCAAGCAAGGTGAGATCATCCAGAAGGCCGGCGTGCAGCCGATGTAGCTATCGGCTGCGGCCCTTCAAAAGCGCTCGACGCGCGCGGCGTCATCGGCTAGAATAGTCTCATGACCATGCGCAACCCGACCATTTTCTGGTGGTGGCCCCTGTAATCAGGCGGCCTTGCGTTTCCATGACACATGCCGCTGCGGGATCACCGGGCGGCTTTTTTTACATCCTTCTCCCTCTCGGACTCTCGCGGCGGCGCAATCCTAAAGCCCCGGAGTTTCCGATGACCGTCAACCACTATCAGACCAGATCCGGCATCCGCGTCCGTCGCGAGGTGATCGACAATCCGTACCAGCCCAGCCTTGAGGATCTCGCCGGCCGGCTGGACCGGCAGCGCGGTGTTCTTCTGTGTTCGTCCTTTGAATATCCCGGCCGCTATACCCGCTGGGATATGGGCTTCAGCGATCCGCCGCTCGTTGTTACCTCGCGCGATCGCAGCGTCACGCTGGAGGCGCTCAATGTTCGCGGCGAAAGATTGCTCGTGATCATTGGCGGCGCGTTGCGCGACCTGCCCGAGGTCGCAAGCGCGAACCTGACGAGCGGCCAGCTGACGTTGAATATCCGTCAGCCGGAGAGCCGTTTCGCCGAAGAACAGCGCAGCCGCCAGCCCTCGACCTTCTCGGTGTTGCGCGCGATCGTCGATCTTTTCCATTCGCCGGAAGACCCGCATCTCGGTCTGTACGGCGCCTTTGGCTATGATTTGGTGTTTCAGTTCGAGCCAACGGAGCTGCGCCTGCCGCGCGCTGCAGATCAGCGTGACCTCGTGCTTTATCTGCCCGACGAAATCCACGTCGTTGACCATCAGCGTCAGCGGGCGGCGACATATCGTTATAATTTCGAAAGCGGCACCGTCACCACCGCTGGCCTCCCCCGCGCGACCGCGCCCGATCCTTATCGGCCCGCAGCGCATGATGCTGCGCCGCCCGAAAGCGACTATGGCCAAGGCGAATATGCCGCCATGGTCGAGCGCGCCAAAACCCGCTTTGCTGCCGGCGATCTGTTCGAAGTGGTGCTCGGCCAGACCTTCGCCACGCGCTGTGCTGATGCACCGTCTGCGATCTTCCGGCGATTGCGGCAGACCAATCCCAGCCCCTATGGCGCGCTGATGAATCTCGGCCATGGCGAGTTTCTGATCGCGGCAAGTCCGGAGATGTTCGTGCGCGTTGAGGGGCGCCGCGTCGAGACCTGTCCGATCAGCGGCACCATCAAGCGCGGTCGCGACGCGGTGGAGGATGCCGCCCATATTCGCGAATTGCTGAATTCCAGCAAGGATGAATCCGAACTGACGATGTGCACGGACGTTGATCGCAACGACAAGTCGCGCGTGTGCCTGCCAGGCTCCGTGCAAGTGATCGGACGCCGGCAGATCGAGATGTATTCGCGGCTGATCCATACGGTGGATCACGTTGAAGGCCAGCTTGCGCCGCAATTCGACGCGCTGGATGCGTTTCTCTCGCACGCCTGGGCGGTGACGGTCACCGGCGCTCCCAAGGCCTGGGCGATCCGCCATATCGAGGCTGAGGAGCGCTCGGCGCGGCGCTGGTATGGCGGCGCCATCGGTCGCGTCACCTTTGACGGCAATATGAATACCGGACTGACGCTGCGCACGATCCGCTTGCAATCCGGCATTGCCGAGGTGCGCGCTGGCGCCACGCTATTGCATGACAGCGACCCGGCGTCGGAAGAAGCTGAATGCCGACTCAAGGCCAGCGCGATGTTCGCCGCCATCAGCGGCGAAACACGCGCAGCAGATCCGGTCGCCGCGCAGCCAACATCCCCGCACGCGGGGCGCGTGCTGCTGGTCGATCACGAAGATAGCTTCGTTCACACTCTCGCCGGTTATGTTCGTGCCGCCGGCGCTGATGTCACCACCATGCGTTCCGAACTGGCGCGCGAGACATTGTGCAGCGAGCGTGGCTTCGATCTTGTGCTGCTCTCGCCCGGCCCCGGCCGACCCACCGATTTCGCCATGAAGGATACGCTGCACCTCATCATGCAGCGAAAGATACCAGCCTTCGGCGTCTGCCTCGGCTTGCAGGGAATGATCGAGTATTTCGGTGGCGTTCTGGATGTCCTGCCGGAGCCGATGCATGGAAAGCCTTCCACCATTACCAATCATGGTGGTCGGCTGCTCGCCGGCCTGCCCGAGCGTTTCACCGTCGGCCGCTATCATTCCCTCCACGCCCGCCGGGCTGCATTGCCGGCCGTGCTGAGAGCGACCGCCGAGACCGACGATGGCGTTATCATGGCGGTGGAACATCAGTCACTGCCGATTGCTGCGGTGCAATTCCATCCGGAATCGGTCATGACCGGGCCGGAAACGATCGGCTTGCCGTTGATCCGCGCTGCGCTGCAGCTCGCACAACCCGCCCCGCCATTATCGATGAGCGGGTGAAGCTACGAAGCGATGGGCACTTTGGCATCGGCACCAGCGAACTGGCCCTGCCCGCTGCAATCTCCTAAAATGGGCGCAGGCTTAAAGTCCTAACTCTCGCAACGGCACCCGCCCGCGCGAGATGAGAGAAAAAACGTGCCCTCGATGAGCAGGCATAATAAGGGAAGCGCCAGGTGAGACTGAACATGAGAGAAAAAACCACCATGCTTTCTATCCGTGGCAAAACGGGCTGCCTGCTGCTGGCAGCGGCCTTGCTGGCTCCGCTCAATACCGCCGATGCGCAGGACGCCTTTCCGTCGCGTCCGCTGCGCCTTCTTGTGCCTTATGCGGCCGGCGGCGGCACCGACGCCATCGCCCGGCTGGTGGCGCAGGGCGTTGGCGAGCAGCTCGGCCAAAGCATGGTCGTTGAAAATAACGGGGCGGCTGGCGGCAATGTCGTCACGCAGCAGGCCTCCGTGGCACCGGCGGATGGTTACACCGTGCTGATGGCCAATCAGGGGCCAATGGTCGTCAATCCGCATCTATTCAAGAATGTGAAAATCGATCCGCTGACCGCGTTCGATCCGGTCACGTTGATCACGGCCGCGCCTCTTGTGGTGGTGACGCCAAAAGACTCCAAATTTAAAACGATCAAGGATCTCATCCAGTTTGGTCAGGCCAATCCGGGCAAGTTGACCTACGGCTCAGCTGGCAACGGCTCTGCCAGCCATCTCGCCACGATCCTTCTGGCGCAGACCGCGAAGTTCGAAGCGGTGCATATCCCCTACCGTGGTGCTGGCCCTGCGCTCAATGATCTGCTCGCCGGCCGCACGGACTTCATGGTGACGACAGTCCCGTCTGTTCAGGGCCATATCGAAGCCGGGTCGGTCGGCGTTCTCGCGGTCACTTCGAAAGAGCGGACAAAGAAATTTCCGGACATTCCGTCGATCGCAGAGAGCGGTTGGCCGTCATACGAGGCTGCAGCCTGGTATGGCTTCGTCGTGCCGAAGGGAACGCCGAAGGCGGTGACGGAAAAAATCCGTCAGGCGACCGTGGCCTCAATCAAGGAAGGCGTGGTCAAGGACCGCCTTGAGAATGAAGGCGCTGAGCCGATCGGCAATACGCCAGAAGAATTCGCAGCGATGATGAAAACGGAATCGGCTCGCTGGGCGGACGTGATCAAGAAGGCCGGGATATCGATCGATTAATCGTCATCGATCGACACACAATCAAAAACGTCTGGGAGAGAGTTGAGTGCATTTTGCCGGGACACTTGAAGTTCGTCAGTTGATCAAGACGGCGTCACGCCGCGCTATTCTCATGACGACAGCGTTGGGCGTCGCGCTCGCGCTTGGATCACAGAATGCGTCGGCGGACACCTATCCAAGCAAGCCGATCACTATCGTGGTCGGCTTTGCACCCGGCGGATTGATCGATGTGATCGCGCGGCTGGTCGGGCAACGTCTGCAGGACAAGCTTGGCCAGCCGGTCGTGGTGGAAAACCGCTCCGGCGCCGCTGGCAATCTTGCGCATCGCCGCGTGGCGACGGCGGACGCCGATGGCTACACCATTCTTGGTGGCACGACGTCGCTGGCCATCAACGAAACGGTCTATCCCAAGCGCGGCTATACGGCTGACGATTTCACCGCCGTCTCGATTGCGGCGTTGTCGCCGGAGCTGATCTCGACGCATCCGAGCGGCCCGAAGACGCTGAAGGAATTCGTCGATAGCTCGCGTTCGACATCGGCGCAATTCGCCACCGCCGGTGCCGGCAGCGCCTCCTACATCACCACGCAATATTTCCTGAAGAATCTGGCCAAGGTGCCGTCGACGCATATTCCCTTCCAGGGCGGCGCTCCCGCGCTGGCGGCGGCTCTCGGCAATCAGGTGCCAGTCGTTGCAACACCGCCGGCGGCGGGCGCTGCAGCGCCGGTGCGCTCCGGTCAGTTGCGAGGCCTCGCCATTGCGTCGGAGAAGCGCATGAGCCTGTTGCCGGATGTGCCGACCTATGCCGAAAGCGGCTATCCGGGCTTCACCGCATCGGCTTGGACCGGCTTCTTCGTGCCGGCCAAGACGCCTGCGGAGATCACCAGCAAGCTGAACGCGGCCATTATGGAAACGCTGAAAGAGCCGGCCGTCATCGCGCGGCTGGAAGAACTGGGCTTTGAGCCGCTGCAACTCGACCAAAAGGCATCGCAGGAGATGCTGAATGCCGAGATCGCCAAGTGGCGCACGATGATCGAAGCAATCGGCCTCAAGGTTGAATAACCGACCGGCCTGATCGTTGTAGCAAAAGAAAGCCGCCGCGGACGGCATCGTTCGCGGCGGCTTTCGTATTTCAGAAGCGGCGAAGCTCAGGCTTATTTGGCGCGCTCCAGAAGATCGGATTCGACCTCGGCAAAGACGTGCCCCTCGAACAGGCGGCGCGCGGTGCGCACCACCGAAACCTTCGGCGCTGCGCCGTCGCCCTTATCGGCAACGACTTCAAGCATGCCGGAGGGATGCGCGAAGGTCAGCTTCGCCGGCAGCGTAACAGTGCCGCACATCTCCGCCGCCAGCGTGCCCGGCGTTGCGCAAGCGCTGGCAAGCGCGATCGAGCCGGTAATCGCCAGCGCTGAATGGCAATCATGCGGCATGAAATAGCGCACGGTCAGCGTCGCGCCATTCTGGCCGGGCGCGATCAGGATCGGCTTCGGAATGACCTTGTTGGCAACGTCCGCAATGCTCATCGCGGTGCCGGCGGCGATGCGGATCTTCTCCAGCCGCGCGAAGAAATCCTTGTCGGCGTTGAGTTCCGTGTGGCTCTCATGGCCGGTCTTGCCCATATCGCTGGCGCGCAGAATGATCACCGGCATTGCCGCGTCGATGCAGGACACGTCGAGGCCTTCGAACTTGTCCAGCGGGCGGCCGGTCGGCAGCAGCGCGCCGGTCTTCGATCCCGCGGAGTCGAGAAAGGTCATCAGCACAGGCGCAGCAGTGCCCGGCACGCCGGAGATCGCGGTGTCGCCGACATAGGTGACGCGGCCACCCGGCGTCTGCACCTCAACTTCAATCACCTTGCCGGTATTGACGTTGAAGATGCGCAGCGTGGTCGTCACTGGTCCAGCTTTGATCAGCCCGGCCTCCAGCGCGAACGGACCGACGCCCGAGAGCATGTTGCCGCAATTGGGCGAGGTATCCACCTTGCGTTCGCGCACGCTGACCTGCGCGAACAGGTAATCGATATCGGCGTCGGGGCGTTTCGAGCGGCTGACAATGGCGACCTTGCTAGTCACCGGATTGCCGCCGCCGATACCGTCGATTTCGAGTTCGTGCCCTGCCCCCATCACCGAGATGAGGATGGCGTCGCGCAAGGCGATATCGGTGGGCAGATCCTCGGCAATGAAGTAAGGCCCGCGGGAGGTACCGCCGCGCATCATGACGCAGGGGATTTTGACTGGCTGCCGGGTCGACATCGATGATCGCCTGAGTTGGGTCGCTATAGTCAGGCTTCTATCGAGCGGCGCGCATTTTGTGAACTGCAAGGACTGCGGGGCTCACCCGCAGCCGCTCCGTGACGGCCGACACAACTGGGCCGTGAACCGACACCGGAAATCGTCGCGAAAGCCTCGTTTAGGGCTTTTCCGCGTCCCAGGTCTTGCAGATCACGTCGGTCGAGACAACGGGCGTGGTCCAGCCGCGCAGATAGGCGAGGCTGCGCTCATGGGCTTCCCGGCTGTAGGCGCCGGTCGCGTCGTCCGCCACCACGGTGTAATAGCCGAGCGCGGCGGCGTGCCGGCAGGTGAACTCGACACCGATATCGGTCGCCACGCCGGCGATCACCAGCGTATCGACCCCCATGGTCTTCAGCCGCAGATCGAGCGGCGTATCGACGAACAGCGACGGCTGGCTCTTTTCCAGAACGATGTGGTGCGGCAGCGGCGCCATGCCGTCGATGAAGTTGGTGTCGTCCATGCCGCGCTGCATCTGCGGCTGCAACTTGCTTGGATGATCGACCTTCTGCTTCTTCATCAGGAATAGCAGAAAAGGCCCGGTCGTGAGTTCGAGCGGCGGCAGTGTGTGCCGGCTCCAGATCACCGGAATGGACAGACGCTCGGCGGACTCGATCAGCCGCAACGCATTCTTGCGGATGCGGTCGACCTCCGGCGCGCGTCCGGCCAGGCCGTTCTGCATGTCCCACATCACCAGTGCCACGCGGTCGCGATTGAGGAAATCCTCAAACTTCAGCGGAATGGGCTGACGTTCGCGGCGCGTTCGGGTGGGTGACATTGGCGATGGCTCCGGTCGTTCGACATGCCCATCGCTGGCGCAGCGATGCATGGTAAGGCGACCGACACATGCCCGGTTCGCAGCAGCCGCGTCAAGGCGACGGGCATTTGGGGAAGCCGCCTTCCCGGCAACATGAAACCGGTTCTCCCGGGAGACCGGGACGTCCGCGCCGCCGTATGGCCAGCAAACGTGTTAAAGAAATAGTCTAAGAAAATGTCACTGGATTGAGCATCCCACGCGAAAGGTGGACAAGCAATTCGTGTCATGCCGGGCATCGCCCATGCATCGTTTCAGCAGAAGAATTACGCGCTGGTTTCATATCCTGCTGAGCTTCTTTACGCAGCCGGAATCCGTCTATCGCGGCTGAGTCATCCAAGCAAAGCAGCGATACGAGCGAACCTCAGCGCGTCAGATGTGCGCTGAGGTGGCTTCTGCGGCGGGCACGGCCGTTTCTTCCGGCTTGCGTGCCTTGCCCGGGAAGATCGCGAGCAAAGCCGGCAGCACGACCAGGATGATCAGCGGCGCCATCAGCATGCCGCCAACAACCACCACGGCCAGCGGCTTCTGCACTTGCGAGCCGATGCCCGTGGACACAGCCGCCGGGATCAGGCCAGCGCCGGCGATCACGCAGGTCATGAAGACCGGCCGAAGCTGCGTTTCGCTCGCCTCGATCAGCGCCTTGGTGCGCTCGTAACCCGCTTCGATCAGCCGGTTATATTGCGAGATGATCAGAATGCCGTCCATCACCGAGATGCCAAATAGGGCGATGAAACCAATCGCAGCGGAGACGCTGAACGGCAATCCCATGAAAAACAGCGCGGCAATGCCACCGACCACCGCCATCGGAATGACGCTGAGCGCCAAAAGCGTATCGCGCAATGATGAGAAGTTGAGCCACAACAGCAGCGCGATCACGCAGATGCTGATCGGCACCATGATCTCCAGCCGCCGGATGGCGTCCTGCAGGTTCTTGAATTCGCCGACCCATTCCAGCCGCGAACCGGCCGGCAGCACCACCTCGGCGGCGATGCGCTCCTGCGCCTCCTTGATGGCGCTGCCGAGATCGCGCTCACGCACGCTGAACTTGATCGGCAGGTATCGCTCCTGCTGCTCGCGATAGATATAGGACGCGCCGGAGATCAGCCGCACGGTCGCAAGCTCGCGCAGCGGAATCTGCGATATGCCATTGCCCATCTGCACGCCGATGCGCAGATTGGCGATCGCCTCCGGATTCTGCCGGTATTGCGGGGCCAGGCGCACGACGATCGGGAATTGCCGATCGCTGCCCGGCTCGTAGACCGCGCCGGCATTCTCACCGCCGATGGCGACGCGAATCGTCGAGTTGATGTCGCCCGGCGACAGGCCATAACGCGCAGCCCGTGCGCGATCGACGTCGATCTGGATGGTCGGCTGGCCGAGCGAGGTAAAGACCGAGAGATCGGTCACGCCCTGCACGGTGGCGAGAACATCCTTGATCTTGTTGGCGGTTTCGGTGAGCACGTTGAGATCGCTGCCGAACACCTTGATCGAGTTCTCACCCTTCACGCCGGAGACTTGCTCGGCGACATTGTCCTGCAGGTATTGCGAGAAATTGAATTCGACACCCGGGAATTGCTTCTCCAGGGCAGCCTCGATTTCATTGGTCAGCGCTTCCTTGTCGACACCCGGGCGCCACTTGTCGGTCGGCTTCAACGGCGCGAACAACTCGACATTGAAGAAGCCGGCGGCGTCAGTGCCGTCATCGGGACGGCCATGCTGCGAGACCACCGATTCAACTTCGGGGAAGCTGCGCACCAGTTCTCGCATTTTGTTGGCGTAGCCATTGCCTTCCTCGAGCGAGATTGTCGACGGCATCGTACCGCGGATCCAGAGATTGCCCTCTTCCAGCTTGGGCATGAATTCCAGACCAAGATTTTTCGCCATCAGGCCCGTGCACAGGAGAAGGCCGACCATACCGATCGCGACCATTTTCTTATGCGCCACCGCGTAGCGCAGCACCGGCGCATAGCCGCGGTTCAGCATCCGGATCAGCCAGGTTTCCGTTTCCTTGACATGTTCGGGCAACAGGAACGCGCTCAGCACCGGCGTCACGGTGAATGTCGCGATCAGACCACCGGCCAAGGCGTAAGCGTAAGTCTTGGCCATCGGGCCGAAGATGTGGCCTTCCACGCCGCTCATCGTGAACAGCGGCAGGAAGCCGGCGATGATGATCGCTGCGGCGAACAGAATCGAGCGCTGCACGGCTGCGCCGGCCTGGAAGATCGCCAGCAGCTTGCCCTGCAATCCCGGACGGCTGGCAATAGCAGCGCCGCCATGGCCGCTGAGCTGCCGGAAGATGCGCTCGACCATGATGACGGTGGCATCAACGATCAGGCCGAAATCGATCGCGCCCACCGACAGAAGATTCGCCGATTCACCCCGCGCCAGCATCACGCCGACCGCGAAGAACAGCGCGAAGGGTATCGTCGCCGCCACGATCAATGCGGATCTGAGGTCACCGAGGAATAGCCATTGCAGCACGACGATCAGCAAAATGCCGACCAGCATGTTGTGCAGGACGGTGTGAGTGGTGAGATTGATCAACTGCTGACGGTCATAGATGCGTTCGATCTGCACGCCGGGCGGCAGAATGCCGGAGGCATTGATGCGCTCAACTTCCGCCTTCACGCGCTCAATGGTCGGCGAGCTTTGCTGACCGCGCCGCATCAGCACGATGCCTTGCACGATGTCGTCGTCCCAGTCCTTGCCGGCGATGCCTAGTCGCGGCGCGTTGCCGACGATCACTGAAGCGACATCCTTCACTAGCACCGGGTTGCCGCCGATCTGGGTCAGCATGGTATTTTCGAGATCGTCAATCGAGCGAATGAGGCCGACGCCGCGCACGACCGCCGATTGCGTGCCAAGGCTGACTGTGTTGCCGCCGACATTGACGTTGCTGTTGGTGATAGTCTGAACGACCTGCGGCAGCGTCAGCGAATAGGCGCCGAGCTTGTTCAGATCGACCTGCAGTTCAAAAGTCTTGGTCTTGCCGCCCCAGCCGACGACATCGATGACGCCGGGCACGGCCCTGAAGCGACGCTGCAAGACCCAATCCTGCAAGGTCTTGAGATCGAGCACGCTGTATCCCGGCGGGCCTTTCAGCCGGTAGCGATAAATTTCGCCGATCGGGCTGACGGGGCTGATTTGCGGCTGCGCGCCGGCCGGCAGATTCTGCATCTGCGACAGGCGATTGAGCACCTGCTGCAGCGCCTCGTCATAGGTGTAATCGAAGGTGAATTGCAGCTTCACGTCCGACAGGCCGTAAAGCGAAATGGTCCGCAGCACCCGGGCATTCGGGAGGCCGGCGATCTGCGTCTCGATCGGGATTGTAATGTAGCGCTCGACTTCCTCAGCCGAGAGGCCGGGGCTCTGCGTGACCACGTTCACCAAAGGCGGCACCGGGTCCGGATACGCCTCGATATTCAGCTGCTTGAAGGCGAATAACCCGCCGACGATGGAAATGATGAATGCGATCAGGACGAGAACGCGATTCCTGAGGGCAAGCGCAACGATCGCGTCCATGATGGTGCCGGAGGATTATGATTTCGGGCCAGACGCAATCCTGTCGATGAACAGGCTGCCCTTGCAGATGATCTTCTGGCCAGGCTTCACACCATCCAGAACCTGAACCAGCCGGCCATCGCTATAGCCAAGCTTGATCGAATGAAGCTTGATCGAGGAATCCTCGTTCACGACCCAGACGCGCGCATTGTTGTCTTCGTAGATGATGGATTCACGCGGAATGGCGGCCGTCGCGCTGTCTTCCGACACCGAGATCTTGGCCGTCGCGAACATTTCCGGCGCCAGCAGACCCTCCTTGTTCGGAACGGTCGCGCGTACCATGCGGCGCCGGCTGCTGGGATCGATTGAGGGCGCGACGTAGTCGATCTGCGCCTGGAAGGTCTTGCCGGGATGCGCCATCACCGAGAAACTGATCGGCTGGCCGACCTTGACCTTGCCGGAATCCGACTCGCGGACATAAGCCACCAGCCAGACAGTCGAGAGATCGCCGACGACCAGAACCGGCTCACTGGAGCCGGACGACACATATTGGCCGGGGCCGATCTTGCGTTGGACCACTGTGCCAGCAAGCGGCGCGAACAGAGTTGTATCGGGCGAGATCGTGCCATTCGCCTGCAGGGCGTCGATTTCGGCATCGGTTTTGCCGACGATCTTCAGCCTGTTCCGCGCTGCCTCAAGGGCGGTTTTGGCACCCTGATAATCGCTTTGCGCGGCCACGAGATCGGCCTGCACCTGCTGCAATTCGCGCAAGGCAACCGCCCGCATCTCGAACAGATTACGCAACCGCTTCTCGACGATCTCGGCGAGCTCAACCCGTGATTTCGCCTTCATCGCAGCTGTGGACGCACCGATGAAGTCGTTCTGGGTCTGGACGGTCTCGTTGGCTTCCAAGACGATCAAGGGCTGACCAGCCTTCACCTGATCGCCCGGCATGGCCAGCAGCCGGATGGCGCGGCCCGAATAGGGGGAGAAGATCGAGGTTGAATGGTCCTCATCGATGGCGATCTTGCCTTCGGTGACCAGTTCCTCGCGGAACGTGCGCGACAGCACCGGCTCGACCGACATGGCGGCCCATTGCGCCTTCGACAGCTTGAACTGATCGGGTGCGGCCGGCGGGTTCGGCGCCAATGCCACAGCCGTGGAGGCCTTGGAAACAGGCTGAAAGCCGCCGCCGAGCAAAACCGCCCCTGCAGCACCGGCCACCACAACGGCCGCCAGCATGAACCGCTGTTTCATCGTCACCACACTGATCCTGGGCTCAATTCCTTGGACCCGCGCCCAATGGAACACGCCTCCGCGTCCATGACCGGGCTCGGCACATTTCCCTTTACGGGCCGAGGCTTACAGCAGGCTTACAAGGGCTGAAATTTATGCTTACACGAGGCTTACGGGGGATTAGCCTGATAGAAAGGCTTTGAACCGAAGAGGAAAGGCCGCCGCGACCACGATGAGAGTGCTGATTGCCGAAGACAATGAAGAGCTCGCTCAACTCGTCTCAAAAGGGCTGAAATCGGCTGGATACACCGTGGACGTGGTGTCCCGCGCCGATGACGCGAAAGCCTTGATCCTGTCGAACGTCTATTCCGCCGCGATCCTCGATCTCGGGCTGCCCGATGGCGACGGCCTTATTGCACTGCAAGAAATCCGCGCGGCCCGCAATTCCACGCCGATCCTCGTTCTGACGGCGCGCGGCGGCATCCATGACCGGGTCAACGGTCTGCGCAACGGCGCCGACGATTATCTCGTCAAACCCTTTGCCTTCGACGAGCTACTGGCCCGCATCGAGGCGCTGCTGCGCCGGCCGGGGCAGATGCTCAATCAGTCGCTGAAGCTGGCCAATCTCAGCTTCGACACCCAGAACAAGCAGGCTTTCATCAACGACGCGCCCTATACATTGTCGGCGCGTGAAGCCGCGTTGCTGGAATTGCTGATGCGGCGCTCAGGCCATGTCGTGCCGAAGCGGGTGGTCGAAGACCAAATGTTCGGGCTTGAGGACGTGTCCTCGAACGCGATCGAGGTGTCGATTCATCGCCTCAGAAACCGGTTGTCAGTCGGCGGCGCCAAGGTCAAAATCGTCAATATGCGCGGCCTTGGCTACGTGATGACCGAAGATCAGTAACGTGCGGCGCCTGCAATCCATCACCTTTCGCATCATCATTCTGCACATCGTGGCGATCACCGCCGCCGCGGTCGTACTGCCGTTTTCGCTGAAATTCGCGCTCGATCGCGTGGTGAGCAAGCTGCAATCGGATGCCATCAGCGAACAGATCGAATGGCTCGCCCAGCATCTGCAGCGACTGCCGGATGGCCGGGTTGCGCTGAACGTGCCATCCGGCCTGCATGGGCTCTATTCGTCGGCCTATGGCCGCTACGCCTATGCTATTCTCGATGAGAATGGTCGTGTTCTTTCGGCATCATCATCGCTCGGGGGCAACACACCGCTATTTCCCTATGGCAAAGAGCTGGACACCACCGACGACCAGCCGATCCAGCTGATGAAGGTCGAACGTGACGGCCGCACCATCGAAGGCGCGGCCAAGCAGACATTTTTCGATGGCCAATTCGTCACCATCCAGCTCGGTGAAGATCCGGCGCATCGCGACGTGGTGCTGGACGATGTGACGTCACGCTTCCTGAAATATGTCACGCTGGTCACGATCCCGGTTCTGCTGGCGCTGCTGCTGGCCGATATCTTCATCGTCAACAGCGCCACCCGCACGCTGCGCATTCTCTCGGCGCGGGCCAAGGAAATCAGCCCGCTCAATACCGGCGTGCGCTTGCCAACCACCAACACGCCATTGGAAATCCGCCCGCTCGTCCATGCCGTCAATCAGGCACTCGACCGGCTCGACAAAGGCTTCATCCGGCAGCGGCAATTCACCGCCGACACCGCGCATGAATTGCGCACACCGCTCGCCGTTCTGCGCGCGCGCATTGAAACGCTGCCGGACCAGACGCACACGAAAAAGCTCTTGCGCGATATCGAGCGGATGAGCCGCGTCGTCAGCCAGTCGCTCGAACTAGCCGAAGTCGAAGCGATGCAGGTCAATCCGGACGAAAAAGCCGAACTCAATCAGGTCTGTCACGACGTCGCCGAATTGCTGGCCACCATCGCCATCCGGCAGAACAAGTCGATCGAACTCAGCCAGACCGATCAGCCGGTGCTGGTGCGGGGCGACCAGGATGCGCTTGGCCGCGCCGTCCGCAATCTCGTCGAGAACGCCATCCGCCACACCGCCGACGGCACGGCAGTCGAGATCACCGTCGGCCAGGACGGCTCGGTCTCGGTGCTGGATTCCGGCAAGGGCCTCGACGCGTCCATGCAGGACGTCCTGTTCAAGCGCTTCGGCCCGCGCGACCAGCAGCGGACGGGCGGCGCCGGCCTCGGCCTTGCCATCGTCAAGACCATCATCGAGAGCTACGGCGGCAGCATCACCGTCCAGAACCGCAAGGATGGCGGCGCCCAATTCACCCTCCATTGCCAGCTGGTGAAGCCTGCCTGAGGCGGCGCTCCCCGCCCCGACCCGCTTCCGGTGCTAAAAACCGCCATTCACCCGCCTATCGGGCCGTCTTGGGGGCTGGGCTTTGCCCGACTTTCCCGCTAGGAGCCGGCCTCCCCTGCCCATATCGATCCGCTCGATTCGAAGGCTCAGCCTTCGTTCGGGGCGGCCAATGACCAAGGTTGCCGTTTCGTGTCCTTTCTCTCTGCCAGTCCTCAGCTTGCCCGCGCCTTGTCGGAGCGCAATTACACCCAGCCGACGCCGGTCCAGGCCGCCGTGCTCGCCGAAGACGCCGCCGGGCGCGATCTCCTCGTCTCCGCGCAGACCGGCTCGGGCAAGACCGTGGCCTATGGCGTGGCGATTGCCGACAACCTGCTGGATGGCGCCGAGCATTTTCAGAAGGCCGGCAAGCCGCTGGCGCTGATCGTCGCGCCGACCCGCGAACTGGCCTTGCAGGTGCATCGCGAATTGTCCTGGCTCTATCAGCATGCCGGCGCCCGCGTTGTCTCCTGTGTCGGTGGCATGGACCCGCGCAGAGAGCAGCGCGACCTTATCCATGGCGCCCATATCGTGGTCGGCACGCCGGGCCGGCTCTGCGATCATCTGCGGCGCGGCAGCCTCGATGTCTCCGAACTGAAGGCGGTCGTCCTCGACGAAGCCGACGAGATGCTCGATCTCGGCTTTCGCGAGGATATGGAGCTGCTCCTCAAGGCAACGCCGGACAGCCGCCGCACCTTGCTGTTCTCGGCGACGCTGCCGGTCGGCATCGTCAAGCTGGCCAAGCAGTTTCAGCAGGATGCGCTCCGCGTCGAAGTCGCCGCCACCGAAGGCGGCCATGCCGATATTGATTACCGCGCCATCCGCATCGCGCCGGGCGATGTCGAACATGCCGTCGTCAATCTGCTGCGCTTTTATGAATCGCCGACCGCGATCGTCTTTTGCAACACCCGCGAGGCGGTGCGACGCCTGCAGGCATCGTTGTTCGAGCGTGGTTTCTCCGTCGTCGCCCTGTCGGGCGAACTGACCCAAAACGAACGCACTCACGCGCTGCAGGCCCTTCGTGATGGCCGTTCACGCATTTGCGTCGCCACCGATGTCGCCGCCCGCGGCATTGACCTGCCCAATCTCGGCCTCGTCATTCATGCCGAATTGCCGAATGATCCCGAAGTCCTGCAGCATCGCTCAGGCCGCACCGGCCGTGCGGGCCGCAAGGGTGTCAGCGTGCTGCTGGTGCCGCCGGCACGGCGGCGGCGCGCTGAAATCCTGCTGCGCCAGGCCGATATCGAAGCCGAATGGGCAACGGCACCGAGCGCCGATGACATCCGCAAGCTCGATCAGGAACGGATGCTGCAGCATATGCTGTTCACCGACGCGGCCAGCGAGGACGATCTGACGCTGGCGCGCGCTCTGCTCGCCGACCGCACGCCGGAAGATATCGCGGTGGCGCTGGCGCGCTTCTATCGCGCTCAGCTTCCTTCGCCGGAAGACCTGCTTGATCCGGGCCAACGCTCGCGCGACGAGCGTGGCCAGGGCAAAGACCGCGCGCGCGATTATGACAGCGTCGGCACCGGCTCGAAGAAAGCCCGCATTCGCGAGAACATGGCCGACGGCAGCGTCTGGTTTCGCGTCGGCATCGGCCGCAAGAAAAATGCCGAGGCGCGCTGGCTGCTGCCGATGATCTGCCGCCGTGGCGGCATCGGCAAGCAGGACATCGGCGCAATCAACATTCTCGACAACGCCACCGAATTTGAAATCTCGCAGCGGGTGGCGGAATCCTTCGCGATCCGCATCAAAGGACCGGACAAGGACGACAATATCCGCATTGATCCGCTGGAAGGCGAGCCGCAGCGCCCCGAACGCTTCTCGAAAAGCCCGCCGTCGAAAGCCGCCAAAAAACAATGGCGCGCCCGCGAAGAGCGCGGCGACAGCACACCGCGTTTCAACAAGGAAGACCACGCGGGCAAAGACGATCACAAGGCAGAGCGCAAGGGTTATCCCAAGAGTGGCGAGCGCAAAGGCAAACCAGCCTTTGCCGGCAAATCGAACTTTGCTGGAAAGCCGGATCGCGGCGGCGCCAAAGGCAAACCCGCCTTCGGCAAAGGAAAGAAGAAGGGGCGCCCGTAACGCTTGCAATTATTCCGGCTTGCGCAGCGTCTTGCTGGCGAGAAAATCCTCGAGATTGCGCAAGCCGTGGCCGACGCCGTGGCCCTGCACCGGCACGCCCTCAAACTTCGTGGCTTCATAGAGCCAGCTCTTCGGCGCCGGTTGCTCCCAGGAGTGACGGTTGCCGCGATGCCAGCGCATCGGAATGTCTTCGGCATCGCCCATCTGGATCGGCGGGCTCATGATCTCAACGCGATGCCCATCCGGATCACGGAAATAGACATAGAGCGCGTGGCCTTCGCCATGGCGCGCCGGCCCGCGTTCAAGGCTTGAGGCAAAGCCGATATTGCCGGCCGTATCGAGCGCCCGGAACAGGAAGGTCGAGTCAGCCACGATGTAAGCGAAGTGATGGAAGACCGGACCGGGGCGCGTCAGGAAGACGATGTCGTGCGGATTGTTCTTCCGATACATGAAAATGCCGAGCGGGGTTGTGTCGTGCTCCTGATCGACAAAGTAATCGGAGATGCGGAAGCCCAGATCGAGATAGAAGCGGCTGGCCTCCGACACATTCGGCGCCAACACCTGCACATGGTCAAAGCGCAAACCGGCGCCGCCCTTCTGGATCTGAAATTGATCATGCATCCGCCGTTGCGCCGGCATGGTCGCGCAGAATTCCAATGGAACGCCGATGGTGTCGGCGATATGCAGCGTGCGCCCCTGATGCGGCACCTCGACAAAACGCGGCTTGCCGCCGTGCTTGTCGAAATAATCGTACGCGGCATCGAGATCGCGCTCGCCCTCGACGCGAAAGCCGAGCCGCTCGCAAACAGGCTCGCCGGGTGATTGCCGCAAGGTAAGGCTGTGATGCGCGCTCTCTTCCACGCCACGCAGATAGGCAACACCGTTATCCTGCGCGGTCACTAGAAGCCCGATGACCTCTGTGTAGAAACGCACGCTTAAGTCTAGGTCCCGCACGGTCAGGGTGACATGGCTGGCCCGCCGGATATTGAAAGGCGGATTGCTGTTGGTCTCCAGAGACATACTGTTCCCCACACCCTTAAATGCTTGGCGTCCGGCTCTGTAGACCCATGCCGCGAGCCGACGCAAGCGATATCGATAACAGGCTTTTATTGATACATGTTGACCGGATATACAATATCGATAGACCTGCATTGAGGCAGGCCATCACGCTGAACATCGAGACGGATAATGACACGTGTTGCAATTCTCGTCGGCAGTCTTCGCAAGGACTCCATCAATCTGAAATTTGCGAAAGCAGTCAGCGCTCTGGCCCCGCAATTCGAATGTGACTTCGTGCCGCTCGGCGATCTGCCGATGTATAACGACGACCTGTGGCAAAACCCGCCCAAAGCTGTGCTCGATTTCAAGGAGCGCATTCGTCAAAGCGACGCTGTGCTGTTCGTGACGCCGGAATATAACCGCTCAATCCCGCCGGTCCTGAAGAATGCGATCGATTGGGGCAGCCGCCCGAAGGACGACAATATCTGGGCCGGCAAGCCCGGTGCCTCGATCGGCTCCAGCCCGGGCGTGATCGGCACCGCGGTCGCGCAGGCGCATCTGCGCTACGTGGCCGGCGTAGTTGGCATCGCCTTGCTGCCCGTCCCGGAGATTTATTTCTCGTTCAAGCAGGACACGATCGGCGACGATTTCCGCTTTCAGAAGCAGGAAACCATCGATTTCATCGGCGGCTTCGTGACAAAATTCGCAGAATGGATCGACCGGCTGTCGCCGCGATAAAATAGAAGAACGACCGGAGGAAACGATGTTGAAAAAGATGATCGCCGCGGCTCTGCTGGCCGCGGTCACAGCAAGCACAACGCCCGCTGCCGCACAACAATATCCAACGCGGCCGATCCGTGCGATCGCCACGACCAGCGCCGGCGGCATCAGTGATCTCTTCATGCGTTCGCTCGGTGAGGAATTGCAGAAGAACCTCGGCCAGCCCGTCATTGTCGAAAACCGGCCAGGCGGCGCCAACAATGTCGGCACCCGCGCTTGTATCGATGCTGCGCCCGACGGTTACACAATTTGCATCACGCAGACCGAGCCGGTCGTCTACAACCAGTTCCTGTACAAGAATCTCGGCTTTGACCCGGAAAAGGGGCTCGCGCCAATCAGCAACCTGTTCTTCATTTCTCAGGTTCTGTTCACCAACGCCAAACTCGGCGTAAAGACTGTCGATGAACTCGTAGCCCTTTCGAAAGCCAAAGCCGGCACGCTCAGCTATCTGGCGCCATCGCCCGCGCTGTTTCTCTATATGGAATGGCTGAAGGAGAGCAAAGGTGCGGATTGGGTCCGCGTTCCGTTCAAGGGCGGCGGCGAGGCGGTCAACGCCGTAATGAATGAATCGACGCCAATTGCCATTCTCGGTGTCGGCAACATCATTGGCAGCATTCAGGGCGGGATCTTCACGCCGCTGGCCATTGCCAATGAGCAACGCTCGCCGTTGCTGCCGGATGTGCCGACCATCGTGGAGCTTGGCTATAAGGGGGCGCCGTCGCGTGACTGGTTCGGCTTGTTCGCACCGGCCGGCACGCCGAAAGAGATTGTCGATCGCCTCTCGGCTGAGGTGAGGAAGATCATCGACAATCCGGCCTTCCGCGAGAAGCACATCATCAGCCGCGGTCTCATTCCGGCGCCTAGCACGCCGGAGGAATTTGCCGAACTGATCAAGCGCGATCGCACGATCGCGGCCCAGGTCGTCAAGGACGCCAATCTCGAAATGCGTTAATGGCGCCTCCGCGAGGACGATCCCGTAAAAATGGCGCTCCACGGAGCGCCATTTTTTATGGCCGGCGATGATCAGCGCGATGGCGAAAGCCCCACAAATGCGGGCTAAGCGAGCCCGCAATGAACAGTAAGTTTACGTAGAAAATCCTTAGGTCTCAACCGTCTCCTAACGTAGTTCGTCAAAGTTGAAGCATTCAGGTTAACACACGTCACCGCGGGCATTTCGGATTTTATAAAAATATATTCCCGACTGCAGAAGCAATCCGGAATGGCCTTATGCGTGCAAATCCCGTCGCAAAAATTGAGCAGAACGCTCAACACACCGTCTCCACTCCGCTCGTTCTCGACGTCGACGACGCGCTGCTCCGCACCGACATGCTGCATGAGACCGCGGTCGCTTATGTCAAAGCCAATCCATTCCGGATCTTCCAGCTCGGTGCCTGGCTGTTGCGGGGGAAGGCCGTTCTCAAGCGCAAGTTGAGCGAGCGCATTCCGCTCGATGTCGATCATCTTCCGGTCAATGAGGATCTCATCAGTTTCGCAAAGGCTGAACACGCCAAGGGTCGTCAGGTCGGCCTCGCCACGGCCGCTGATCTCCTGCTGACGCGCCGTCTCGCGCGCCGCTTTGATTTCATCAGTTTTGTCGTTGCCAGCGATGGCGTCACCAATGTGAAGGGCGAAGAAAAGGCGCGGCAGCTCGTAGCACGCTTTCCGCAAGGCTTCGCTTATGCGGGAGACAGCACATCCGATCTGAAGGTCTGGCGTGAGGCCAGCTCGGTCATTCTCGCTGGTGCATCGCCGGCCGTCGCCCACGCAGCGCGTGCACTCGGCAAGCCGGTGGAAGCGGAGTTCGAATGGCCCTCGCTCGGCCTTAAGGGCTGGGCGAAAGCCTTGCGCATTCATCAATGGGCGAAGAATGCGCTGGTATTTGTCCCACTCGTTCTTTCGGGGCTCGCCGACCAGCCGATGGCGATCCTGAACGGCGTCATCGCCTTTGCGGCGATGTCGCTAATGGCATCCGGGACTTACCTTCTCAATGATCTGTCCGACCTCGCCGACGACCGCAAACATTGGACCAAGCGCAACCGGCCGCTGGCCTCCGGCACGTTGCGGATCAGGCATGGCATCCCGGTCGCGACCGCCTTGATCGGGGTCAGTTTCGTAGCGGCGGCTTTCCTCGGCATGGCATCACTCGCCATGCTGACGCTCTACATGGCGACAACGCTGGCCTATTCCTTCTATCTCAAGCGCCAGCCCATTGTTGATGCCTTCACGCTGGCGATCCTGTTCACGCTGCGGCTCGGCATCGGCATCACGGCGGTGGGCGCTACGCCATCGCCATGGCTGTTGGTCTTTTCGATGTTCCTGTTCACGTCGCTATCGTTTGCCAAGCGGCAAACGGAAATTCAGCGCAGCGTCGCCAAGGGTCAGACGCAGATCAGCGGCCGCGGCTATCGCGGGATCGATAGCGGCCTTGTGCTGACGATGGGTATGGCGACCGGCATGTCCGCTGTCGTGATTATGGTGCTGTACATCATGAACGACGTCTATCCGGCCGATTTCTACCACGTCCCGCAATTACTCTGGGTACTTCCGGCAGCGCTGTTTCTTTGGATCTCGCGCATCTGGCTGCTCTGTCATCGTGGCGAACTCAACGACGATCCGGTGGCTTTTGCGGTGCGCGACAAGATCAGCATTGCGCTGGGCGGTGTCATGGGCGCGGCGTTCCTTGCCGGCTGGCTGCTCTAGGCGCTCGCATGCAAGCGTTGCTCGATAATCAGATCATCCGCTTCCTGTTGCTGGGCGGACTCGCCGCTGCCATCAATTGGCTGGCGCGATTTCCACTCTCGCTCGTCATGCCGCTCAGCGCCGCCGTACTGGTCGCCTATATGATCGGAATGTCGGCCGGCTTCTGTCTCTATCGCGCCTATGTCTTTCCGGGCTCCGATCGGCCGATCACGCAGCAGATCGTCGTATTTCTGCTGGTCAATCTCGTCGGCGCCATCGTCGTTCTGGCTCTGACACTTGCGCTACTCAAGCTGCAAAGCGGGTTTGCGCTGCATCACACCTTAAAGGAAGGCTTCGCGCATGGCTTTGCCATCGGCATCGGCGCGGTCGTCAATTTCTTCGGCCACAAGCTTCTGACATTCAGCATCGCGGAAGCATCTGGATCAGACGTGACGTCATGACCATTGCAAAAATCAATCAGGGCGCGAGGCCCCTCACGGCCTTTCTATGCATTCTGCTTGTGGCCGTCGTCTATGCCGGTATCTGGTTGGCTTTTCCGGCATTGACCGCAGGCTCTGGCGGTAATGACACGATCTTTATTGCCGACGGCGCACGTCGCCTCGCTGCGGGTCAGATCCCGCATGTCGACTTTTCACTGCCGACCGGTGTCTGGCCATATCTGGTCTATTTCCTCTCGGAGACCTTCATTCCAGAAATCCCGGCCACGATCGGCTCGCAGTTTTTCGGCTTTCTTCTGCTATCGCCCTTTCTCGCCCTGGCTTGCGCGCAGATCCCGAGCCAGCTTGCAGCGGCCGCACTGGTCGTGGTCGTCGCGATTGCGGCCCTGCTGCCCTACAACACCAACGCCAATGAATTCTGCGGCAACGCGCTGTTCGCGAGCTACAACCGTTTTGGCGCGGCTTTCACACTAGTTTCTCTCGCCTGGTTCGTCCGCGCATCGTCGGCGCGCGTCTGGCCCAACGCGCTCATCATCACGGCGCTACTGCTAATCGCGATCTTCAGCAAATTCGTTTATCTCGGCGTCGTTCTCGGGCCGCTTGTCGTCTATAGCCTGTTCGATGCGCGCTGGCGCAAAGCCGCCCTGATCAGCATTGCAATCACCATTCTGACCATGATCGCACTGCAGGCCGCCACCGGCATTCCCGGCGGTTATCTCGCTGATATCCGGGCCATGGGCGCCGTCAACCGTGGACGTGTTCCGTATTTCTTTGCGTCATTCGTCTACAAGTCCTTCTTCGAGCTTATCCTGTTCGCGGGTCTCATCCTTGCCCTGTTGATCGAACGCTGGCCGCTGGCTGCACGCACCACCGGCAACTGGTACGCGCGCCTGTCGATCATTCGCTTACCGATGGCGATGGTTGCCGCCATCGGCGCGATCATCGTCGCCGAAAGCCAATCGACCGGCGGCCTTGAGACGGCCGGAGCGCTTGGGCTGCTGTTCGCACCCGGCCTCATCGACAGACCGATCAACACGCTGCGAGCGCTGCTCATGACAGCCATTGCGACGCTGATCGGCGGTGGGCTTGTGATAGGCGCCTTCGAGAAAGCCGGTTGCAGCTTGCTGAACCGCAAGGGTCCGCCGCAGCAGGTGAGATGGACGGAACCGTTCATGCCACATCTCGTCGTACCGGATTCTATGGTGAAAAAGGCGCTGGCACGCGTCGCGCTTTGGACGGAGGGCGGCAAAACCATGCAAGCACTGGAAAGCAAGGGTTACAGTTATGTCGACCCTGCCGAGACGGAGCTTTATCTGGCCCAATGGAAGACGATTGATGACGCCATCCAGGTCCTGAAGGCGCGTGGCATCAGCGATCTCGGCCGCGTCACCACGATCGCGCATACAGACCTGTTCGGCGTCGCGCTGAAGGCTGAGCCACCCAAAGGCCTGAAGCTCGTGCTAGATATCGGACGCACTGTTTCGCCCATGAGTGAAGCCGAGGCGAAAGCGTATCTACTTGATGTGGATACGGCATTCGTCGCCACCTGTGCGCTGGCGCAAACATTCACTGACCAGCCCGAAACATTATGGTTCGGAAGCGTTCTGACGAGCGAATTCAACCCGCAACAACTGACGCCTTGCTGGACGATGTATCGCCGCAAGACGTCGTGAAACTTCCACTCACGGCTGCGGTGTCGGCACCGCATCCGGCTGGGTGGCGCCAGCGGCTGCCTCTTCCTTCGCCTTGCGGCGGTTGAAGGCGTTCTGCACCACGACAAAGAACACCGGCACCATCAGCAGCGCGAGAATGACCACCGCGATCATGCCGCCCATCACCACCGAGCCCAGAGCCTGCTGGCTCTTGGCGCTGGCGCCAGCGGCGATCACCATCGGCGCGACGCCGCAGCAGAAGGCAAGACCGGTCATCAGGATCGGTCGGAAGCGCAGATGGCAGGCTTCCAGTGTCGCCTCTTTCAGAGACTTGCCCTGTTCGCGCAGCGACTTGGCAAATTCGATGATGAGAATGCCGTCCTTCGCCGCAAGGCCGATAATGGTGATCAGGCCGACCGTAAAATACACGTCATTCGGCAAGCCGCGCAGCATCGCCGCCAGCACCGCGCCGAGAATGCCGAGCGGCACGGTCAGCAGCACCGCGAGAGGGATAGTCCAGCTTTCATAGAGTGCGGCGAGCACAAGGAAGACCAGCAAGGCCGACAGCGCGAGCAGGAACGGCGCCTGCGAGCCGGACAGCTTTTCCTGCAGCGATTGTCCGGTCCATTCATAGCCGAAGCCGCGCGGCAATTGCGCCGCCAGCCGTTCCATTTCCGCAATCGCATCGCCTGAGGTAAAGCCGTCGCGGGCCTCGCCGCTGATGCGCACTGACGGATAATAGTTGAAGCCGACGATCTGCGCCGGGCCAACGCTCCATTTCACGGTCGCGAATGACGACAGCGGCACCAGTTGCCCCTGCCCGTTGCGCACATTGTAGCTCAAAATTTCGTCAGGCTGCATGCGCGCGGTCTGATCGCTTTGCACCACCACGCGCTGCATGCGCCCGCGATTGGGGAAGTCGTTGATATAGGACGAGCCGAGATTGGTGGAGATGGTGTTGTTGATCTCCTCGAAAGTCACGCCAAAAGCCGCCGCCTTTTCGCGATCGACATTGAGTTCGACCTGCGGTGCCGGCGACAGTCCTTCGACATAGACATTCTGCAAAATCGGGCTGGCATTGGCGGCGGTGAGAAGCTGATCCTTCGCCCGCATCAATTCGTCATAGCCCTTCTGTCCGCGATCCTGCAGACGGAAGCTGAAGCCCGCCGAATTGCCAAGATTGTCGATCGGCGGCGGCTCCAGAGCAGACACGCGCGCATCACGCACCGATCTGCCGAGCGTCGCGTTGGCATCGGCGACAATGGCGGCCGCCGAGCTGTCAGCATCGCGCTCGGACCAGTTCTTCAGCGTCACGAAAGCTTGCGCTGTGTTGATGCCCTGGCCAAGGAAGCTGAAGCCGGTCAGAAACGTCACCTTGTCAACGCCATCGCGCTTGAGCAGGAAATCCTCGGTCTGCTTCACAGCTTCGAGTGTGCGGTTATAGGAGGCTTCCGGCGGCGCCTGCACGTCGACGGTAATGAAGCCTTGATCGTCTACCGGCAAGAAACCGCCCGGCAACCGCACCAGCGCCCAGCCCACGCCGATCAACAGAGCGACATAGACCAGCATCAGCCGGCCGGCGCGGCCGAGCGCCCAGTCGACAATGCCGCGATAGCCATCGCGCGCCGAATCCATCTTGCGGTTAAACCAGCCGAACAAGCCGCGTTTGGCATGGTGATGGCCGGGTGCGATCGGCTTGAGAATAGTGGCACACAACGCAGGCGTCAGCGACAAGGCCATCAGCGCCGAGAAGCTGATCGCCGCCACCATCGTCACCGAGAATTGCTTGTAGATGATGCCGACCGAGCCGGGAAAGAACGCCATCGGGATGAACACCGACACCAGAACCAGCGTAATGCCGACAATGGCGCCGGTAATCTGGCCCATGGCCTTGCGTGTTGCTTCCTTTGGCGGCAGGCCCTCTTCCGCCATGATGCGTTCGACGTTTTCGACGACGACGATCGCGTCATCGACCAGAATACCGATCGCCAGCACCATGCTGAACAGCGTCAGCATGTTGATCGACAGGCCCATCATCAGCAGCACCGCGCAGGTGCCGAGCAGCGCCACGGGCACAACAATGGTTGGAATGATGGTGTAGCGGATGTTCTGCAGGAACAGCAGCATCACCAGAAAGACCAGCACCACCGCTTCGGCGAGCGTCATCAGCACTTTCTGAATCGACGCATCGACCACCGGCGTGATGTCATAGGGAATGTCGTATTTGATATTGGCGGGGAAGAAGTTCGACAGCTCCTCCATCTTCGCCTTGACCGCGTTGGCGGTCGCCAGCGCGTTGCCGGTCGGCGCCATCAGCACGGACAGGCCGGCCATCGACTCGCCGTTCTGGCGAGTGTTGAACTGATAGCTGAGACCTCCGATCTCGATGCGGGCGACATCGCGCAAGCGCACGGTCGAGCCATCGGTATTGGCGCGCAGCACGATCGCCCCGAATTCCTCCGGCGTCTGCAATTGACCTTTGACCAGCACCATGGCCGAGATCGGCTGCCCTTCGCTGCTGGGCTCGGCACCAATCGCGCCGGAGGCCACCTGCGCATTCTGGGCGGTGATGGCTTTGTTGACGTCATCGGCGGTCAGGTTGAAGCCGACGAGCTTGCTCGGATCGATCCACACGCGCAGGGATCGCTCGGTGGAGTAGAGCGTGACGCGGCCAACACCGGGGATACGGCGGAGCTCGCCTTCGATGTTACGCATCATGAAATCGCCAAGGCCGATTTCATCCATGCTGCCGTCGGTTGAGCGCAAGGTGATGATCTGGAGCACCGCGCTCGATGCTTCCTCGACCAAAATGCCTTGCTGCATGACCGCGCGCGGAAGCCGCGCTTCGACGCGCTTCAGACGGTTCTGCACTTCGACCGATGCGCTTTCGGTGTTTGTACCCGGCACGAAATTGGCGATGATCTCAACCTGCCCCAGCGAGTCACTGGTGGATTCGAAATTCAGGATGCCGCTCGCGCCATTGAGTTCTTCCTCAATGATGCGGGTCACACTGTTGTAGATATTTTCGGGCGAGGCGCCGGGATAGCTCGTGCTGAGCGAGATCGAAGGCGGCGCAATGATTGGATATTGCGCAATCGGCAGATTGGGGATGGCGAGAATGCCGCCGAGACAAATCAACAGAGCGACGACCCATGCGAAGATGGGTCGGTCGATGAAAAAGCTGGGCATGATAATAGTCCGTTAGCGGACCCTGGTCCCGTGATCGACTTTCGCGTCACGCTGGTCGGACGCCTCGACACGTTTCCAAGGCTTGGGATCAACGACATCGCCTGGAACAAATTTCTGGAAACCATCGACAATCACGCGATCGCCAGCCTTCAGGCCTTTCTCGACCAGCCAATAGCCGCCGCTGGCGCGGCCAAGATTGACGGGCAAGGCCACAGCGCGATTATCGTCGCGGAGGACATAAACTTCGCTGTTGCCGGCATCGTTGCGGCGAACCGATTGCTGCGGCACTGCAAGTGCATCGGGATCAACGCCCTGCACGATCTGTACGCGCACATACATGCCGGGCAGCAACTCGCCTTCCGGATTGGGGAATTCGCCGCGTAGCGTCACCTGACCGGTCGTCGGATCGACCGTCGTATCGGAGAAAAGCAGCTTGCCGGGGTGATTATAAAGTTCGCCATTATCAAGCACCAGCTGGACCTTGGCTGCTTCCGGACCGGCGGCTTCCAGATCGCCATTGGCGAGCGCGCGGCGCAGCTGCGTGAGTTCGCTGACGGACTGAGTGAAGTCCGCATAAACCGTGTCGAGATGCTGGATGGTCGCCATATGCGTGGCCTCACCCTGCCCCACCAACGCGCCTTCGGTGACGAGCGCACGGCCGATGCGGCCGCTGATCGGCGCACGCATCGTTGTGTAAGCAAGGTTCAGCTTGGCGCGCGCGACATCGGCCTTGCGGGCTTCGACATCGGCCCGCGCCTGCGCGAGTGTCGCCTGCGCCGACTCCACCTGTGCCGGCGAAGCGGTCCGGGTTGCGGCGAGGGTTTCGATACGCGCAGCCTGGCGCTCTTCATGCGCCAGCACCGCTTCAGCGCGTTTCAGGGCGGCCTGATTGGCCTGCAACTCTACTTCATAAGGCGCGGCATCGAGCGAATAGAGAATATCGCCCGCCTTGACTGTGCCGCCCTGCTGGAAGGCGCGCTTTGTGACGATGCCGGATACGCGGGCGCGCACTTCGGCAATCCGGGTGGGAGCAATACGGCCCGGCAATTCCCGAACATGCGGCCGCGGCGATTGCTCGACGGTTACATAACCCACAGGCTCGGGTGCCGGCTGCGCGGAGGAAGCCTGCGCGTTGGGACCGTCCGAGCACCCCGCAACTCCGCCTGCAAGAACCAGCGTGGCAAAAGCGAGCACAGTGCCGCGTTTGATCAGCGCATCTTTCGGCGACATCGAAGGGGGGCTCCATTTCTGACGATTCGTTCAGGTATATCGCAACGCAACAAATCTGAGAACGGCGACACGATGCCGCGCAGGTGAAGTAAGGAATTGTTCATCTTTTCGCCGGAATCATCGGGACCGGCGATTTGTGCAATGCACAATTCAGCAGCCGACCTACGGTTCCCAAGGCTTCTTCAGGAGTTGCTTCTATCTCAGCCGCATCGATTGCGGGAGCACGAAGGGTAGCGGCGCCGGCGGCACGATTCCGACGGCATCGGAGACCTGAAATACTTGATGCATGACGTCATCGCGGATGACCTCATGCGGGGCGCCGATCGTGACGATCCTGCCAGCCTTCATCATGGCCACCCTGTTTGCCAGCATGCCCGCAAGATTGAGATCGTGGATCACCAGCAGGACGCCGATGCCCTGCTTTGCCACCTCCCGCACGATCTCGACCATGCGGAGCTGGTGATTGAGGTCGAGGCTGGCGGTCGGCTCGTCGAGCAGAAACAGCCCCGGCTTGCTGTCATCGGGCACGGACAGAAGCTGCAGCAGCGCACGGGCGAAATGCACCCGCTGCTGTTCGCCGCCCGACAATCGCGTCACCGGCCGGTCCGACAGATGCGCGATGTCGCATTGCGCCTTCACCCGCTCCCGCGCCTCGCGCACCCATGGCCGTGCGCGGGTGCGGTCGACGCCCATCACCACGATCTCATCGACCGTAAAATCGAACGACACATGCGTGTGCTGCGACAGCACCGCCCGATGCCGCGATAATTCCGCCGGCGCGTAATCGGCGAGCGTGCGGCCCTTGAGCGCGATGCGCCCGTTGGCCGGTGCGACTTCGCCGGTGATCGCGCGCAGCAAAGTCGACTTGCCGGCGCCGTTGGGGCCGACCAGAGCCACCACTTCGCCGGCCTGTACGGTGAGATCGATGTCGGTGAGGATGCGCTGCGCGCCGACCTCCACCACCAGGTCCGTGACATCGACAAGCGCGGTCATAGGCTGGCCACCGCACGCCGCCTCAGCAGCAGAATGAGAAAGAATGGCGCACCGATCGCGGCCGTGATGATGCCGATCGGCACTTCCGCCGGCGCCGCCATGGTGCGCGCGGCGGTATCGGCGCAGAGCATCAGCGCCGCGCCCAATAGCATCGAGGATGGCAGCAACAGCGCATGCGCGGGGCCGACGGCAAGCCGGATCAGATGCGGCACGACAATGCCGACAAAGCCGATGACGCCGGACACCGCCACGGCCGCGCCGGTTGCCGCCGACACCAGCACCATCGACAGGATCTTCAGCCGCTGCACCGATACTCCGGCGTGAAAGGCTTCGGCTTCGCCGAGCACCAGCAGGTCGAGCCCGCGCGCGATGCGCGGCACCATCAGAACGGCCAGAACGAGAAACGGCAGCAGCGCCAGCGCCTTCGGCCAGGTGGCGCCGGCCAACGAGCCCAGCAGCCAGAATGTGATGTCGCGCAACTGCTGATCGTCGGCGACAAACACGAGAAGCCCGATGCCGGCATTGGAGAGCGCGGCGATCGCCAGCCCGCCAAGGAGAAAGATCGCGATCGACGTCCGGCCATCATGCGTGGCGATGCGATGCAGGACCACGGTCGAAGCCAGCGCACCGAAAAAAGCCGCGACCGGTAACAGCTCAAACGGCAATTGCAGGCCGGTGCCGGCCAGCAGCCGATCGCCAACAACAATGACCGTGGCCGACGCGAGGCCGGCACCACTCGATACGCCGACCAGACCGGGGTCAGCCAGCGGATTTCTGAACATGCCCTGCATGATCGCGCCGGCCAAAGCCAGCAGCGCGCCGACCGCCATGGCGACGGCGATGCGCGGCAGCCGCGCCGACCACAGGATCAGCTGATCGCCGGCGAGCTGTGCCGGATCGTCGCCATAGCCGAACAGCGCACCAAACACGCGCGGCAGCGGAATGCCGGCCGCGCCGATCATGATCGAGAGCAAGGTGGCTGCCAGCAGCAGCAGCGCCAGCACGCCGATGACCAGAACAGCCGGCGGCCGCCGCGAATGGCTGATCAGCGGCACGGCCGGTCGCGTTCGGCCGCTGCTTCCGAGGGAAGGTCAGCAAATGTCACATTGGGATAAAGCATGCGGCTGAGATCGCGCGCAGCCTGCGCGGTGCGTGGCCCGAAGCCCAGCATGTAAAGACCATCCATCGCAAAGAAGCGCTGGTTTTTTGCCGCTGGGGTCGCGCGGAAGGCGGCATGCTCGAACACCGTCGCCGCATTCAGTTCATGACCGCCGCGCTGCATGGCGATCACCGCCTCAGGGGCTGCCACCATCACCGCTTCATCATTGACGATCTTGTAGCCGTCGAAATCGCCGAAGGCATTGACCGCGCCCGCCATGCGGATGATGCCGTCGGCGGCGGTGCCGCGTCCTGCAACCATCGGCCGGCCATTCATATAGGAGAGAATGAACACCACCTTGACCGGCGTCGTGATCGCGGATCGCAATGTCGTCAAAGCGGACAGATCGTTGCTGACCAGCTGGCTCAGGCATTCGCCCTGCCGCTCCTTACCCGTCGCCTTCGCGATCATCCTGATCTTCTCGACGATGCCATCGCCATTAAAGTGATCGGGAATGCTGACCAGCGGGATCGAGGCCGCTTTCAGAACCGCCATCGCCTCTTTCGGTCCGGCGCCTTCGACCGCAAGAATGACGGAGGGCGCGAGGCCCATCACGCCTTCCGGCGACAATTGCCGGAAGTAACCGACATTGGGCTTGGATTTCAGAATCTGCGGCGGATACAAACTCGTCGTGTCGACCGCAACCATGCGGTCTTCCAGCCCGAGCGCATACAAAATTTCGGTGACAGCGCCGCCGATCGACACGATGCGCGAGGAATCGGTGACATCGATCGTGCGCCCTGACGCATCCTTGACCACGGCTGCGCTGGCCGGCGCCTGCAACAGCAGGCCAATCATCAGCACGGCCCATCCGCTCGATCTCATCTTGCTGATCATCGCCCGCGTCACTTTGTCAGGATCAGTTTGTTCTGTGCGGTCAGCCGCAGGCGATAGCTGTCCTGCCCATGCTGAATGGTGATCTCGCGCCCGTCCGCAAAAAGCTGGCGGCTATCGATGCGTTGACCGATCATGGCAATCTGCCGGCTGGACGGGTGCACGAATTCACCCGCCGCTAGCGATCCCGTTGTCTTGTTGTCCTGTCCCATTGCGTTACGCAATGTACCCGCTCTTTTCGCAACGTCATCAGGTATGATTTGGAATTGCTGCAGAACAGGCCCTGTTTTTAGAACGCTTTCAGTTTGTGGCAAATGATCCACGCAGCATCAGCCTCGATGATGAAGACAGGCAAGTTTGTTTGACTCGCGGCAAAAGCGCGGATTACCACTGCTGACGTAATTAGAGCGAATAGCCAGCCAGCTTCCCGCCTTCATGCGGCCGCCCGCCAGCCCCACATCGCTTAGGACTCGGGGGTTGTTATGGGGCGCCGTCAAAAGCGTAGATATCTCGTTGCAGGTTCACTAGCTGGAGCATTCGCGTCCACGCTTCCTGCTCAGGCCTGGGCGCAAACGCCGATCGCGCTCGACACCATCACGGTGTCGGCCAGCAAGACTGAAGAAAAAGCGATCGACGCACTGGCTCCAGTCAGCGTCATCACGCTCGACACCATCAATCGCGTGTCGGCAAAGCGCCTGTCCGACATCTTCTATGCGACGCCGGGCGTCTCCTTCCAGGATCGCGGCGACACGCCGGAAACGTCGATCAATATTCGCGGTCTGCAGGACTTCGGCCGCGTGGCTGTGGTCGTCGATGGCGCGCGGCAGAATTATCAGCGCAGCGGCCACAATGCCAATGGCGGCTTCTTCCTTGAACCTGAATTGCTGGGCGGCGTCGACATCGTGCGTGGCCCGACCGCCAATATCTACGGCTCCGGCGCGATCGGCGGCGTTGTCTCGTTCCGCACCAAGGACGTGGAAGACATCCTGAAGCCGGGCGAGCGCTTCGGCACGGTGTTCAATGGCATGGTCGGCTCCAATGCCGGCCGCGGCCTTGGCTCGGCCTTCATGGCCTCGCGTCCGAACGAAAATGTCGATGTTCTGATCGGCGGCACGCACCGCACGCAGAGCAATTACAAGGATGGCGATGGCACCACCATCGACAATACCGGCAACCACATCTCCACCGGCATCGCCAAATTGACCGTACGTCCCGCCGATGGCCATGAGGTGAAGTTCGGCGGCATCGTGCAGGAAAACCTGTTCAATATCGGCCAGTATAATCGCGGCCCGACGGCAACAGCGGCGGAGCGCGCACTCAACGGGGGCACGTCGGTCTATGCCACCGACGTGCGCAATTATACCGGCACGGTCAGCTGGCGTTACAGCAAGCCGGATGACAAGCTCTTCGACTGGAATCTGAGCGCCTATGTCAACCAGACGCGCAACGACCAGACCAAGATCTATCACAACACCTCGACCGCACAGGCCGGCGTTTGTTCGACGCCGGGCAACAACGTTTCCGGCTGCGTCGGCGATAGGCGCAATTATGTGCTCGATACGCTCGGCTTCGACGGACACAATACGAGCCGCTTCGAACTGTTCGGCTGGCAGAATGCGCTGACCATCGGCGGCGACATCTTCAAGGACGATGTCGACACAAAAGACCAAAGCGGCAATTCCAACATCACAACGCCAAGCGGCTCGCGCACGGTGGGCGGCGCCTTCGTCCAGCTGAAATCCAATTATTCGAACTGGCTGGAAGTGGTCAGCGCCGCCCGCTACGACCATTACGAACTCGAAAGCGGCACCACCAGCACATCGGGCGACCGCCTGTCGCCGAAGATCACCGTTGGTGTGACGCCAATCCCCGGCGTCACACCCTATGTCAGCTATGCCGAAGGCTATCGCGCACCGTCGATCACCGAAACCTTGATTGCCGGCGCCCACGCCACCGGCGGTGGCCCCGCCTTCTTCACCTGCCCGAATGGGACGGGTGGCCTGTTCTGCTTCCTGCCCAATCCGAATCTGCGTCCGGAAATCGGCAAGAATCAGGAAGCTGGCATCAATCTCAAATTCGATAACCTGTTCCGGAGCGGCGATGCCTTCCGCGGCAAGATCAATGTCTTCCGCAACAATCTCGAAGATTATATCGAGTTGACGCCGTCGACGCCTATTCCGGTTCTTGTCAGCCCGTTCCCGCCACCGTTCGGCACCAGTGTGCTTCTCAGCCAGTTCTATCAATATCAAAACATCGCCAAGGCACACATCCAGGGCTTCGAAGCGGAGCTGTCCTATGACGCCGGCGACTGGTTCCTCGGCTTCGCCGGTCAGATCCAGCGCGGCTATAACGACACCAACGGACAGGGCCTCGCCAACATCCAGCCGAACAAGGCCGTCACGACATTCGGCGTGCGGTTGCTGGAGCGAAAGCTGACGCTGGCTGCGTCATGGGTGTCGGCTGCGTCGAACCAGCATGTGCCGGCCAACTACATTCCGAGCACATCCTATGACCTCATGAACCTCTACATCACCTACGATCCGACGCCGGATCTGACGCTCGCCTTCGGCATCGACAACATCTTCGACAAGTATTACCGGCCCTACGCCATTCCGGTTGCGACCTATGACGGCGCCACCCAGAACGACGTGCTGTGGACCGCGCCGCCTCCGGGCACTGTTTACAAGGGCTCGATGCGCGTTCGCTTCAGCGCCATGTAAGTATGACACAACAGCGACAAGGCGGCCCCTGCCGTTTTGTCGTTTTTTCTGCTAGAGCATCATGCCGAAAAGTGCGAAGCGGTTTTCGGATAACTCATTTTCTTCCATATTGTGATCGGTCGCGATGACTTCGATCCAACGTCATCGTGATTGATCTACCAGCCAAAGGAACGCTTCAATGTTCATCGCCATGAACCGCTTTCAGGTCAAAAAAGGATCGGAGCAGGATTTCGAAAATGTCTGGACATCGCGCGAGACCCATCTCGAAGAGATGCCGGGCTTTGTCGAATTCCATCTGCTGAAAGGTCCGGAAGCCGAGGATCACACGCTCTATTCCTCGCACACCGTGTGGCAGAGCCGCGCAACCTTCGAGGCCTGGACCAAGTCCGAGCAATTCCGCAAGGCCCATGCCAATGCCGGAAACCAGACCACGGGGTCGCTGTATATCGGCCATCCGAAGTTTGAAGGCTTCGAGGTGATCCAGACCGTTGGCCGTCAAAAGGCTGCCTGATCGCTCTATGATCTGACAGGGCGCGGCGACCATCAGGCCGCGCCACTCTCCTTCTCAGGCGTCCGCTGCCAGCTCTCCTGAAGCGAGCGCCAGAACTCCGACCACGCCGTATAGCGTGGCCGCGCGCTGACTGACACAGCCGCCGGACGCAAGACGCCGCCGGTCGGTCTTCCTTCCGTCGATCTTTCGCCTGCCACTTCCATATAGGCCGCCGAGGTGCGGAGCGCGATATCGCGCCAGTCATAGCGGCGGATCGCAGCGCGCCGCAGCGTTTCTCGTGCGGCCGCATCGCGTGGCTGCTGCGTCAGCGATGCCATCTTCGCCCGCAGATTATCGATATCGCCAAGCCGGAAGATGTGGTCGGCGTGATCGACGACCTCGACATTGGCGGCAATGTCGCTGACCAGCACCGGCAGGCCGTAGCTCAAAGCTTCCAGCAAGACGAGCGGCAGGCCTTCATGCGATGACGGCAGGACGAACAGGCCGGCATGTGCATAAAGTTGCCGCAGCGATTCGCCGGAATGAAGGCCGGCCATAACGACATTGTCGCTGGACGCCGCCTCCGCCATCAGCGCTTCGGCATAGTCGTTCTGATGATCGATGCGCCCGACAATCGCCAGCTTCCAGCCCCTGAGATGGTCCGGCAGATCGCGCGAGGTGAAGGCACGCAAGAGATCAAGCTGCCGCTTCTCAGGCACCAGCCGCCCGACCGATAGCACGTAGCGGCCGGGCTCAAGGCCGAGTGCTGTCACCTGGTCGGCGTCTTTGGGCAGCGCTGGCAGCGTCACGCCATTGGGGATGACATCGCAGGACAGCGCATATTTGTCGGCGATAAGTCGTTCGAGATGGCGACTGATGACGATGCGCTTGTTGGCAAAGCGCATGCCGACGGCTTCGCCGAGCTTCAGCACCATCCGCGCCACGCCGCCCCATTTCTCCCGATTGTAATCCTCGCCATGATGGGTGACGACGACCCGCAACCCGAGGAGCCGCAGCAGCGGCGTCACCAGCGCGGGCCCGATACCATGTACATGCACGAGGCGCGGCCGCTGAATGCCGGCGATCAGCGCGCAGATCAGCGAATGCAGCAGCGCCTCGACACAGGCATTCTGCAGCGACCAGATCCGCCGCAGCCGCACCCCTTTCCAGGCCGGCCCGCAATCCGACGGCACATAAGGCGATCTGAAAAACACCGTCACGTCATGGCCGAGCTGCGCCAGCTGCGGCGCCAGATGCTCGGCATGGGTTTCCACGCCGCCCTGCACGCCGGGAAAGCCGCGGAAGCCGAACATGTAAATGTCGGGCCTGGCGTTACGAGATGAGCGGGACCGGATCATCACGCCAATCCGCCACTCAGTTATTGACGAAGGTCTTGAGGGGATAATGCTCGTCAGCCGTGACGCGGCCGCGAACCAGCTTGGCCTTCACCGGTTTGTTGAGATAGGTCTCACGCTTGATGAAGGGCGATGGCCGCACATCGGAATAGTCGATATAGCTGTCGAAGCAGATCTTCCGCCCCATCGACACTTTCAGCTTGTTCTTCAGAACCCACATCATCGGCTCGGTCTTCGGCATCTGCGGCACGATGTTGGACCGCATCGCCGTGCGCGCGGTCGTCACCATCCAGCAATTCTGATCGCAGCCCGCCACCGCTTTCCGGGTCTTCTGCGTCACGTCGCTGTTAAGGATTTCGTCCCAGCTCTGGCGTGCCAGATTGCCCATCGGCAGATCGGAGCGGACATTGCAGGCCCATACATCCGACCAGGGATCGATAAAGGCGAAGTCCTTGCCGGCGCTGCAGGGGATGAGCCGGTCGTGGCCCAGAATTTTTTCAATCAGGCCGAGATTGAGGTAGGCGCGAAACCAGTTCTTCGGCTTCGGGCTTTTCAGCATCGCCTCGATCAGGCCTTCGACCTGACGTGCGACCGTCTTGCGCTGATAGAAATAATTGTCGTTCTTGTAGAACTGCCAGGCATTGTGCAACGTCGATGTTGCCAGCTCGTAGCCTTCCCGGCGGGCGAATTCATAGACATCGACCAGCTGCTCGACATTCTCGTCCTGGATCACCATGGCAAAGCCAAGGTCGGTGCCGCCGGCCTCCTTCAGCATCCGCAAGCCGGCGACCTTGGTGGCATAGCCGTTCTTCTCGCCGCGGATGAGATCGCTGGTCTCGGGATTGCCCTCCAGCGAAAACCGCACCTTGACGTTCGGATATTTCTTGATGATCGGCACCAGCCGCTCGGCATGCAGCCCGTTCGACGAAATCTCGGTAATGCGCGCTTTCGGATAGACGATATCGATGATCTCGCCGAGATCCTTGCGCAGGGTCGGCTCGCCGCCGGACACATTGAGATTATCGAATCCGCCCGGCAGCTTCGACAAAGTCTCGAGCGACACTTCTTCCTTCGGCTCGGTCGGATTTTTCCAGATGTAGCACATCTGGCACCGCGAGTTGCAGCGAAAGGTCGAAATGATGGTGAGATCCATGTTACGACACGGCCTTCAATGATTGGGATGGTGTAACGAGACTCTCGTAGAGCGAAGACAAAGCGTCCGCGTGCCGGGCCAGCGAATAATCCGCCTCCACCACCTGGCGCGCCGTTTGGCCGAGCCGCCATCGCAGATCAGTATCACCCAGCAAAGTCCTGATATGCGACGACAGCGCCCGCGCATCCTTCGGCTCGAACAGAAGACCGGTGACACCGTCGCGCACCAGTTCCGGAATGCCGCCGATGCGTGATGCGATCACCGGCTTTCCGTGTCCCATCGCTTCGAGGATCGACAGCGGACTATTCTCGTGCCACTCGGACGGCACCACGACCACTGCCGCCTTGCGGATTGTCGTTTCGAGCGCTGCGCCGGTGAGATGGCCGACAAATTGCGCGGCCCGAAAGCGCACACGATAATCATCGAGCATGGGCCCGGTGCCGGCGATCGTCAGCGGCCAGGCCGCGCCGTCGGCCGCATGCGCTTGCAACAGCGTCTGCACGCCCTTCTCTGGCGTCAGTCGCCCGAGATACAACACAGTGCCATCGTCGCCGATCTCCGGCTTGATGCCCGACACATCGATACCGTTGGGAATATGCACCACCTTGTCGTCGCCGAAGCGTTTGATCATTGCTTCGCGCATGAAGCGGCTCGGCGCGATGAATCTGTCGACGTGGTGATAGCTGCGCATCGCCGCATGGAACCGCGCTTCGGCCCACAGCAGAACGCTTTTGCCGAGCGATCCATCGGCACATCGTTGCGTGAGCAACGCCTCAAAGCGGCCATCCGTGCACTTCGTGCATACATCGGCGCCGGACAGCCGCGTATAGACGGGGCAGATTGGCTTGTAATCATGCAGCGTCAGCACGACGGGAATGTTGAAGCGCGAGGCAACATTGATGATCGACGGTGTCAGCTGATGATAGATATTATGGCAATGGAGGATATCCGGCCGTTCGTTGCGGATCAGCGCACTGATCTTGTCCACCGCCTCCTGCGAATGGATCAACGAAAGCGCCGAGCGGATCTTGTCGTTACGGGACGGCGAGCGATACGACTTCTCCGACACGAAATAATGATCGAACTTCGAGGGCAGGTTGCGCGCATCGCGCATGGAAAAGGCGATCACGTCATGCCCGGCCCGCCGCATGACATCCATCTCGTCGAACATGACGACTTCCGAGCCGCCATTGCGAAAGAAGAATTTGTTGGCAAACAGGATCTTCATGTCACGGGCGACATCGGTGCAATCAATGGCGGAAATATTACATTCAACGGCACCCTATGACCGTCCCGCAGCGCGATATTGACGGCCGTCAATTCAGCGCGAGACGCCGTCCTCTACATCACATTGGCGGGGCGCTGTTGCCATCGCGTCACGCCTGATCCCCAATCCCCTCGCCTGTTGGCGGCGATGACAGCGCGAGGCGTCATCGGCATCCAAGTGTCACAATGGGGAGATGATCGTTGCAAAGCCATGCCGAGATGCCCGGCACCCCGCCCGAAGCGACGGCCGACCCCGGCCTGATCGCACTTGTGATGATGCTGCGCTTCCAGGGCATCGGTATCGATCCCGAACAGGTTCGCCATCAATATCGCGGCGTCACCATCGGCGTCGCCGAGATCATTCGCTGCGCAAAGGATTTTGGCCTTCGGGCCCGCGCCATCACCACCACATGGTCGCGGCTCGCCAGGACGCCGATGCCGGCACTCGCCGTTCTGCGCGACGGGCGCTTCATGCTGTTCGGCAAGTTCGATGACGATAGTGTGATCGCGCTGGAGCCTGGCCAGCCGCGCCCGGTGCTGATGCAACAGAGCGCGCTGGAAGCGATCTGGGATGGCGCCTTGGTGCTGATGACACGGCGCGCCTCGCTCGCCGACCTTTCGCGCCGCTTCGACATCACCTGGTTTCTCGGCGCGATGCATAAATATCGCCATCTGCTTGGCGAGGTGCTGGTCGCATCCTTCTTTCTACAACTCTTCGCGCTGGTGTCGCCGCTTTTCTTTCAGGTCGTCATCGACAAGGTGCTGGTCCATCGCAGCATGAGCACGCTGGACGTGCTCGCCATTGGCCTTGTTGCCATCGCCCTGTTCGAAACGATCCTTGGCATCCTGCGCACCTATCTGTTCTCGCACACCACCAACCGCATTGATGTCGAGCTGGGCGCGAGACTGTTCCGGCATCTCCTGGCACTGCCGATCAGCTATTTCCAGACCCGGCGCGTGGGCGATTCCGTTGCCCGCGTGCGCGAGCTTGAGAATATCCGCAATTTCCTCACCAGCTCCGGCCTGACGCTGGTGATCGATCTGTTCTTCACCATCGTGTTTATCGCCGTTCTGTTCTTCTATTCGGCTTTGCTCACCTTCATCGTGCTGGCGTCGCTGCCGCTATATGTCGGCATCTCCGCGCTGGCGACGCCGCTGTTTCAGCGGCGGCTGGATGAGAAGTTTCAGCGCGGTGCGGAAAATCAGGCTTTCCTTGTCGAAAGCGTCGCCGGCATGGAGACGCTGAAGGCGATGGCGGTCGAGCCACAGATGCAGCGCCGCTGGGAAGAGCAACTGGCCGGTTATGTCACCGCGAGCTTCCGCGTGCTAAGCCTTGGCAACGTCGCGAGCCAGTCGGTGCAATTCATCAGCAAGCTGGTCAGCGCCGCCATTCTTTACATCGGCGCCAAGCTGGTGATTGAAGGCGAATTATCGGTCGGTGAGCTTGTCGCATTCAACCTTCTCGCCGGCCGCGTCAGCGCTCCCATTCTGCGGCTCGCGCAGACCTGGCAGGACTTCCATCAGGCGCGACTGTCGATTGCCCGCCTCGGCGACATTCTCAACACCGCGCCCGAGCCGCTTTATAATCCCGGCCGCACCACACTGCCGGACCTGCAGGGCCAGATCAGTTTCGAGAATGTTACCTTTCGCTATCGGATCGACGGACCGGAAATCCTGCACGATGTCAGTTTCGAGATTCAGCCCGGTCAGATCATCGGCATTGTCGGCCAATCCGGGTCCGGCAAAAGCACGCTCGCCAAACTCGTGCAGCGGCTTTATGTGCCGGAAAGCGGTCGCGTGCTCATCGACGGTATCGACATCGCGCAGATCGAGCCGGCCTGGCTGCGGCGACAGATCGGCGTCGTGCTGCAGGATAGCGTGCTGTTCAATCGCTCTGTGCGCGACAACATCGCACTCGCCGATCCTTCTCTGCCGGCCGAGAAAGTCATTGCTGCGGCGACGCTAGCCGGCGCGCATGACTTCATCCTGACTTTGCCGGAAGGCTACGACACGATCGTCGGCGAGCGCGGCGGCACATTATCCGGCGGCCAGCGGCAGCGGATTGCCATCGCCCGCGCGCTGATGACCGAGCCGCGTATCCTGATCTTTGATGAGGCGACCAGCGCGCTCGACTATGAGAGCGAGCGTGTCATTCAGCAGAATATGGGCGCGATCTCGCGCGGTCGCACCGTGCTGATCATCGCCCATCGCCTGTCGACCCTGCGCAAGGCCGACCGCATCATCACCATCGAGCGCGGCCGACTGATCGAGGATGGCCGACATGAAGATCTGATCCGCAGCGGCGGCCGTTATGCTGCGCTCTATCGCGTGCAGGCAGGTCTGCATGATGTTCTTTGACGATAGCGCCGGTCGCGCGGGTCGACAGGGCCTTTCCGCTCTGGAGATGTTGTGCCGCTTGCACGGCATCGACCTGGATACATCGATGTTCGACGACGGACCGGTTGACGGCGATGCGCTGGGCGCGATGATGCATGTCGCTCGTAAAGCCGGGCTGGCGACGCAGCTGGTGCAGGCGGATTGGTCGCGTCTGCAGGTGCTGCCATTGCCGGGCATCGCCGCTCTTCGTGACGGTGGCTTTGTGTTGCTGGGCAAGGTCAACACCATGCAGGCCATCGTGCTGGCGACTGATGCCGAACGGCCGAGTCTTTTGTCGCAAGCCGAATTTGAGGCGATCTGGGGCGGCCAGGTTTTGCTGGTGAAAAAGCAAGGGGCTTTCACCCGCACGCTGACGAGAGCCCCCACGCTGCTGGCGCAGGCCGTTCGCCAACTGACAGGAGGCATTGGCACGGTTGCTCATGTCATGAGAACATGGACAACCGGGCGGCAGGCGGCGCAGAAAGCCGGAACGGCGCTGGTATCACTTGCCACGCGTACACGCGAACTTGGCGAAGCCATCAGCATGGCGCAACGCGACCGTGATCGCCGCACGCAGGAGCTGGCCTTTCTGCCGGCGGCCTTGGAAATCGTCGAAAAGCCGCCATCGCCGCTCGGCCGCGCCACGGCGTTCACGATCATTGGCATTTTCAGCGCCACCTTGTTGTGGGCGATCATTGGCAGTGTCGACATCGTCGCGGTGGCGCCGGGCAAAGTGGTCGCCGCCGGTAACAACAAGATCATCCAGCCGTTTGATACCAGCGTCGTGCGCGCGATCCGCGTGCAGGACGGACAACGGGTCAAAACAGGCGATGTGCTGATCGAGCTCGACGCGACGATGAGCATGGCCGAATTCGAGCGGTTGAAAAGCGACCATCTCAGCGCCCTCCTTGATGCGGCGCGCCTGCAGGCGGCGCTCGTGGCCGATGATCCGCTCAGCGCCTTCACGCCGCCGAAAGAAGCCCCGTCGGCGCTGGTCGAGATGCATCGCCGCCTGCTCACCAGCCAGATCACTGAGCAGAATGCGAAGCTCGCCGCCATCGACCGGCAGATCGCGCAAAAGGATGCCGAACGCGCCACCATCGAGGCCGCGATTGACAAGCTCAAGGCGACGATCGCGCCGCTGCAGCAGCGTGTCGATATCCGCGAGCAACTGTTTCGCAAGGAGATCGGCTCCAAGCTCACCTATCTGACCGAGTATCAGGATCTGGTCGGACAACGGCAGGAAATTCTGGTGCAGCAAAGCCGGCATGGCGAGGCTGCCGCCGCCATCGCCGTGCTGGCGGAAAGCCGCGCCAGGGCGGTCGCCGAATATGAGCGCGCGTTGCTTGACGAGCTCTCGAAGGCCGAACAGAAAGTCGCTGCGCTGGCGCAGGAGGTCATCAAGGCCGAGCAGCGAACGAGCCTGCAAAGGCTCAAGGCGCCGATCGATGGCGTCGTGCAGCAGCTCGCCGTTCACACCATCGGCGGCGTCGTCACGCCGGCACAGACGCTGATGCTGATCGTGCCGGCCGATGGCGGGCTGGAGATCGAGGCGATGGTGTCCAATCGCGATATTGGCTTTGTGCGGGTTGGCCAGGAGGCGCAGGTCAAAGTCGATACCTTCAATTTCACGCGCTATGGTCTGCTACACGGAAAGATCGTCAATATCTCGCAGGATGCGATCACGCAGGACAAACAGGCCGATGGCGCGCGTGCGCAGAACCACAAAAACGAGGACCGCACGCAGGGGCTCACTTATGCCGCGCGCATCTCGCTGAACCGCACGCATATGATGATCGAAGACAAGCGCATCAATCTGTCGTCCGGCATGGCGACGACGGCGGAGATCAAGACCGGTTCGCGCCGTATCATCAGCTATTTGATGTCGCCGCTCGTCCGCTACGGCCACGATGCCTTGCGCGAGCGCTAGCGGACCTCGGCCGGCTTCAGCAGGCCGGCCGCTGTAAGCGCGCGCGCGGCTTCCTTGACCGCATGCCATGGCAGATTGGAGCGCATCGCGATATCGAGCAGCGAATGCTCGCCATCCGACAGGTTGAGCAGCCAGAGCAGCGCCTTCTGCCGCAGATCGGCGGAAAGCCCACCGGTCGTCGTATAAAGTCCGTAATCGCCGAGCTTGGGCTCGCAGAATGGCTTGAGGTTGGAATAACGCTGGTTGTTTTCAATGACGTCGACCGCCGCCAATGTCTTGGTGAGCGTGTCGGCCAGGGCTGCAGGCTTCACGAAATCGAGATTGTCGGCCGAGGTGTGATATTCGGCAAACTCGCCATGCGGCGTGCGCATCAGGCAGCCGACCGGCAGATTGAAACCCGGCGAGCAATATTGCCGCTCATCATAGCCGAGCGGCGAGAACGGCCGGATCTCGAAGTCCTCGCCGCTCTGCGCCAGCACATAGCGCCAGGCCTGATCGATCTCGGCGTCGCCACGGCGGCTCGCCTTGTATGTCACGCGCCCGCTATCGCCGACGCAGGTCATGACAAAACCATGCCTGATCTTGTTGGTGCGCGCGCGGTTCAGCGACAACCATGTGATCGCGCCGATGGTACCGGGGATGAACAGGAAGCGATAGGAATAGCGCAGCGTCATCGCACTCAGCCGCTGCGCCAGCGCCGTCGCCACCGCAATGCCGGACAGATTGTCATTGGCGAGCGAGGGATGACAGACATGGCAGGAGATCAGCACCTCCTCCGATGACTGGCCGATCAACCGCAGCTGCCCGTAGGTCAGGTGCCCCGGTGCCAGCGTCGAATCGATGCAGACCTCGTACTCATCCTCCGGCAAGTCCATCAATTGCCGATGCGGCAGGCAAAAGCCCCATGTCTCCTTGTAATAGGACGTACGATAGGGAATGAGATCGGGATGCGCCGGATCGGAGAATAGATGCGGCTTGAGGTCGGCCAGGCTCATCCGCGCCTTCACCGGCGCGCTGTAGCTGACGACATGCAAGTTGGATGCGCGAAAATCGACGATCCGCTCACCGGCGCTGTTTTTGATATAGGCGTCGCGGATATTCCATTCCGGTGGCACGGCCCAGTCGAAGACCGACAGTCCCGACGGCACTTCGCATAGCGTGATCGGGATATGCTCGCGGATCAGCGCCAGCGACCGCCGCACGCCATCGCCGGTGATGCTGCGGCAGATCGGATAAAGCTCGGCGATGAAGCGATGCATCGCCGCGCCGCCATCATCGGCTGACAGATCGCGATGCAGGGCCGGCCCGTCCGCAAGATCCAGGCTTAACGTCGCGACGCTGCCATGCATGTCTGTGCCCTCGTGCCAGCGCCGTTACCCGACAATCTGCGGCTCGGGAATGGGCACGACAAACTGCGCGCCCCAGGCTCTCGCGAAAGACAATTGCTGCATGATCTCGTCCTTCAGATTCCACGGCAGGATCAGAATGTAATCGGGCTTGCTAATGTAAATCCGCTCCGGCTCATGGATCGGGATATGCGTGCCGGGCAGGAAGCGCCCCTGCTTATGCGGATTGAGATCGACCGTATATTCCAGAAGATCAGGCGTAATGCCGCAGTAATTCAGCAAGGTGTTGCCCTTGGCCGGCGCGCCATAGCCAACGACGCGCTTGCCCTCCGCCTTCGCCTGTTCAAGGAAGGTCAGCAGCTTTTTCCGGATCTGGATGGCGCGCTCCTCAAAGGCGAGATAGCGGCCCAGATCGGCAAAGCCGGCATCGAACTCGCGATTGCGCAAATCCTTCACCCGCTCCGAGACCTTATGCGGACCGGTCTTGTCATGCTGGGCATAGATGCGCAGCGAGCCACCATGCGTCGGCAATTCATCGACATCGAACAGCGTTAGTCCATGAGCGGCGAAGATCGTCTCGACGGCGATGAAAGACAGATAGGAGAAATGCTCGTGATAGATGGTGTCGATCTGGCTCTCGGCGACGAGACGCATCAAATGCGGAAACTCCATCGTGACGATGCCGCTCTCGCTCAGCAGGATCTTGATGCCACCGACAAAGTCGTTGATGTCGGGCACATGCGCCAGCACGTTATTGCCGATGATAAGATCGGCCTGCAGACCTTCCTCCCGTAGCGCTTTCGCCGTGTCCTCACCGAAGAAATCCGCTCGCGTCGGAATGCCCTTGGTGCGCGCGACTTCCGCCACATTGCGCGCCGGTTCGATGCCGAGAACGGGGACGCCTCGCTCGACGAAGTATTGCAGGAGATAGCCGTCATTACTTGCCAGCTCCACCACCTTCTTGCTGTGGTCGAAGCCAAAGCGATCGATCATGGCGCTGACATAGGATTTGGCGTGATGCAGCCATGAGGTGCTGTAGGACGAGAAATAGGCGTAATCGCCAAAGATATTTTCCGGCGTCTCCCATTCTTCCAGCTGCACGAGAAAACACTCGCTGCAGACATAGACCCGCAGCGGGTAATGTGCCTCGTCCTGCGCCAGGTCATCCTTCTTGAGATAGGAATTGGCCAGCGGCGACAGTCCGAGATCGATGAACACATGTTGCAGCTTGGTGCCGCAGAATCGGCACCCGCACTGGCCACCCGCTGGAGCCGACAACGCCGGAGCCTCAAGCGCTTCGGAAACGGCTTCTTCTTTCAACATGGACGGCTCTCCTCGCATGATGCGGCATCGGGATTTTGATGCAACGCTAACGGTCGCGCGGCAGGCCCATTTGACAGCCGTCAATTCAACACGCCTTTGGCGGCGATCAGCGTGTCAGGCGGTGACAAGCGAGCGCTGTGCCATGCGCCGTCTCAGCTCGGCTTCGATCGACGACAGCGCGCTGGCGTTTTGGTCCCGCTCGGAAATGACGCTGACGGGCACCGGCCAATCGATCCGCAATTGCGGATCATCATGGCGGATCGCGCCCTGCAGGTTCGGCGCGTAGCCGCTGCTGATGAGGTAGGACACCTCGGTGTCGTCGCGAAGCGTGATGAAGCCATGCGCGCAGCGTTCTGGTATATAGACGCCCCGGCCATTCTCGGCCGATAGTCTCACCATCGCATGATCGAGATAGGTCGGCGATTCGGGGCGCAGATCGACGATCACATCGGCGATCGCACCCTTCACACATCGCACATATTTGATCTCGCCGGCCGGCGGGTATTGAAAATGCAGACCGCGCAAGGTGCCGCGTTTGGCATTGTAACTTACGCTCGCCTGCGCGACGGCAAAGGGCAGCCCCTGCGCCCGGAACTCATCCACGCAGAACAGCCGGGCGAAATGGCCGCGATGATCGCTTTGTGGATCAATTTCGACGGCATAAACACCAGCTAGTCTCGTTTGCGTGAAGATCATGCTGCCTCGCCCCAAAGCTTCTTTATTGATCTAGAGGAGCCATTTTTCGATCAGCGTTCCGGCGGTCCATAACAGCAACACGACCCATGCTGCCGTCGTGACCAAAGCGGCCGGCACGACAAGATCAGTCCAGTGCAATACGCGCTCAACAGACAGGTTGGTGACAGCTTCGGCGGCATGCCGCGGCTGCACGTCTTGGAGATGAACCACGGCCCGCCTCGCAACGTTCGTGATGACGAGACCGATGATCTAGTTCTTCGCACCGCCGCAAATCTGAGAATTATCAAAACACGCAACACGCTCTCGTGAGCGATGCTCGGAAAGCACAGTTTTAATAGGCGTTCGGCGACTTCACGACGCGCGCCACTGTCAACACCAGAATACGGATGTCGAGCCAGAGCGACCAGTATTCGATGTACCAGATGTCGTTTTCCACCCGCTGCTTCATCATGCCAAGCTCGGGCGTCTCGCCGCGAAAACCATTGACCTGCGCCCAGCCGGTGATACCGGGCTTGATCTTGTGCCGGATCGCATAGGTGGCGATCAGATCGTCATATTCATTGTCATGGGCGAGCGCGTGCGGCCTCGGGCCGACCAGCGACATGTCGCCACGCAGCACGTTCAACAATTGTGGAATTTCATCGATGCTCAGTCGCCGCAGAATGGCGCCGAGCCGCGTGACCCTCGCATCATTTTTTGTGGCCTGAACAACAACCGGTCCGTCGTCCTGCGTCGACATCGTGCGGAATTTGTAGATACGAAAAGCGCGCCCGTTGAATCCAACGCGCGATTGCATGAAGAAGGCCGGGCCCTCGGATTCCAGCCGGATCGCCGCGGCGATGACCAGAAACAGCGGCAGCAGAATGAACAGCCCCAACAACGCAAGAGCTTGATCCATCATGCGCTTCAGGCAGCGCTGGACGGCGCTCAGCGGCGCACGCTGCAACTCCACAACTTTGGTGGGGCCAAGATCATAAACCGGCCGCCTCAGCATCCGCTCGGTCATGGTGTCGGGCACCAGCTTGATCGGCAGAGGCAAGACGCGCAAATGCTGTTCGACCTCATCGAGAATGTCATGCCGGTCCCAGGCGATCGCGAGCATGATTTCCTCGATTTCCTCCTCGCGCACATAGCGGACGATTGCGCGCATGCGCTGGCGCAGCGATCCACCAGCAGGGTCAGGCTCGGTTGGCAGAAGCAACGTTTTGCGCACAGCATAGCCGCAGGCTTCCAGCGCCGCGGCGGTGTCCCGCGCCGCGCGCCCCTCGCTGGCCACACCAATGAGAACCGCCTGAGTGGGCTTGAGAATGTGAGCCGCAATGACATAGGCGCACAGGCGGGCGACCAGCACCCGCATCACCGGATTGAGACACAGCCCCGACACCAGGAAGGCCAGCATCGCACCGCGCGAGAAATTGGCTCCGGTTTTCAAAAGGAAAACGAGGCTGGCGAGAAAGACAAAGGCCGCGAGCCAGGCCAGCGTCGCACGACCGATCTGCCAGATCACGCGGAGCAGGTTCGGCGCGCGGTAAAGCTGCGCGGCATGAGCGAAGACCGAATACAGGGCGGCAACGGCGACGCCGGAGCCGATGTAATAGGACATCTCGCCGTCGTCGCCGAGCGCCACCGCATGATAGGCAAGGCCCGACAGCGTGCCGAGCAGCGTGATCCAGACGAGGTCGAGCAGCGCCACCAGCGGCGAGACGATATGGAGCGAGAGCGGCACCGCGATGTGCTCGCGGTTTCGCTGGCGGGCGGGATTACTTGCCATACCCCGCTCCCTGATGGTGCTGTGGTGGCATGACCGCGATCATGATCAGTCGCCGGCGACGTGTGCCAGTCCGGGCAAATTGATGAAGCGAATGGTTTTCCGATTGGGCAGATCGATCAGCCCTCTCGCCTTGAAGTCCGCCAGCGTCCGGCATACCGTTTCCAGCGACGTGCCGACGTGATCGGCGATATCGGCGCGCGGCAACATGATCTGGAGCGCGCGCGCGAAGCGCTGGTCCTCCGGCAGATGATGGCGGATGCGCAGGAGAAACCAGGCGATGCGCGCAACGCTGCTTTTCTGGCCCATGGTCAGAACGAGCGACAGCATCTCCGACAGTACCTGATGGGCGCCGCATGTCCCGTTTTGATGGCAACCGCCCGCCGTCGGCGTCTGGATCACCCGGCAATTGGTGACGGCTTCAGCGGTAAATTGCTGACACGATGATTGCGTCGGCATCACGGTATCGCCGGGCCAGTAGAAGGCGAGGATCTGCCGGTTACCGTTTTCCAGAAGCCGGACAGCCCGCACCACGCCTTCGACAATCTCGATTTTTTGCGATTGCTGCTCGTCCTGCCAGAACAGCGCTCTGCCGCGTGGGACGAGCGTCGTTGAGGTGCGCCGTCCCTCGTTGAGATCTCGTCGAGGCAGTTCGTAAGCGAAGGCAGGTATCTTGCCGCAGCCGACCGGCATCGCAGGTTTTGCATGGACGAGAGTTTCTGATCGCATCGACCACCTCGGTTATTCCGTTATTGGTCGAAGGATTACACGCGGCGACTTTCAATAAATATCCAACTGACGTGCTAGCCTGTCGGTCTAGTATTTTCATCAGGCGACAAAGGACGACGTCAAAAATACCGATAAAACCGGCCTAAATGCTGATTAGCATCACGCGTCAATAATAATGCGCTATCATTCTTTATAGAGATCGTCGATTCCAGCGTGCGAAAACACCGAATCGCACCACGCTGCAGCGCATCAGAAATGGGTCGCGCGATCTGATAGTCTTTTGATGTTGGACAAGTTTGATGCGCCAATATGGTTCGATATCGACCTGCCCCGCATTGACACAAGGCCGGCCGCACTATCGTGACAATCTCCCACGAGCCTTCGCGCAGTTCTCTGCAGCTTGACGCCGCGGCACCGTCACCCGCCGGCGGGCTCGACCGACTTGCCTTGAGATTAAGCAGCATCCGCCTGATGATGCCGCTTGCCATCCTCGTGATGCGCGCCAGCGTGATGGCCTGTAAATTTGCGCTGACGATTTTCGTCGGCCGCTACCTCGACCTGACCGCGCTTGGGTTGTACGGCCTTGCCGTCGGCGCCGTTGCTATCGGCCCTGTCGTGATTGGCATGGGCATGGTGCACGTCATCATGCGCGATGCGGTTGTGCTGCCGCTGGCGGAGCTAACCCGGCATCTGCGGCATTATTGGGCATTCACACTTGGCGTCTACGCCGCGCTGGCCGGCGTTGTTTTGCTGGCGAGCATGCTGTTCGGCGCATCCTCGCTCTGGCTCCTGATCGTAGCCGTGATGTTTTTCGAGCATTTCGGCAACGATATTTTCCAGCTCTTTTCCAATCTCGATCGCCCGCTGCCGGCCAATATCACCGCCTTCCTGCGCGGTGCCGCCTGGATTTTGCTTTATATTCCACTGGCTTACTTGGATGAGAGCTTTCGTAATCTGCCGGCGCTGTTCTTGTTCTGGCTTGGCGGCAGCGCAGTGGCGATGGGAATGTTCTTTTTTCTCGCCCGCGCCTGGCCCTGGCGATCTGTTCTCTCCGCCCGGCGTGGAATCGCGTGGATCGTCAACACGATCCGCAATTCTATCCTCATTTATATCAGCGATCTCAGCTTCGTCGCGAGTCTCTATATCGATCGGTATCTCGTCACGCTGTTTCTCGGCCTCGAACTGGCCGGCGTCTATTTTTTGTATTGGTCCGTCGCCAACGCCGCCAGTAATCTCGTCAGCATGACTGTTCTGCAGTTGCAGCGTCCACGCTTGATCAAGGCGCATTACACAGGTGAGCAACAGCATCGTGATCTTTGCGGCTCTTTCCTCAGGACTACGGGCTGGATTACCATCAGCCTCAGCATGATCACCGGGCTCGCCTTTCATCTGCTGCTGCCGCTGTTCAAGCAACCCTTCGTCAGCGAGCATCTCGCAGCCTTCTGGCTGATCATGGCAGGGCTGGCGATGCGCAGCATGGCCGATGCCGGCGCCATGGCGCTCTTTACCGCCCATCGCGACCGGATCATGACGTTGACCAACGTTATCGCGGTAATCGGTTTAAGCGCTGCTGAAATGATGTTGCTGCCGGTTCTGGGGCTTTATGGAGCGGGCTCGGCCATTCTTGTCACGTTCAGCGCCGTCACGGCGTGGCGGTGCTGGCTGATCTTCATGCCCGATCAGTCACTGACGCGGTCATCCCGCGCATAAATCGCACCAAAGCACATCCAGCTAATAACGCACCGATCAGGCGTTAGTGCGATTCATCTTCCGTGGAATCGGAGAAGCGCCGTTTTCGCCGTTACGATGGCTCGCCTCAAGTAAGTTGGCCGCCTTGAAGGCGGCCTCAGTGCGGTTGCGAGCACCGATGGCGCGTAACAACCCGGCGGTATGAATCTTTGCCGTTCCTTCCGATATCCGCAGCTTCTGCGCGATCTCCTTGTTCGACATGCCCTGAGCGAGAAGAATGAGAACTTCATTCTGCCGCGGCGTCAGGCGGAAGATATCGAGCGGGTTAGCGCTCCAGGATTGCGCCTCTCCGTTACCGCCCTTTTCGCCGGCTTCCGCAAGCCAGCGCGGCACATAGATCCGCCCGGAAAGCAGGTCGTGCACAGCCGCGAGAATCTCCTCGGCCGGTTGCAGCTTGTTGAGAAAGCCATGAAAACCTGCCGACAGACAGGTCAGCACGTCGGCACGCGTATGCGAAGTCGACATGACCGCAAATCGCGTTGCCGGACTGAATTCGTGAACCTCGCGCACAAGGCCCAGCGACTGCTGGCTTAAACTCTTGGAATCAATCAGCACCAGATCGAAACAGCGCTTGGCTTTGACATATTCGCGCAGGATCGACAGGTCGCTGGCTTCGAATACGCAGGCTTGGTGAACGTTCGCTTCGATGACGCTGCGAAGACCACCGCGATAGACGCTGTGATCATCGACCACCAAGATCAGAGCCACGACCCCCTCCCAGAATGACTAAACTAAAGAGTGCATCCCCTCCGGCCGCACTGACCCGGCTCGGATAAAACGTCGCACTGCAATAATCGCCCCCGACCTTGACATGTAAAATCGTAGTCCTGAATTCTACCCCGGTCAAAGGCCTTGGTCTCAAGAAAACGGAAGATAACCCGCTCATAATGCCGAATTTTGCAAATTTTACAGCGGGATGGCAGAGAATTTTGGGTTACCCAGGCGTGACATCAAAGAAAAATGATGTGGACAAACAAGCAGCGCGGCCGAATACCAAATGCAATCGGTGATTGTATTTCAACTCATGGCGCCGCAAAATGAGTCGCCTCGTTGAAATTAGGCCGCAACATCCCCTCCTCCAAATAGAGGAGAGGCTTGCCCGATCGGTATGTCCGATCGTTACCGGAGACCGTCAGATCGGCGTGGCCATCGGTAGAAGCTCGGTCATAGGCGTCCATAACAATTTCGGATCAAGCTGCTCGGTGCTGCGCAGATGCCGCAATTCCGACAGTCGCGTAAAAGGCGGCGCATTGAACGTCGCCTCGTCCAGCCGAATTCTCTCAAACACCGCTTTCAGCTGCGCCGCCCCGCGCTCGGCGCTCCACCGGCATTCGAAGTTCGGCATATGCTCCTTGATCTTCGCGAACGACACGCGATAGCTGCGATCATCAGCCCCGCTCGGGCCATAAGTCACTTCGCTGCCCGTGAATGTGCGACCGACAATCTCCGCGATCTCGCGCACGGTATAATTCTGCGCTTCGGTACCAACATTGAAAGCCTCGCCGGCCACTGCCTCGCGCGGCGCTTCCAGCGCGCAACAGATCGCCTCGCAAATATCTTCAACATGCACGAGCGGCCGGCATGGCGTGCCATCGCTCATCACCCGCACCTGCCCTGTAGTGAAAGCAAATCCGGCGAGGTTGTTGAGCACAAGATCAAAGCGCTGGCGTGGCGAAGCGCCAAAGGCTGTGGCATTGCGCAGAAAGACAGGCGTGAAGCGCGAGTCCATCATTGTCTTGACATCAGCTTCAACCAGCACCTTGCAGCGGGCATAGGCGGTTCGCGGATCAAAACGAGAGGTCTCGGTCTTCATCTCCGCGCCGGCAGCGCCATAGATGCTGCAGGATGACGCATAGACGAAACGCGAGATACCGGCGGCCTTGCACTTGCGAGCAAACTCCACCGAGCCACGATGATTCACCTCCATCGTGAGGTCAGGATCGTTCTCGCCTAGCGGATCGTTAGACAATTCGGCCAGGTGAACCACGGCGTCATAGCCGGCGAGATCAGCCTCCGTCATCATTCGGACGTCCCGCGTGATTACCATCGGCCGGGTGCGGCGATCGTCGTACAACCAGCCACGCCGATAGAGCCCGGTATCGATGCCGGTGGCGTCATGGCCGCGTTCGATCAGTTTCGGACCGAGAACAGCACCGATATAGCCGTCAGCGCCGGTGTAGAGAATCCGCATGTTGATGTCCTTTTAGGATTGGCTCTGAATGGCGTTTTCGAGCTGCGGCCCGCGCGCCGGCTCCTTGCTTGATGCAGCGTCGGGCTGGTCCCACACGCACCAGGGCGGCGACCCTTTATCCCATAGCTCTTGCAGCACCATCTTATCGCGCAGCGTATCCATGTTCTGCCAATAGCCATGGTGGCGATAAACGGCGAGCTGGTCCTGGTCGATCAGGCGGGCGAGCGGCTCGTGCTCCCAGCTTGTTTCATCGCCATCGATCTCGTCGATTGCTTCCGGCTCGACGACAAAAAATCCGCCATTGATGACTTGGCCGTCGCGCGCTGCCTTCTCGCGGAAATGGGTGGCGCGCGGGCGGTCCGATGAGAGGTTAAGTGCGCCGAAACGTCCGGGCTGCTGCACAGCGGTCACCGTCGCCAGCGCTCCCTGCTGATGATGAAAAGTAATCAGCTCGCGAATATTCACGTCGCCGACGCCATCCCCATAGGTCAGGCAGAAGGTGGAATTGCCGAGATACTCGCGTACGCGCTTGAGCCGGCCGCCCGTCATCGTCTTTTCGCCGGTATCCACCAGCGTGACCGACCACGGCTCGCTGGCGTTGCGATGGGTCTCGACGCGGTTACGCCGCAGGTCGATGGTGAAATCGCCTTGATGCGGCAGATAATTCAAGAAGTAATCCTTGATGACCGAGCCTTTGTAGCCGCAGCAGATCACGAAGTCGTTGAGCCCGTGATGCGAGTACAGCTTCATAATGTGCCAGAGGATCGGACGGCCACCGATCTCGACGAGAGGCTTGGGAACCACACTCGTGTGTTCGCTCAGCCTTGTTCCGTAGCCTCCGGCAAGAATGACAACCTTCATTGCTCCGTCCCCTGCCATTTTGCGCTATCGCTCTCTGCATCTTGATGCCGATGTGACGGGCTGTGCCATGCAGCCAAATGCACGTCATTCTCGATCATCCGCGCGGACACTAGGCAGCCGAGGCAGGCGGTATTTGACAAGCGTCAACTCGTTTTTCGACAGCCACCACATGAATGTGATCAACGCGAATCCAGTCGCAGCACACGCCGTCTACCGACCCGATTCTGATCGTTCAGTCCCGGCGGGGCGCGCATCGAACGGAAACGCTTTGAACGGAGACATGGCAGTGCCGCAACGCAAGTTCAGCTTTGATCACCTGATCGCCAATTTGCCTTCGCTGCTGTGGCGCCGGCAGCTCATCGTCTATGCCGCGCTAATCGTCACCTCTTTCGGAGCGCTACTGGTCTATGGCGCAATCGGCGAGCGCTATGAGGCGCATACACTTCTGCGCGTCGGCCAGGGCATCAAGGATCGTTCCGCCAATCCCGATAACGGCAATCTCGGCGAAGGCGTCGATCTCGCCAGCCGCATCGATTCGATCGCCCGTATCGGCGCCACAGATCACGTGATCCAGCTGGCAGCGGCCAATGTGGGTTATGACCGTCTGTTCCGGGACGAGGAAGAGCCCTGGCTGACCAAGCTGCGCCACGCAGCCAGAGCCTATCTTGCCACCACATTTCCGGATTACGTTCCGGCTGCGGAGCCGATCCAGAAAGCCAACAGAGCGATCGCCGGTACCACTGAAAATCTGGAAATGATCGCGACCTTGCGCTCGCTCATTTCCGCCAAGCAAGAAGGACGGTCCGACCTTCTGCGCATCTCGTTTCGCTACCCGGACCCGGTGATCGCCGCTGACTTTCTTAATCAGCTCGCCAATTCGCTGGTCGCCGTGCAGGCCGATCTTGTGCAGATCCCGGGTGCGGAAATCTTCTTCCAGCAGCAGAGCCGGCGCCTCGAGCAGGAAGCGGAAAAGGCTGCTGCCGACCTGCAGAACTTCTCGGTCGCGGCCTCGATCTATGCTGTCGGCGATCAGCGCGGGCTTCTCCTCAAGCGCGTCAATGATCTGGCGACCCAACTGGCCACCACGCGGGGGCTGATCGAGGAGCGTAAGGGCCAGAAAGAAGCGATGATGGAGCAGCTGGCCGCGCTCAAGCCGGTCACACAGTCCAAGACCGTCTCCGCCATCGTCAATACGCTTGGCGGCACCGACGTTCGCGCCAAGGCGGGTACCAACACCACGCTCGATGAAGCGCCACCGATTCTACTCGTGCGGGTCTATCAGGACGCAATGGCCGCACTCTTAAAGGTCAATACCGAACTCAGCGGCTATTCGAAGATGGAGCGGATGATTGGCGCGGAGATCGAACAGGTCAATTCCGAGCTTGCCGCGCTTTCTTCAAAAGAAGCGGAATATGATCGATTAAAACGCGTTCTCACCCGCGCGTCGGCGGCCGCCGATCACTACGGCACGCGCATGGGCGAGGAGCAGATCTCTTCCGACATCGCCAAGAAGACGCAGTTTTCCAGCCTCCGCGTCGTCCAGCTCGCAACCGCGCCGCTGACGCAATCCTTTCCGCACATCACCCATCTCGCCGTTCTGGCGCTCTTGGGCGGTCTGTCTCTCGGAGCGGCCATCATCGTGATGCTGGAATTCAAGCGGATGCACGCTTCCGATCAAGCCGATGACACCGCTGTTACCACCATCGAGTTCAGCCGTCAGCCTTTACGGCGGCCAAAGGAATCCAAAAAGTCGGAACTCAAAAAAGCCGCGCCGCCAAAGGCGCAGCTTCAAGCAGCGACCGTAGCGGCGGAATAAGCGGGACACGATGGCTTATGTCACCGACGATGGCCTCGCTCGCAGCCGGGACGACGACCTGGCTGCCTCGCATTATTTCACCACCATCCTGATATCGATCGTCGCGATCAACCTTCTGACCGCAACTTATCACCTGCTGAATTCTCCGCTCTTCAACACCCTGAGCAATGCAAGCTGCATCCTTCTGATCGGCTATGCCGGCATTACCGTTTTGCGGTCCCAGACCGAAGGAAGCGCCAACAATTTTTACATCGCCATCGCCGCCATCGGCACTTTCCTCACAATTCTGTTCAATTTCGGCAATGCCTCGATCGCCGACGGCATCAAATACCTGTCGATCTACATCTTCTATGCCGCCGGATATGCTCAGGCGACCCGCATTCGCGACGAGGAAGCGCGCTACATTTATTTCCTGGCCGCACTTCCGATCCTGTTCTTTCTCGCCATCGGCAGCAGCCGGGTGCCAGAATTCGTCCAGCTCAATATCGGCAACACCTTTTCCTATTTCGCCAATGCCAATGCAGCGACGTTGTTCTTTTCAGCGCTGATCTTCACCATGGCATCAAAGCTGGGCGTCCGCGCCATCCTGCTGCAATTCGTCAATGTGGCACTGATGAACAAGGTCGGCGTCGCCGTTGCCACCATCATCGCCATCTGTTTGTGGATCGCCATTCCGCTGCGCAAACAGACAGTCCTCGGCATCGTATTCTTCGCATTGGTGGTCGCCGTCGCCTATTGGATTGGCGCGTTCGACCGAGCGCTGGCGAGCCTCAACAGCATGAGCTTGCTGATCGACCTTGGCCCCGACAATGTTGCGCGCATGTCGTTCAAGAAGCTGGTGGCGTTGACCGGCACCACGGATCTGTCAGGGTTCTTTCGCATCATTCACTGGGCGAATATCTGGGACATCTATACCAGTGGCAGCTGGCTCACCCTGCTGTTCGGCTATGGCATAGGACAATCACAATATGTGACCGTGCTGCAATTTGTCCCGCACAATGATTATTTACGCATTCTTGCCGAATACGGTCTGATCAATCTCGTGATTTTTGTCGGATTTCTGCTGCATGTTCTGTTCAGCCTGAAGACCGGCCACACCAAGGTTCTGTTTATGGTGTTGCTGATCTACTTTTTCTCCGAAAATCTCATCGACCACTTTTCGTCGATGACGCTGTACTTCACTTATGCCGGTCGCTTCGCGGCCCTGCCTGACGACGCGGAGGAACGCGGCTAACAACGAAGCCGCGCCCTGCCACTCTTTCTCAGTGAAATCGGCGGCCGCTAGCCCGCGCGCGCCACCGCAGGCCGATTCTCGGCGTCGCGCGTCCTGGTCCGCCGCAGCGTCCGCATCGCCTCGGCGAGAGGCCGCGGACACAGGACGATCGCCAGAAACCGCACGAAAGATACAGCCTCCACCACCATCATCTGCCTGCGGAAGCGCCAGATGAAAGCCGCAACCTCGGTGAGGCTAGCGCCGGTGCGACGATAATGGGCGAGATAGGCAAAGCCGCGCCGCGCAAAGCCCCGCCGCGCCTGCAGTTTCAGCGCCGCCCGCTTTTTCCTGCTAGCGATGTTCTGGTCCGCCGCGCGCGAAATCCGGGCGACCATCTTCCAGCCATCGACCAGGATCTGCTCCACGCTCATCCGGCCGGTCTCCGAATCGCTATGGAAGTTGTAGGTCGCGCAAGCCTCGTTGACGAATCCCGCTTCGCTGCCGCACAGCACCGGCGCCCAGGCCGCAACATCGGCGGTATGCGGAAAATCCAGCGGAAAACCACCACCAGCACGCAGCGCGTCGGTGCGCAACATGATGCTGCACATCACAACAGTGATGTCGTCCTTCAGATATTCGGTGAGGATATTGCCGCCATCATGGAGGCCCGTCGATAACAGCCGACTTTTGCGCGGCGGCCGCATCTCGCCGATATCGGCCATGCGGAAGTTGCACAAGGTCACGACGATGGGGATGTCCGGCCGACCAGCGATGACACTGTAGCATCGTTGCACGAACCAGGGCGCAATCCTGTCATCATCTGACAGAAAGACGACATAGGTGCCGCGCGCTGCTGCAAGACACGCATTCCAGTTCGGCAGCAGGCCAATATTTTCACTTTGCCGAATGATACGAAGCCGACTGTCACTGAACTCCTGCAACACCTGCGGCGTCTCATCCTCCGAGGCATTATCCGAAACAAGGATTTCGATATTCTCATAGCTCTGCGCGAGCGCCGCCTGCACGCAGCCGCGCAATAGCGCAGCGCGATTGTAGGTCGGGATTGCAATCGTCACGAGAGGGCCTACAGCCCGTCCAGTCTTCACCCCGGGCGCCATCGTCATGTCTTGCTGATAATGATGTAAGATTTCGGCATGAAGAAGAAGCGCTCGGTTACGAGCTGCCCGTCCGGAAACAGACTGCGGAATTCCCGCGCGCTGAGAAGATGGGTGGCGTCGAAATACCGCTGCACCATTTCCTCGTCGCGCTGAAACAGGCCAAACGGGCTGAACCGCACCAGCGCCCGGCCAATCCGCCGCGGTAGCCAATGCAGGAAAGGCATCAGGAAATGCAACTCAATGGGAAATTCCTTGGCCGGAGTTTGCACAATGTAATTTCGGGCCACGCGTGTGATCTCGCGCGCTAGCCCCGCACGCTCGCGCGGTGGCACATGCTCGATCACCGAGTTGCACAGAAGGATGTCGACCTGCTTGTCCTGTGCGGGAATATGCTTGCCGTCATAGACGGTAGCTTCGATATGGCTGGGCGTATTGCCCGCCTTGGCGGCGTCGAATTCATTATCGAGCGCGACGTTATAGATCATAATTTTCTTTGGCTGCATCTCCGGCTTGACGAAATTCCAGAAATGCAGCGAGCCACCAATATCGACAATTGATCGGTCATCGATATCCGGAAAGGCCTCTTTGATTCGCCGCGCGCGCGATAACCGAAATTGCCGCACAAAGGGCGAAAGCGCCCGAAACCAGCCGTCCATCGCTTCATCTCCGAAGACCAGGACGCGAGCCTAGAGTCGCGTTCAGCGCCGATATTGATACTCCTCAAATCGAGGCTGGCGGTAACGCACCCGCGCAACCTGCGATCTGGCCGCACGAAGGCGCCCGCGTTGTTGAGGATCGTCAATTCCGCGCGACTCATAGGGCGTAGACTTTTCACGTCATGGCTTCGCAGGCGCGACCATGCAGCAATTCCGGACGGACGCCCGCGCAGTCTCGGCCTTTCCGTCCCGCACACGCCTTGAAGACCGGGGACCAATGGAGAGCGTCATGGCTATGACAGAAGTGTCGCAAGACCGCGCGGCATTGAATGCGCCGGCACCCGATCTCATCAACCCCGCTCTGATCGATCTCCTCGCCTGTCCGGCATGCCGAGGCGATCTCGCGCATCACCATAGCGAATTGCAATGCACAGGCTGCGGCGCGCGCTACGAGGTGCGGCAAGGTATACCAGTCTTGGTCCCTGATGACGTCAACACCGAGCATTTCGAGGAAGAACAGCATCTCGCGCAGATGATGAAGTCGCGCGAAACCTTGCCGGAGGAGCAGTTCAACCTCAACCAATGGGCGCTGTCCAAGCACGAATTCTGGACCATGGTGCGGTCCGTGGTGACTGGCACTGACAAGAAATTTGTCAATATCGGCTGTGGCTTTGATCCGAGCTTCACTACGTTCGAACAGCAGGGCCACACCTTCGTGAATATGGACCTTGTCTTCGACATGCTGTCCGACCTGCGGCAGGACCTCGGCGCTAAATCCTGCGTCAATGGCGACGTCAATTCACTGCCACTCAAGGCTGGCGCCTTCGATTACGTCATATCCATCGATGTCATCCATCACGAATGCGAACGGCTACCAGAATTGCTGGGCTCGTTCCGCGATCTGCTCAAGCCAGGCGGTACGCTGTTCCTGGAAGACCCGAATGCCTGGGGACTGTTCCAGATGGCGAAGTCAATCTTCATGCCGCGCGCGGCCTACAAAGCGCTTCGCTCGACCTATCACACGCTCAAACGCTCAATTCATCGCCCAGCGGATTACGAGTTTCCGACCAATGTCTGGAGCGTGATGGCGATGCTGCGTGAACTCGGCTTCGAAGATATCAAGTGCTATCCGCACACCGCCTATCCCACCGTCAGCCAGCGCAGCCATCGCATCTATCGCTCACTGAGCGGGTCCGAATTCGTGCGGAAATTTCATAACTACCATTACATGCTCAGCGCCGTGCGCGCTTGATCCAGTCCAACGTCGATCCATCGCAGGAGATTGCCGGTATGCTGATCGCTTCGAGCCGTATGATCGTTTCGCTCCCGCTGGTGCTTGCGCTGGGCTGCGCAGGCGCCGTCGCGCAAACGAATGGCGCAGCCAGATCTGACACCAAATCAATTACGAAGCCGGTCTCCACCAATCCGCTCGCCTTGCGGCCGAAAGAGGTGACGATCGACAGTCCGCTCATCGATGCGATCAGCCAAAATACGCCGGGCTATAGCGATGGCTATCCGCTCGGCGTGCCGCGCAATTATGCATGGTGTAGTGGCTCCTTCAAACCGGTCGGTTACAATGCGCCGCCGCCTGGCTTCAGCGCCGTCACCGGTTGGGGTTCGGTCTATCCGCAGAATATCGAGCCCCGCCCCGAAGAGGTGAATGCCAATATCGAAGTCGCCAATGCCAGGACCTATGTGCGGCTGAAGGACACTCAGCAATGGGTGGTGCTGCAGGATCAGGCGCGCCAGCCGCTGGCCGGCAAGCATTTCCCGGCTGCGTTCCGGCAAAAGGATTACATCCCGATGCAGGCGACGACGAGGCCGGACGGCAGCGTCGCGCTGCGTGAGCCACCAATTGGCTATAACGATCATTTCTGGTTCAACGAACGCGGCTCCTATCCGGAGGGCCGCATCGACGGTGTCTATGTCGAGATGGATATGCGCGTCAACGATCCGCGCGCCAAGCTCCTCGGCAATGTCGGCGCCGATTGGTGGCGTGACATGGAGGTCGAGTTTTTACCGAATCTGACCAACAATCCGGGCGCCGGCATGAGCAACTGGGTGGCGCTGACCCCGGAATGGAAAACGCTGCGCTTTTATTCCGTCAGCACCGAACAATTTCAGGCCAACCCCCCGCCGATGACCCCGATGCAGAAGGAGGTGTTCACGCGCAGGTTTTCAGATTCCTTTCCGCATTGCATGGGACTCACGCGCGAATCGTCGGCGCAGCCTCGCTGACAGGCCAAGCGCGGCCAAACAGCTGCGCATCCCCGCTATTCGACATTGGCGTTGCAGACCGTTGGAATATGGAATGGCAATTTCATTAAGTGACGTAATCGCGCAGAACACGCCTGGAAAGAGTCAAGGATTGCCGGTCGGCGTGCCGACCAGCTGGGGCTGGTATAATGGCCTTTACAAGCCCGCTGGCCACAGCGCGCCGCCACCGAATTTCACGTCCGTCACCGGCTGGGCCGCCGTCTATCAGAAGGACGGCGCGCCCGCCTATACCAATCCGAATGCCCGAGTCGAAGTCGCCAATGCCAAGACCTACATTCACCTGAAGTCCGGCGAATGGGTGCTGGTGGAAAACCAGCAGCAGACGCAGATGGTGGGCGCGCATTTCATCAACAATCTGTCCGGCCCGACACTGCCGATGCAAGGCACGGTCCTGCCAAACGGCGGCACGTCATTTGCCGCGCCCCCAACCGGATTCAACGATCACTTCTGGTTCAACGAACGCGGCACTTATGCTGCCGGCAGTGTCGATGCTGTCTATGTGCAGATGGATATGCGGGTCACCGATCCCAATCTGAATCTGCTTGCGATTGTCGGCGCGGACTGGTGGCGCAATGTCGGCGCACCTTTCGTCAATGATCACAGCAACAATCCGACGGCCGGCAACGGCAATTGGGTGCAGTTATCGACGCAATGGACGACGCTCGGCTTTTACTCCACTACCTCCGCGCAATTTCAGGCGGACCTGCCGCCACCTTTGGCCGGCGCGGTCAACGAGCCGGATATCAAGCCGACGATCCTGTCCTACACCACAGATAGCGGCGTGGTCGGCGATCGCATCACCAACGATTCAACGCTGACCTTGTCGGGCAAGGCGACGGCTGGCCGCGTCGTCACCGTTTACGACGGGCAAAAAAAGCTCGGCACGACGACCGCCGATGCCAATGGCAACTGGCGCTTCACCACTGCGCCATTGTCGGACGCGGCGCATGCCTTGACGGTTCGCACGCAAGCCCCGAATGGTGTTGCGCAAACGTCAACCGCGCTTACGGTGACCATCGATACCAAAGCGCCGGCGGCGCCGAAAATCCTGTCCTTCTCACCGGATACCGGCACGGTCGGCGACGGCGTCACCAATGCCGACAGCATTACGCTGACCGGCAGCGCCGAGGCCAACAGCACTGTCCGTATCTTCGACGGCAACACCTTGATCGGCACCGCCAAGGCCGCAGCATCCGGCGCATGGAGCTTCCGCACTGGCGAACTCGCCGCCGGCGCACACGCCTTCACCGCGAATGCCACTGACATTGCCGGCAATGTGAGCGCCGCATCCACAAAGACCAATGTGACGATCGATCGGACGCCTGCCGTCAACCTCCTCGTCAATGGCTCGTTCGAGGAATCGACCGTGAAATCCGGCACGTGGGCGGCATTCGAGTCCGTCCCCGGATGGCATGCGATTGCCGGGGGAACGATCGAATTGTGGAACAACCTGAATGGTGTGAAGGCCACGAGCGGCAACAATTTCGGCGAGCTCGATTATCTTGGCGCGCGCGACGGCTTCTATCAGGATGTCAAAACCGCAGCGGGCCAACGCTACGATCTGTCTTTCGATGCGCGCTCGCGCTTCGTCGGCTCGTCAAGCGACATCGAGGTTCTGTGGAACGGAGCGGTCGTCGCCACGATTCCGCCGGGCGCGGACTGGACCACCTATCGTGTAACGCTGACCGGCACCGGCAAGACCGATCGCCTCACCTTTCGCGAATTGAGCGCGCAAAGCGAGGATGGCCTTGGCGCACTGTACGACAATATCAAGCTGGTCAAATCGACATCGGCGGCGACGATGCCGTCAAGCACGTCGGTGGCGGCCGATCAGGCACTCGACCTGATGGCGCAATATGCGGCGGCAAGGCGATCAGCCGCTGGCACCGATGCGGCGCCGCTGACGCCGGCGTCATCATCGGCAAACCAAACGCCGACATTGACGCCGCCAAGCGATCACTGACGCACGACGATGAGCCTTCCCCACTCCCGCCTGGCGGCACCAGCACCACGGAGCCTGACCGCGCAAATCCTCCTGTCGGTCATCGCGCTCCTGGTGCTTACCTGCATCACCGTGATCACGCTCGGGCCGGTGGGCTGGCGACCGCACATCATCGGCGCCAATGTCGATCGCTTCGTCGGCTTTCTGATCCTGGGTGCGTGCCTCGGCCTTGCCTGGCCACGGCACTTCTTCGTTGTCTGCGCCGCCGTCATCATCGCCGCTGTCTTGCTGGAATATGCGCAGTTGTTCATGCGCGGCCGCCACGGCGTGCTGCATGACTACGAGTTCAAGGTGCTCGGCGGTCTGTTGGGGGCCGGCATCGCGCGCGCCTGCAGCGGCCGCATCCGCATCTTCTGAGTAAAAAAAGGCCCTGGACCGCAGCGGTCCAGGGCCTTCATCGTCAGTCCGTCGCTTTGTCGCTCAGCTGGCGGCGCGCTGCTCCGGTGCATAAGCCGGCAATTCATCGGCCAGCTGATACGAACCCATCAGGTGATCGACCATCGCCCGGCCCTTCTCCCAATCATAGGTGCGGAAGCTGTGGCCAGCCGTGGTGAAGCGGGCGCCGGCATAGAACATTTCATATTGCGTATGGCGCGAGGCAAATTCCGAACCCACCGCGTCCCACACCGCCTTCATGAACTTCACGCGCTGTTCCGGCGACATGACCGCCGAACGCTGGGTCTTGCCGATGATCGCCTCAAGCTTGGGATCGGAGAAATCCTGCAGCGACGACGGCAGCATGATCAGCGAGCCGCCGGCCAGTTCGCGGATGGTATTGATGATCTGCGGATAAAGGTCCTGCGTGATCACCTGCGCCGAATACATGTAATGCTTGTTCGGGATATAATACTCGCCATATTGCGAGCCTTCCGCTTCCATGCCGGCGAGCATTGCGCGGACCATACCGACCTGCGAGGCGAGGAAGCCGAGCTTTTCCTTCACTGACGGAATCTCGACCGTGCCGATGGTTTCGGCGACGCGGCGCGCCAGCGCCAACAGGAAGGTCAGCTTCACGGTCAAACGGATCTGCGCCTGATAATTCTGGTAGGCATGGCCCGGCGTGCCGTGGAACTGGGTCGCGCACATCTTGGTGTCGCGATAAACGAAGATGCGATCCCACGGCACCTTCACGTCATCGAAATACATCAGCGCGTCGTTCTCGTCGAAACGCGAAGCCAGCGGATTATCGTAAACCGACGTGGCCGACGCCTCGTAGGATTTGCGCGACAGGACCTTCAGGCCCTTGGTGTTCATCGGCAATGCGCAAGAGAAGGCGAGATCTTCTTCGCCCGGCCGCAGCGGCTGCAGGTTCGCCACCAGCACTTCATTGGCCATGATCGACGAGGTGCCGAGCATCTTGGCGCCGCGAATGGTGATGCCGGACGAGTCTTCATCGACAATGCGGGCGACCAGATCTTCATCCTGCTCGCCCCAGGACTTGGCGCGCTCGGCCTGCGGATTGATGATGACATAGGTCATGAACAGGTCGCTCTTGCGCGCATAATCGAAATAATCGAGCAAGGCTTTGGCGCGTTCAGGGCTGTGCTGTTTGAACAGATCGATGCCCATGCATTGACCGACCAGCGCTGACGCGACGTGATCGGGCGAGCGGCCCATGAAGCCATAAGACACGCCGGACCAGGCCTGCAGAGCCTTGCGGCGGCTGAGCATCTGCTCGTAGCTCTTGGGCATTTCCCAGGCGCGATTGGCACGGCGACCTCCGCCGATATCGAAGGTCATCATCTCGATGTTATCGGGATGCGCCTGGAAGTCGTACAGCATCCCCGCCGACTGCACTGAATTGCGGAAAGCCGGATGCGTCGTGACATCGCCGACCAGCTTGCCATCAAGGTAAACAGTACGGCCGTCCTGCAAGGACTTGATATGCTGGGCGCCGGTTTTGCAGTTCGTCATTGGGTCCGCTCCTTGATCCATTCGGTCGGGCAAGGCCGCGGCCTGCAGCCCGATGTCGCACCCTTTATCCTCATTGCAGTCAAGACGCATAAGCCTCGACGGCGGCAGATCGGGCGCCGGTCTTGCCCTGAATATTACCTAGCTCCCGAAGCTTTTCAAGATAACTATTTGGTGGTAGCGTTCTGGCCTGAAGAATGCATGTTCACAGGAAGGATCCGATCGGGCTTCGCCATGATGCCGATCTTTCCTGGAGCACGACGGTGCCGGCGAAAGCCGCAACATCGCGCATCGAACTCGTTTTTGCTTCACCTTCGTGCGGCCACGAGCCAATTGGGAGAAAGTGACGATGGTTAATGTATCAAGACGCAAATTTGGAGCGGCCGTTACCGCCGCACTTTTTGTAAGCATTTCGCCGCTGGCTTTGCACAGCGTGCAGGCGCAGGAATTGAAAGGTCGCGAGGTCGTGCTTGGCGCGATCGTGCCGAGCAGCGGCCATTTTGCCGAATGGGGCCGCACCAACACTGTGACGCTGAAGATGCTTGAGAAGCAGGTGAATGATGCCGGCGGCATCAACGGCGCCAAGCTCAAGCTCGTGATTTACGACGATGGCGCGCGTCCGGCGCAATCCACCAACTCGCTGCGCAAGCTTGCGAGCGATGACAAGGCGCTGGCTGTCGCCGGCCCGTTGACCAGCTCGGCCTGCGAAGTCGTCTTCCCGGTTGCCAATCAAATGGGCATCGTGTCGACGTCACAAGCGTCATCGAAGCCGGGTGTCGCCAAGGCCAATCGTCCCTGGGCTTTCCGCAACACCATCGATGAAGGCATTCTCGCCAAGACGACCGTGCCTTTCTACAAGAAGGCCTTCAACATCAAGACTGTGGCGGTGATCTATGACGCCAAGGACGCCACCGCGGCGACTGTCGGCACCCGCATCATGCCGTCGATCATCAAGGAAAACGGCATCGACGTCCTGAATGAGAACGATCTTCTGTCGTTCAACACCGGCGATCTTGACGTCAGCGCACAGGTCACCAAGCTGAAGTCGCTCAATCCTGATGGCGTCGTCGTCAGCGCCGACTACAGCCAGGCCGTCACCGTGCTGCGCGAAATGAAGCGTCAGGGTCTGATGAAGCCGGTCGTCGGCGCAACGCAGCTGATCTCCTCGGCCATCCTCAAGGCAGCGCCGGAAATCCCGCTGGTCGCACCCGCCACCTTCTATGCAACGCAGAAGTCGGAAGCCGCGCAAAAGTTCGTTGCCGAATTGCAGCCGCTGCTGCGCAAGGAATCGAACCTGCCGAAGGATATCGAGCCGAGCATGTACGACGCCAACATCTATGAGATCGTCGGCATGTATATCGATGCGGCCAAGAAGGCGGGCATCACCGCCAAGCCCGAAGACCTTGAGCAGGATCGCGTGAAGATCCGCGATTACATGGCCAAGCTGCACGGCTATGCCGGTCTCGGCGGCCCGATCAGCTTCAATGAAGATGGCGATGCCATCAAGGCCTTCTACATCGTGCAAGGCCAGAACGGCGCCTGGGAGACCAAGGTTCGCGGTTGCAGCTCCGCCGCTGGCGGCGATTGCGGCTCCTGATTTCTCAACACATGTGGCTGGTCGGGGTGAAGGCTCCGGCCAGCTGCAAATCTGTATAAGAACGATATGACCGACGCGGGCGGCGTTTTCCGCTCCATCGGGCAACGGCACTTTCGATGACGACGAGACACGAGGCGATGACGTGATACTTCAGCAACTTGTGAATGGGCTGACGCTGGGGGCCGTCTACACCCTGATCGCCCTGTCCTTCTCACTGGTGATGGGCATTCTCGGCATTCTCAATCTGGCGATCGCCGAATTGTTCATGATCGGCGGCTTCATCGGCTTCACGATCATCCTCGCACAATTGCCGTTGCCGCTCGCGATTCTCGCCGGCATGCTGGGCGCGGGCCTCATTGCCATCATCATCGAGAAAGTCGCTTACGAGCCGCTGCGCAATACGCCGGTCATCACGCCGATGCTGTCGACGCTCGGCTTCTCGATCATCCTGCAGAATGTCGCGACCAATGTATGGGGGTCAGACCCGCTGCAATTGCCGAGCGAATTTCTCGGCGAACGTTATCAGATTGGCCCTGTGTCGATCGGCGCGATGCAATTGCTCGTGCTGGGTGCGACCATCGTACTGGTCGCCTTGCTCGCCTTCCTCGTGCAGCGCACCTCGATCGGCCGCGCCTTGCGCGCCATCGCCGAGAACCGCGATGTCTCGCGGCTGCTCGGCGTCAAGGCTGACCGGCTGATGCTGATCGCTTTCATCCTGTCCGGCATGCTGGCTGGTGCGGCCGGCGTTCTGGTCGGCCTGCATTATGCGGCGATCACGCCTTACATCGGCGTCGAGACCGGCCTCAAGGCCATCGCCGTGATGGTGATCGGCGGCACCACGCGGATCTGGGGCGCGCTTGTTGCTGGCCCCTTGATCGGCATCGCTGAAGTCATGACCGTCGCCTATGGCGGCTCGCAGATCCGCGATTTCGTCGTGTACGGCCTGATGATCCTCATTCTCCTGCTGCGCCCGCAAGGCATTCTCGGCGGCGCACGCACAGATCAGGGACCACGCGTCTGATGTCGACTTATTACGCGGGCCTGCTGGCCGACACCGGCATTCTGCTGCTCGGCGCCTTGAGCGTCTATATCATCCTCGCCACCGGTCAGTTGTCGCTCGGCAATGCCGGCTTCATGGGCATCGGCGCCTATACTACGTCCTACCTGACGGTGGAGATGGGTCTGCCGCTGACGCCGTCGCTTCTGATCGCCGCTGCCTTTTCCGGCCTCATCGGCATCATCATCGGCTTTCCGGCCTTGCGGCTGAAAGGCATTTATCTCGCGATGGCGACGCTCGGCTTCGGCGAGATGGTGCGAAGCTTCTTCCTCAATTTCGAAACCATGGGCGGCGCCGGCGGTTTCAGCGGCATGCAGCATGTGTCGATGGCTTATATCTGGGCCTGGGCCGGCGGCATTCTGCTGCTCGTCATGCTGCTCGAACAATCGCGCCTGTGGCTGGAAATGCGCGCGGTGCATGACGACGAAACAGCGGCCAGCCTTGTCGGCCTCAACACCACCGCAACCAAGATCGGCGCCTTCGGCTTTGGCGCAGCGGTGGCGGCAATTTCCGGCGGATTGTTCGCGCATCATCACGTCTATATCGAGCCGGCGAATTTTGGCTTCGATCGCTCGATCGAATTCGTGCTGGCGGTTATTCTCGGCGGCTCCACCGTTGCGCCCGGCGCTGTGATCGGGTCCGGCCTTCTCATCATGCTGCCGGAAATGCTGCGCTTCATCTCCGATTGGCGCCTCGCTGCCTTCGGCGCGCTCCTGATCCTTGTGCTGCTGACACGACGGCAGGGCATTCTCGACCGCAATACCTTCCGCTGGTTTAGCGCGCGGAAGCAAACGTCATGACTGAACGGATGACAAAGCCATTGCTGCAACTTGCCAATGTCACGCGGACCTTCGGCGGCATCAAAGCGCTGACCGATGTCAGCTGCGACATTCAGCAAGGTCAGGTGACCGGCATTATCGGCCCGAACGGCGCCGGCAAGACCACCATCTTCAACGTCATCACCGGTGCCTATCAGGCAACGTCCGGCCATGTGTATTTCGAAGGCCGCGACACCACCGCGCTGCTGCCGTATCAGATCGCGCGCGCTGGCATCGCCCGCACCTTCCAGAATATCCGGCTGTTCGCCGGCATGACGGTGTGGGAGCATCTTCTGGTCGCGCAGCCGCATACGGACGCGACCTGGCGGCGGCTGCTGCCGGTGCGCTGGGCGGATCCGGAGGCGCGCGAGAAAGCCGAGAAGGCGCTCGTCACTTTCGGCCTTGAAGGCGTGCGCGATCGCATCGCGCAGTCCTTGCCGTATGGCATTCAGCGCAAGGTGGAGATGGCGCGCGCCCTCACCGCCGGGCCGAAGCTGCTGCTGCTCGATGAGCCGGTTGCCGGTATGAATCATGACGAGGCGCATGAGCTGCGGCTGCTGCTGATCGAATTGTGCAAGGACGGCTTGACGATCCTGCTGATCGAACACGACATGACCTTCGTGATGAACCTTTGCCACACTCTCTATGTGCTGGATTTCGGACAGATGATCGCCAAAGGCGATCCAGCGTCGATCCGTACCAATCCCAAGGTGCTGGACGCCTATCTCGGCGGGGAGGAGTGATGCTCACAATCAGCAACCTCGCAGTCCGCTATGGCGCCATTCAGGGCGTGCGCGGCATCAGCCTTGAGGTGAAGCAAGGCGAGATCGTCGCCCTGATCGGCTCCAATGGCGCCGGCAAAAGCACGACGGTGCGCGCCATTGCCGGTCTCCTGCCCTTCACCGGCGACATCGTCTACGAAGGCAACAAGCTGCGGCCGAACGCCGCCGAGAATAATCTGCGCTCCGGCATCGCTCTGGTGCCGGAAGGGCGCGGCATTCTCGGCCGCATGAGCGTCGAAGAGAACCTGCAAATGGGGATCTATTGCCGCTCCGATCACGCGGAGGCGCAGGCCGATATCGACCGCATGTATGAACGCTTCCCCATTCTGCGCGAGCGCAAGCACAATCTTGCCAGCCTGTTGTCCGGCGGCGAGCAGCAGATGCTGGCGATCGCCCGCGCATTGCTATCGCGACCGAAGCTGTTGCTGCTGGACGAGCCATCGCTCGGCCTGGCGCCAAAGATGACGAGCTTCGTGTTCGATCTGATCGCCTCGCTCCGCGACGAAGGGCTGACGGTGATGCTGGTCGAGCAGAAAGCCCGCCACACGCTGAAGATCGCTGACCGCGCTTACCTCTTGGAAATGGGCGAAGTCGTCACCTCCGGCACGGCTGAGGCGCTGGCCGCCGATCCGCAGATTTCCGAAGCGTTCCTCGGCGGCCGCGCCACGCATGCATAAATGCGTGGCGCACGAATAACTCTGGCGAATGGTGTCAGCCATTAAGAAAAAGCGGGCGATGGCTTTATCCTCTACGCGGAAGACGGCAAGCCGGGCGGCGCCTGCCAAAAAGAAGAGTGAGCGCCCGAAATTTCCGCTGACCGTGACCAAGCCGGAGCTGATCAATGACGGCAGCGACCGCGAGTTTCGCCATCTGGTTCACGGCCTGCTGGGCTTCCTCGCGAGGCATGAACAGATTCGCAGCGGCCATGGTCAATTGATCGGCCTTGCCGGCATCGAATATTCGACGCTGATTTCCATCGCCCATCTGTCGGTCGATGGCGATGTCAGCGTCAAATCGGTCGCCGATCATCTGCACTTGTCTGGGGCTTTCGTCACCACGTTGGTGCAACGCCTCCTCAAGATGGGCCTCATCCATAAGCGCACCGACATGGCCGATCGCCGCCGCGTGTCGCTCACCATCTCCGCTAAGGGCCATGCGTTGCTGGAAAAGCTCGCGCCGATGCAGCGGCAGGTCAATGACGCCGAGTTCGGCCACCTGACCCGCGACGACCTGAAATACCTGACGCAGATGGTGGCCAGGCTCATTGAATCGTCCGACCACGCGCTAAAGCTGCAAGCCTATCTGCTGTCCGAAGAACGTTAGCGACTTTGAGCAGGATCGAGCCATCGCTCGATTTGTCATTTGACAACATGATGCACGGTTCGCGCGATAAGCGAGACGCAAAGCGGCGGCCGGACGCGATAGTTAAAATGCCGGATAATTCAGTCATCGGATATTTGCCACAGAGCGCGCACAGCTTTTAATGCGCGATCAATGCGAGAACCCTGGTCCTCCCGCGCAATTGAATAAGCGAGGGAGCTTTAAACCAGGAGGCTTTCATGGCGACATATTATTATGGCGATCAGCCCGGCTATGGCACGTCAGCTGAAGAGAACGCAGCCACAAGTGGCCAGGCCATGTCGCAGTCGAATTCAACGACAGCGGCACGCAGCAGCAACAATCCTGATGATTACGCCTACCTTTATAAGGACAGCGGCAACAGCAACAGCGGCAATGGATCCAACGCTGACAACAGCACGGCCGACGACATCGGCAACCAAGGTGATAATGGTGGCGTCGTCAAAGGAGATGCCGGTGGCAATGGCACAGGCGGCAGCGGCGGTCAGCCCGGTGGCGGCGAGCAAGCCAATAACGGCAGCGACGGGAATGCCAACGGAGGCGAAAACGGAAATGGTGGTGGTGACGATGTAGGTGCATCGCCCGGCGGTAATGGCGACGGTGACGGTACCGGCGGCATCGACCTGGGCGGCATCATCGGTGGCGGAGACGGCAGTGGCGGCAGCGGAGGCCTCGGCCAGATACTCGATCCTGTCACCGGCATCGTCGATGACGCGACATCGGGTAATCTCGGCGGCCTCGATCTCGGTAATCTCGGTCTCGACAATCTCGGCCTGGATAATCTCGGCCTCGGTAATATCGGAAATACCGTCGGCCAGACGCTCGGCAATGTAACGAGCCCTGTCGGTAATCTCGTCGGCGCCGTCGTTGATCAGGGCAATTCCATCCTCGATACGGTTGGTAATACCGCTGGTTTGTCCAACACCACCGATGCGCTGACTTCAGTCATCGACTCGCTTGGGGCTGATAATATCGGCACCAACGGCGGCGGTCTGATCGCCGACGTCGTCAACCTGCCCCAGGATGTGCTGAGTGGCGGCGATCTCGGCGACAGCGTCGCCAATATCCTCAACGATGGCGCGTCGACGATCGGCGGCGAGTTGCCGAGCCTTGCTCCGTCTCTGCTTCAGGATCTTGGTTCGCCATTGATCAGCGCGGACTTCGGTAGTGATGGCCAGTCCGCCGGCTCGCATCTGATCGAAGCGGATGTTGGCCCGCAACAGGACAACGGCCTTATCCTCAATGCATTGGCCCAGCCCGACAATGGCGCCAATCACGCGGTGGAGGCCAATGTCGGCAACGGCCCGAACATCATTGATGCCAATCTGCTGAATGGCGGCGACGCCATAGCCATTCCGGCGCTTGGCAATCTCGGTGCCGATTCACTGACCGGATTGCTGGATGGTTCGACTGGCTCCGGCTCATCCGGCGCGAGCGGCGGCTCGGATAGCGTGATCTCCGTCGCGGATGTGGCTGACCTTGGCGATATCACCGCCGCCAATATCACCGATTTCGGCGGGGACCAGCCAAACAATTCTTCGCTGGTTCAAGGCTTGATCTAGCGACCAACGGCGCGGGTGGATCTCCATCCGCGCCGTTTCTCTTTTGGGGCAATCAGGGCACATCATGACGACACCGTTCAAGTGGCGCGATCTCGCGCCCGAACTGCGCTCCGCCTTCGCATCCTGCCGCGGACCATTTCTCGGCGTGGCGGCCGTCAGCGGCATCATCAACCTGTTGATGCTCACAGGCCCCCTCTTCATGCTGCAGGTCTATGATCGGGTTTTGCCGAGCCGCAGCGTGCCGACCTTGCTCGGCTTATGCTTCTTTGCCCTGGTGTTATTTTTGTTCTTCGGCGCGCTCGATGCCTTGCGTGGTCGCGTTCTGACGCGCATCAGTCGCGAGATCGAGAGCAAGATTGCGCCACGCGCCTTCGACGCGATGATCCGCACCAGCGTCGATCGAAGAGCGCCGGGCGACGAGATCCGCATCATGCGGGATCTCGACAGCATGCGCTCCTTCCTGTCGAGCGCGGCGATCCCTGCCTTTTTCGATCTGCCCTGGATGCCGCTTTATGTCGGCGTCTGCTTTCTGTTTCATCCGGTGATCGGCTGGATGGTACTGCTCGGTGCGCTGGCGCTCTGCGCCGTCACTTATCTCACCGAGGTGTTCAGCCGCGGCCCTGAGCAGGAATTGCTGTCGCAAGCGGCCACCCGCCGCGACATTGCCGAGACCACCCGCCGCAATGCCGAGCTGGTGCAGGCCTGCGGCATGCAGGGCTTCATGACGGAGCGCTGGCTGGAGCGCGACCAAACCTATCAGGCACGGCAATTATCGCTTAGCGATATTGTCGGTGGATTTGGCACCGTGTCGCGCACCTTCCGCATGATCCTGCAATCGGCGGTGCTGGCGATGGGCGCCTATCTCGTCATCAACCAGCAGGCGACAGCCGGCGTGATGCTGGCCGCCACCATTCTGTCGATCCGCGCGCTCGCGCCAGTCGAAACCGTGATCGCGAACTGGCGCGGTTTCATCGCCGCGCGTCAAGGCATCGTGCATCTGTCACAAACATTGCTCGATACGCCACCGGAGAAAGATTGTGTGCCGCTGCCGCGCGCTCATCGCTCGCTGTCGGTGACATCGCTGACTTTGTCCGCGCCGGGCAGCAACCATGTGGTACTGCACGATGTCAGCTTCCAGCTCACCGCAGGCGATGTCCTTGGCGTGATCGGCCCGACCGGCTCAGGCAAGTCATCGCTCGCCCGCGCGCTGGTCGGTGTATGGCGGCCGGCGCGTGGTGTCATCCGCCTTGACGGCGCGCGCCTCGATCAATGGAGCAGGGACGCGCTTGGCTCTTTCATCGGCTATCTGCCGCAGGAGGTGGAGCTGTTCAAAGGCAGCGTCGCGCAAAACATCACCCGCTTTCAGCCGAGTATCGATCCCAAGGCGTTGATGGAGGCCGCGCAAGCAGCTGCCGTGCACGATGTCGTGTTGCGGCTGCCGAATGGCTATCAAAGCGAGGTCGGCAATGAAGGCGCGCTGCTGTCAGGCGGCCAGCGTCAGCGCATCGGCCTGGCGCGCGCGCTCTATGGTCAGCCCTTCCTGCTAGTGCTGGACGAGCCCAATGCCAATCTCGACAAGGATGGCGAAGCGGCGCTCGCGCGCGCGATTATCGGCGCCAAGCAACGCGGCGGCATCGTCGTCATCGTCACGCATCGCGTCAGCATCCTGTCGATCGTCGACAAGATCCTGGTGATGAATGAGGGGCGGATGCAGGCCTTCGGTACGCGCGACCAGATCATTGCCAGCTTCGCCACCACATCCGACCAAAAACCGGCGGCACGCACAAAGCCAGCCACGCAGAAGCAGAGAACACGCCATGTTCAACCGGTGGCTTAACGGTCGCTCGTCGCTGCAGCGCAATTTCCTGCTGATGGGCGGCGCGGTCGCGCTGTTGCTGCTGAGCGTCGGCATCATCAGCGCAGCGACTGATCTCTCCGGCGCGGTGATCGCGCGCGGCGCGGTCTCCGTCGAATCCAACGTCAAGAAGGTGCAGCACGCCACCGGCGGTATCGTCGGCGAGCTTGTCGTCAGCGACGGCGCGATGGTGGAGCCAGGCGATCTGTTGATCCGCCTCGACGATACGGTGGTGAAAGCCAATGTCGCCGCCATCACCAAAAGCCTGTGGGAATTGACCGCGCGCCGCACGCGGCTGGAAGCCGAGCGCGACGGCAATGATCCGAAGTTTCCCGCCGACCTGATGACGGCGGCGAAAGATCCAGAGATCGATCGCATCGTCAAAGGCGAGACCAAGCTCCTGGAGCTGCGTCGCACCGCGCTGAAGGGCCAGAAAGCGCAATTGAAGGAGCGCGTCGGCCAGCTCAGCGAAGAGATTCAAGGCCTCACCGAACAATCCGCGGCCAAGAAGGAAGAGATTGCGCTGATCGAGAAAGAGTTGACGGGCCTTCGCGAATTGCGCCAGCGCGATCTCGTGCCGCTCAGCCGCATCGTTGCGCTCGAACGCGATGCGACGCGCTTAAAAGGCGAACGTGGCCGGCTGATCTCAACCACGGCGCAGACCAAGGGCAAGATTTCGGAAACCGAATTGCAGATCCTGCAGCTCGATCAGGATTTGCGCAGCGAAGTCGCCAAGGAGCTGGCGGACATCCGCGCCAAGATGGCGGAGCTGACGGAGCGCAAGGTGGCTGCGATTGACCAGCTGCAACGCATTGATATCCGCGCGCCAGTGCGTGGTCTCGTGCATCAGCTGGCAGTGCATACAAAAGGCGGCGTCATTCAGCCGGGCGAACAGATCATGCTGATCGTGCCAAACAATGACTCGCTGGTGATCGACGCGCAGGTCGCCGCCCACGATATCGACCGCGTACATCTTGGCCAGCAGGCGATGATCCGCTTTCCAAGCCTCGATCAGCGCACGACGCCGGAGATTGCCGGCACGGTCACGCGCATCGCGGCCGATGCGGTGGAGGATCAGAAGGCCGGCACATCACATTATCCGGTGCGTGTGATGATGGACGAGAATGGATTAAAGCAGCTCGCCGGCGTGCAGCTTATTCCTGGGATGCCCGCTGACGCGTTCATTCGCACATCCGAGCGCACGATCCTGACCTACATCCTCAAACCGCTGATGGATCAATCGCGAATGGCATTTCGCGAGCGGTAATTGTGATATCGCAGGAGACATGCGCTTTACGCGTGGCTGCATCCTGGAACCCGCCGCGCGGAACTCGCTGAAACAGCCGGCGTTGGGTTCGCGAAAGGATGTCTCATGCCATTTCTGTTCTTCTTTCCGATGATCGTTGCCGCGGGCCTTGTGGAGGCGGCGGCCGATGACATGGTGCAGATGCAGCGCGCCTGGCTCGGCCATCCGCAACAGGATGCTCAGCCGGACCAACACTGATTGACGCGTCGTCAGTCCCGACGAAGAAAAAAGCCGGCAGCAATGCCGGCTTTTTTCTTTGCAGCATCCGCATTGTCTCGCGTCCGCACTCATTGCATGCTGAGTGGGTGGGAGAGAGAGCCATGCGTTCGCCGCGCATCAACCGGGGAATGCCGATCCGCCTTGTGACGGCACTCATCATGGCCGCGATCATCTGCGCCAGCCCGACATCCGCCACCGGATCGCCCTGCGGCGCGCAGGACCTCGGCGAAGCCCGCGTCACCGCCATCGCGGACCATCGCACCATCACGCTCGCGGATGGCCGGCAGGTCCGGCTGGCCGGACTGGAATGGACGGTCCCGCCGGACGCGGCCAAGGCCGCCCTCGCGCCCCTGCTTTTGAACGAGAATGTGCGCGTGACAGGCACGCCGAACCCGGATCGCTACGGCCGAATTTATGCTTTCCTGTTCGTTAGCGGCTCGGAAACTCCTGTCCAGTATGTCTTGCTCGAGCGGGGTTTGGCACTGATGGGCTCCCATCAAGAGAGCAAAAGCTGCGCCGTCGCCTTGCTTGCACAGGAGGCCAAAGCGCGCGCCGCCCGGGCGGGATTTTGGAGTTCCACTCAGCTCATGCACCGGGCAGATGCGCCAAACATAATCTTGAGCGATCGCGGCCGGTTTGCCATGGTGGAAGGACGGGTATTGTCGGTGCGCGAAAGCGGCAGCCTGATCTATGTGAATTTCGGGCGGCGCTGGTCCGAGGATTTTACCGTCACCATCGCCAAACGCATGCAGCCGACCTTTATCAAGGAGGGGTTGCCGCCTAAATCGCTCGCCGGCCGGGACGTCCGGGTGCGGGGCATCATCGAGGAGCGCGCCGGCCCCTGGATCGAGGCGGTTCGGCCGTCTCAGATCGAGGTGCTGAAATGACGCGTTTCGAATGCTTCCACTCACCGGAATTTGAGTGGGCGACGGGTGGGGCAGGTCCGATATGATGACGGCCTGAGGCATGACAGGGACCCGGATCTTGCGGGCGACATCATGCTGTAACGTATGAGAGGGAATCACGATCGCGGCTCGCCTATGCTCTGCGATCTGAGGGGGAAGAGAGACGTTGCCTTTTGCCGATCAGGGGACATTGAAAACCGTCGTGGCAGCGCTCGCGCTCGCCCTGGTGGTTGCCTCCTGCTCGGGCCGGCAGGGGCTGGAGCGGCAGGTGTCCCTTCCCGACCCGCCGGTGGAAAAACCGGAAACCTTGACGCCTGCCCAGCGTGAACACCGGCGCATCCTGGCTGCCTATGGCGGCAGCTACAGCAATGCGCGGCTGGAAGAGTCGCTCAACCGGATGGTCGAAAAGCTGGTGGCGGCGTCCGAGCGGCCGGACCTGAGCTACAAGGTCACCATCCTCAATTCGCCGGCCATCAACGCCTTCGCGCTGCCGACCGGCCAGCTTTACGTCACCCGCGGCTTGCTCGCGCTCGCCAATGACAGTTCGGAAATCGCCTCGGTGCTATCGCATGAGATGGCGCATGTGATCGCGCGCCATGCCGCCATCCGCGAGGATCAGATCCGGCAAGCCGCGCTCGTCAATCGCGTCGCCGGCGATGTGCTGGGCGATCAGCAGACCGGCGCATTGGCGCTGGCAAAATCGAAGATCGCACTCGCCACCTTCTCACGCGGACAGGAATTCGAGGCCGACGGCATCGGCGTCGGCATTTCCTCGCGTGCCGGCTACGATCCCTACGGCGCGACGCGCTTCCTCACCTCGATGGGGCGCAGCGCCGAATTGCGCGCCGGCAGCAAGACCGACACCCGCAGCCTGGAATTTCTGTCCTCGCATCCGGCGACGCCGGAACGCGTGGCCAATGCCACGCTCAATGCCCGGCAATATTCCGCGCCCGGCGCCGGAGCGCAGGATCGGCAGACTTATCTGTCCCTTCTCGATGGCGTGACCTATGGCGAGGACCCAAGTGAAGGCTTCGTGCGCGGCCGCCGCTTCGTGCATCCCAAGCTCGGCTTCACCTTCACCGCGCCGGACGGCTTCATTCTTGAGAACACGCCGCAAGCTGTCTTCGGCATCAAGGATGGCGGCGATCTCGCCTTGCGACTCGATGTTGTGCGCATTCCGGCCGACCAGAAACTCGGCGATTATCTGACGTCGGGATGGATGGACAATATCGACGCCAAATCCGTCGAGGAGATCACCATCAACGGCTTCCGTGGCGTCACCGCGACCGCCAATGGCGACCCGTGGAGCTTCCGGCTCTACGCCATCCGCTTTGGCAGCGAGGTCTATCGCTTCATCTTCGCCGCCAAGAACAAGACGCCCGAGATCGACAAGCATTTCCGCGAAGCCGTCGGCAGCTTCCGCCGCATGAGCGTTGCCGAAGCGCGCTCGGCGCGGCCGCTGCGCATCAAGACCGTCACTGTCGGCCCGCGCGACACGGTGGAGAAGCTTGCGCGCCAGATGGGCTATAGCGACCGGCAGATCGAACGCTTCCGCGTGCTCAACGGCCTTGACGCCAACGACAAGCTGAAGCCCGGCGACCTCGTCAAGCTGGTGGTGGAATAGCGCGCGCATTAGCTGTCGTCCCCGCGCAGGCGGGGACCCATACGCCGTGTTCTCTCAACAGGAAGTCCGGCAGTCGTTTCAACCCAAGACCAATAGTGGTTATGGGTCCCCGCCTGCGCGGGGACGACGGTCACGCAACCGCAATAAAACGCTCGCAAATCGATAACACCGCCCGAAGCACAAAAGTTGATCACCTACGCGCTTCTTATTGCGCACTCGACACGATTGCAGCGACAGCCAAAATAAGCTTCTTCATATCGATCCCCTTCGAGGTCCCAGCGCGATATCACGAAGGACTTATAGAACGAGAATCGTGCCTCCGGAGAGAGAAGTTGAGTCTTTCGAATTCAGTTCTGGATACCCGCTTTCGCGCTGCGCTGAGCCGTATGGCGGAAGACGGTCGCCTGCAGGCTTACACCGCGTCGGCCGATCCGGAGCTTGAGATCGCCGCGATCATGAAGAAGCGCGATGGCGGACCGGCTTTGCTGTTCACGTCGGTCAAGGGCCACGACGTTCCGGTGGTTGGCAACATTCTGTCCTGTCAGGAGAATTGCGAGAGCGCCTTCGGCATTGATTTTCGCGGCATCCGCACCTTCATCGGCCGCGCGCTCGGCGAGCCGAAGCCGCCGGTCCTCATTCAGAACGCACCGGCGCAGCAACATGTCCATACGAAAGATATCGATCTTGGCCGCATGTTTCCGGTGCTGAAACATACCGCTGCCGACAATGGCCGTTTCATCACTGCCGGCATTGTCATCGTCAAAGATCCCGACACCGGCACCTACAATGCGTCCTATCACCGGTTGCAGATCGCCAAGGATCTTACCGGTGTGAAGCTCGATTTCGGCCGTCATCTGCGGCTCGCATGGGAACGCGCCAAGGCAAAGAACGAGAAGCTGCCGATTGTCGTGTGCATCGGTACCGATCTGGCATTGCAATACACCGCCGCGACCATGGGATCGCAGATGCCGGAAAATGTCGACGAGCTGGCGGTGGCTGGCGGCCTGTGCGGCCGCGCGTTGCCGGTGACGAAAGCGATCACGCAGGACCTTCTCGTGCCAGCCGACACCGAGATCGTGCTGGAAGGCCACATGCTGCCCGATCGCATGGAAGAAGAAGGGCCGTTCGGAGAATTTGTCGGCTATATGGCGCCGGCAGCGCCGTCACCGGTGTTCGAGATCACCGCCGTCACCCATCGCGACAAGCCGATCTATCACGCGATCAATGGCTATGGCCGCGAAACCATCATGCTGCGAAAATATGTGCTGGAGGCGAGCCTGCTGAAGGTGCTGCAATCGGCGGTGCCGATTGTTGTCGATGCTGAGATGACAGCGGGCGGCTTGCATCGCTTTCATGCGGTCGTGCAGGTCAAGAAGACATCGCCGCATCATGACGGTCTGCAGCGCAACGCCATCATGGCGGCGTTCGGCGCGCTGAAGGATCTCGACATGGTGATCGTGGTGGATGACGATATCGATCTGCGCGATCCGGCCGATGTTGAATATGCGCTCGCCATGCGCATGGAAGCATCGCAGGATCTTTTCGTCATGCCGGCCGCGCGCGGCCATGAATATGTCCGCGTCGGCAATAACGGCATGCAGGCCAAGCTCGGCATCGATGCCACCGTTCCGTTCGCGGAGAAGGCGCGCTTCCAGCGCGCAGCATTCGAGCCGGTTACGATAGATCCGGATAATCTGTCGGGTGACGTTTCACTGATGCGCGGGCTGCTGGCGCAGTAGCCGCTACCGCTCATTCCCGCGAAAGCGGGAATCCAGAATCCCAACGGGATAGCCGTTGCTGAGCTCTGGATCCCCGCTTTCGCGGGGATGAGCGGAGGATATGATGACAGCGCCCGCTCACCCCCTTCGCGATACAGTGCCATGCACGCATTGCGGTACGTTGCGGCATCCGACGGGTCGGCCTCTCAAAACAGGCATGAAGCGCCCTGACCAAGCGATGACTTGCGACACTCCCCGCTCAATTCATGCCCGCATCGCGCCGCATTTCTTTCGTCGCGCTCAGCGATGTTCTTCGCGGCCGATCTGCGCCGAACATCGTGTTCTCAGGCCGGGCATCGGCATTTCTAGGAGCATGATATCGGCTCACCCTCCGCACCTTCGCAAGGAGGATAACTGCCGAAGCAAGAACACTTGTCCCCGCACACGCGCGCAAAACAAAAGGCCCGGCGCGACGGCCGGGCCTTTCGAGAATTTCAGTCAGCCGCCCGAAAGGGCCACCTGATCAGGCCGCTTCGTCCTCGACCGACTCATCGTCGGAATCGGCTGCAGCGTCATCGGCGGGCTTGGGTCCACGACGCGGGCCCTTGGCCAGCGCGCCCTCGATCTCCTTGACCGCTTCGGTCTCGGTGATCTGCTGGACGGCCGAGATTTCGCGCGACAGACGATCCAGCGCCGCCTCGTAAAGCTGGCGCTCACTGTAGGACTGCTCGGGCTGCTGCTCGGAGCGATAGAGATCGCGCACGACCTCGGCGATGGCGACGATGTCGCCGGAATTGATCTTCGCCTCGTATTCCTGCGCGCGACGCGACCACATCGTGCGCTTCACGCGGGCGCGGCCTTTCAAAGTTTCCAGAGCGCGCTTGACCACCGCCGGCTCGGACAATTTGCGCATGCCAACCGAGGCGATTTTCGCCGTCGGGACGCGCAGGGTCATCTTGTCCTTCACGAAGTTGATGACGAACAGTTCGAGCTTGGCGCCCGCCACTTCCTGCTCTTCAATCGCCATGATCTGACCCACGCCATGAGCCGGATAGACGACGAATTCGCCCGTCTTGAAGCCCTGGCGCGTGGTGGTCTTTTTATTGACAGTCATTCCGGAGGTCGCTCCTTCACCGGCCGGCTTCGGCCGGGCGGTTGCCTTGGCCACGGGAGCTCCACGGACGCTCTGCCGCGAAGCCTGTGAGGGCCGCCGGGGTGCGGCGGCGGCTTTTTTCGCCCGACGCTTGGTGTCGTCAGACGACTTTTTACTCTTGGTACGCGGTTTGTTTGCCACGGTCGCGCGCGTGAAAACTCACGCTCCTTCTATGACGGATTCCTCCGGAACGGTCCCGAAATTGGCTCCCCGACGGGGGCTCGGTTATGACGTTCCTATGAGGGTTATATAACACATTTTCCGTAAAAATCAATGTGTTAACGCGCCACCACCCATGCGGCGGCAGCGTTCTCGCCCAGAATCAGGCGGAAAGATTAAAAAGGAGCGCTTAAAAAGCCTTCAATTGCCGGTACCCGGCTCCGGCGAGAAATATTGCTCCTTGCCTTCCACGCCGTCCCATTCCTTGTGGTCGGCCGGCGGCTCCTTTTTGGCCGTGATATTCGGCCAGACCTTGGAATATTCGGCGTTCAAAGCCAGCCACTTTTCCAGCCCGGAATCGGTATCCGGCTTGATGGCTTCGGCAGGACATTCCGGCTCGCAGACGCCGCAATCAATACACTCATCGGGATGGATGACGAGCATATTCTCGCCCTCGTAGAAGCAATCCACGGGGCAGACTTCCACGCAATCCATGTACTTGCAGCGGATGCAATTGTCGTTGACGACGTAAGTCATTCTAACTCCAAACAAGCAATCCTTGAGGCCTATCTCAAGGGATATCAGCTTGCAAGATCGTGTGTTTGCGAAGCGTCAAAGATCATTATCAGGCCGCTTGAGCCTGACAAGATCGCGCCGCTCACGTTTGTCCGGGCGCCGCGTTTCAACAACGCCGGTCTCGTCCGGCGCCGACCGCTCCTCCCGCCGAACTGGCTGCAGATCCTCGAACAGACTGGCCGCATCCGTTGCCGAGCCTCGCCGTTCGGCAAAGCCCGTCACCTTCAGAACCCGGACTGCATCGAAGGCAACGGTGACGACATCGCCGACCCGCACCGCGCGGCTTGCGGCATCGACCTTGAGGCCGTTGAGCCGGATCAGTCCGCCATCGACAAGGCCGGCAGCAGCAGTGCGGGTGCGGACCACCCGCGCGTGCCACAGCCACCTGTCGATCCGCTGCCGGTCCAACGTTATCGCTTGTCAGCTTCCAACTGCGCCTTGAGGGCCGCCAGTTTGGCAAAGGGCGAATTGGGATCGGGCTCTTTTTCCCGCCGGTCCTGCCGCGGGCGTTCGTTCGGACGGCCACCGCCGCCCGGTTTGCCGTGACGCGGACCGTCATGACGCTGGCCTTCGTGGCGTTTGCCCTCCGGCCGACCATGGCGTTGATGGCGATCCTTGCGCGGCGGCCGCGGCCCCCGGTGCTGTTGGTCGGGACGGCCCTCCGGCTGCGCCGAAGGTGTACCCTCGCCTGCAGGCTGCGCGCCAGCTTCCGCCGGCGCCCCGGCCTGACCGCCAGCTTGGCCCTGCCGCTGACCGCCACGGTGATCGCGGCGCTGCGGCCGGCCGTGATGCTGACGACGCTCGCGCTGCTCGAACCGGCCGGGACGCCAGACCTCGATCAGCTCGGGCTCGGCAGGCTCTGCGGATGCCGCAGCGTCCGCTGTGGCTTCGGTTGCTGGTGTGGCTTCAGCGGCTTGCGCTTCGCCGGTGGGCTCGGTGGTTTCTGCATTCAACGCCACTTCGGCCTGATCGGCAGGCTCGGGCGCGCTTTCAGCTTCGGCTGTTGTAGGCTGAGGCTCCTCAGCCGGAGCCGCGTCGGCCGGCGCGGCTTCTGCCACTGCGGGCTCAGCACTCGCCTCCTCAGCGTCGGCGCCAGTCGCAGCCGCTTCGGCTCCACCATTCAGCACGGCTTCGGCTTCCGCTTGAACAACGGGCTCGGCGCTCTCGGCGGTCTGGGTCTCAGTGCCTTCCGCCGCCGCAGCGTCCTCATTCGCCTGCGGTTCGGCAGTTTCCGTTCCTGCCGCAACCTCCGGCTCGACCGGCTTTGGCCGCCGCTCCATCCGATAGCCGAGCGACCGCAGGATCGAGGCGAAATCCTCGCCCGAGGAGCCGACCAGCGAGGTCATCGCCACGGTGACAGTAAAGCCCGTGCCATCCAGCGCACCGGGCGGGCGGATACCGGGCGAATTGCTGCGCCAGGCCAGCGCCGGCCGAATGAGATCGGCCAGCCGCTCCAGAATATCGACACGCACCGCGCGTTCGCCGGCCACGCGATAGCCCGCCACGCGATAGAGATTCTTCTGAATCTCCTTGTTGGCCGGGATCGACGTGCGGCCGCTCGATGCCAGTTGCTGGACTTCGTCCAGCCCCTTCATGTCGCCGTTATCGTGCTTGATCGCATACAGCAGCGTCGCAAGCGTGCGCGGCGCCGGCTTCAAAAGTTGCGGAATGTAGATGTGATAGGCGCCGAAGCGGACGCTGTATTTGCGCAATGTCGCGCGCGCGGCCTGATCGAGACCTTTAACGTCTTCGGCGACCTTCTGCCGCTCCAGCACGCCGAGGTCCTCGATCAGGCGATAGGCGATGCCACGGCCGATGCCGGTGACATCCTCGGCGGTCGAGAGCGCTGTCAGCGGCCCGAGCAGCTTGTCGATATGCGCCTTGATCCAAAGATCAAGGCGCGCCTGCACCTGTTCGCGCGAGGGGCCGGTCAGCTGTTCGTCGGCGAGAATGCGAATGCGCGGCCGCATGACCTCTTCGCTCGCCACCACCTTGGCGACGGCGTCGCCGGTCCAGCGGATGGTGCCATCCGAGGTCAGAACGAATTGCTCGTCCGGCGATTGCGACAGCCGGTTGGCGCGGGTGTCGATCTCGCCCGCCAATGCTTTCTGCGCGGCAGCCAGCAATGCTTTTGCTTCCGAGCCG
>Ga0164243_10000330_pt1 | contig 96728 bp, 86 predicted proteins | sample OricompcompostOP_FD_108781 | JGI IMG/M metagenome (GOLD analysis project Ga0164243, IMG submission 108781) | Organic Plus compost microbial communities from Emeryville, California, USA - Original compost - Organic plus compost (OP) | ecosystem: Engineered > Solid waste > Mixed feedstock >... | reverse complement strand
GGAGCTGGCGCACCGCACCATCACCCATGGCGGCCTCACCGGCGTGGGCCCGGGCGGCGGCACCGCCAAGTTCAACCTGCCCGAGGCGCATACCGACTATATCTTCTCGGTGATCGGCGAGGAATTCGGGCTCATCGCCTGCATCGCCATCGCGCTCGTCTATCTCGCGGTCGTGGTGCGCGTCATGCTGCGCCTGCTGGACGAGGAGGACCCGTTCGTGCTGCTCGCCGCCTCCGGCCTCGTCATCCAGATCGGCCTGCAGGCGATGATCAACATCGCGGTGAATATCGACGTCGCGCCATCCAAGGGCATGACGCTGCCCTTCATCAGCTATGGCGGCTCCTCGATGATCGCGCTGTGCGGGGCGGTGGGCCTGTTGCTGGCCTTCACCCGGCGCAACCCCTATAAGTCGCGCTCTCCCTATGTGATGACTTGGAGCGGCCGATGAGCATCTTCCGCCATTATGTACTGGCGGCGGGCGGGACCGGAGGCCATATGGTTCCGGCCCATGCCGTCGCGCAGGAACTGGCCGCGCGGGGCCATCGCGTCGCGCTGGTGACGGACGAGCGCGGCGCGCGCATCCCCGGCCTGTTCGATGACGTGCAGACCCATATCCTGCCCGCCGGGCGCATGACGAAGGACCCGCGCGGCTGGCCGAAGGCGTTCCGCGCGATCCGCGAGGGGCGGGCGATGGCGCGCCGTCTCTACGAGACGTTCGAGCCCTCGGCCGTGGTCGGCTTCGGCGGCTATCCCGCCATGCCCGCACTGCTCGGCGCCTTCGCCGAGCGCATCCCGACCATCATCCATGAGCAGAATGCGGTGCTGGGCCGGGTCAACCGGCTGGTGGCGGGCAAGGTGGCGGCGATCGCCACGGCCTATCCGGAGGTCAGGCGCCTGGGCGCGCGCCATGCCGGCAAGGTCCATCTGGTCGGCAATCCCGTGCGCGAGGCGGTGCTGGCGCTGCGCGACGAGCCTTTCCCGGTCTTCTCGGACGAAAGCGTGCTGCGCCTGCTGGTGACGGGGGGCAGCCAGGGCGCGACCATCCTCTCCAGTGTCGTGCCGGCGGGGCTCGCCATGCTGCCGGTCAGCCTGCGCCGCCGCCTGCAGGTGACGCAGCAATGCCGCCCGGAGGACATCGAGGCGGTGCGCGCCCTCTATGCGGAAATGGAGATTCCCGCCGATCTCGCCACCTATATCGAGGACATGCCGACCAAGCTGGGCTGGGCGCATCTGGTGATCGGCCGGGCCGGCGCCTCGACCATCGCCGAGCTGACGGCCGCGGGGCGCCCCGCCATCCTCATTCCGCTGCCCAGCGCCATGGACAATCACCAGGCCTATAATGTGCTGGAGATGGTGAAGGCCGGCGGCGCGCGCGCCATCGACCAGTCGAAATTCACGCCGTCCGAGCTGGCCAAGCAGATGCAGAAGCTGGCCATGGAGCCCGGCGCCCTGCAGAACGCCGCCGCCCGCGCCCGCGCCTGCGGCCGGCCGGACGCGGTGCGCGACATGTGCGATCTCATCGAGAGCTTCGGCCCCGCGCCGCAGACCATCGACACGGTGCGGGTGGAAGAGCCGTCCATGGCCGGGCTGGCGGGGGCGGGGGCATGAGGGCAGCAATCAGCCAGTGCTCCTGCGAAGGCAGGAGCCCAGGGCGCAAGGGCACTGCGGCTGGGCCCTGGGCTGCCTTCGCAGGAGCACTGTGTTGCGCGCTCATGAACGAAAACAGCCCAATCTCGGAGTTCCGCGCATGAAGGGTGTCGGCACCGACATCGGCACGATCCATTTCATCGGCATCGGCGGCATCGGCATGTCCGGCATCGCTGAGGTGATGCATAATCTCGGCTACAGCGTGCAGGGCAGCGACATGGCCGAGGGCTATGTCATCCAGCATCTGCGCGACCTCGGCATCAACGTCATGATCGGCCACAAGACGGAGAATCTGGGCGATGCCGCCGTGGTCGTCACGTCCACCGCCATCAAGCGCGGCAATCCCGAGGTGGAGCTGGCGCTGGAGAAGCGCGTGCCCGTCATCCGCCGCGCCGAGATGCTGGCGGAACTCATGCGCCTCAAGTCCACCGTCGCGGTGGCGGGCACGCATGGCAAGACCACCACCACATCGATGGTCGCCGCGCTGCTCGATGCGGGCGGCGTGGACCCGACCGTCATCAACGGCGGCATCATCAACAGCTACGGATCGAACGCGCGCCTCGGCAAGAGCGACTGGATGGTCGTCGAGGCCGACGAGAGCGACGGCAGCTTCCTGCGGCTCGACGGCACCTATGCCATCGTCACCAATATCGATCCGGAGCATCTCGACCATTATGGCAGCTTCGACAGGGTGAAGGACGCCTTCGTCGAGTTCGTCGAGAATGTGCCTTTCTATGGCGCCGCGATGCTCTGCCTCGATCATCCCGAGGTGCAGGCCATCCTGCCGCGCGTGCGGGACCGGCGGATCGTGACCTATGGCTTCTCCGCGCAGGCGGACATCCGCGGCGAGAATGTCCGCCCCGTGCCCGGCGGCAATGTCTTCGACATCCAGATCCGCGAGCGCGACGGCAGCGTGCGCCGCATCGAGGAGATCAGCCTGCCCATGCCCGGCCGGCACAATGTCTTGAACGCCATGGCCGCCATCGGCGTGGCGCTGCAGATGGGCATTGCCGATGAGACGATCCGCTCCGGCTTCGCGGGCTTCGGCGGGGTCAAGCGGCGCTTCACCAAAGTGGGCGAAATCGCGGTCGAGGGCGGCAGCGCCATCGTCATCGACGATTATGGCCATCATCCGGTGGAGATTCGCGCCGTGCTCGCCGCCGCGCGCGAAGGCGCGAAGGGGCGGGTGATCGCCGTCGTCCAGCCGCATCGCTTCACGCGGCTGCACGACCTGATGGACGAGTTCCAGCAGGCTTTCAACGATGCCGACATGGTCTATGTCGCGCCCGTCTATGCTGCCGGCGAGCCGCCCATGGAGGGCGTGGACGCCGGGGCGCTGGTCGCCGGCCTCAAGCGCCGGGGCCATCGCGCCGCGCAGACCGTCGCCGGGCCGGACGATCTCGCCGCGGCCCTCGCCGCCGACCTGCGGGCCGACGACATGATCGTGTGCCTGGGCGCGGGCGACATCACCAAATGGGCGGCCGGCCTCGCCGGCGCGGTCGCGGCCTTGCGGAAGGAGGCGGCCTGATGTGGGAACTGATGCGCATTGGCCTCGAGATGCAGGAACGCATGATCGAGGCGCAGAACAAGGGACTGGCGGTCGCCCGCTCGATGATGGACGCCGCCGAGAAGCAGGGCGACGTGGCCCGATCCGCGCTCGACATGGGCGAGGCGATGAACCGCGCGAGCAAGGCGCAGGCCGACATGTTCGACCGCTGGATCAACTTCTGGAGCGGCCGTCTTTGAGCAGCGCGCCCGCCCTGATCCCCGACATGCCCCCGGTGCGCGGCAAGCTGACGGCGCAGGCGCCGCTGGCCCCGCTCGTCTGGTTCAAGGCCGGCGGCGCGGCCGACTGGCTGTTCGAGCCGAAGGATGCGGACGATCTCGCCGCTTTCCTCGCCGCGCTGGACCCGGCGGTGCCCGTGATGGCGCTCGGCCTCGGCTCCAACATGATCGTGCGCGATGGCGGCGTCCCCGGCGTGGTGGTGCGGCTGGGCAAGGCCTTCGCGCAGGTGGAGCGGCTGGAGGCGGCCGCCCTGCGCTGCGGCGGGGGCGCGTCCGGCATCCTCGTCTCTTCCACGGCGCGCGACGCGGGCATCGGCGGGCTCGAATTCCTGCGCTCCATCCCCGGCACGGTCGGCGGGTTCGTGCGCATGAACGGCGGCGCCTACGGCCGGGAGGTGAAGGATATTCTCGTCGAGGCGGAGGTGATCCTGCGCTCGGGCGAACGCGTGACGCTGCCGCTCGAAGCGCTCGGCTTCACCTATCGCCACAGCGCCCTGCCCGACGGCGCGATCGTCGTGTCCGCCATCTTCCGTGGCCATCCCGAGGCCCCGGCGGTGGTGCAGGCCGAGATGGACCGCATCTCCGCCGCGCGCGAGGCCAGCCAGCCGCTGCGCAGCAAGACCGGCGGCTCGACCTTCAAGAACCCGCCTGGCGAGAAGGCCTGGGCGCTGGTCGATCGGGCCGGCTGCCGGGGCCTCGCCATCGGCGGCGCGCAGGTGAGCGAGAAGCACACCAATTTCCTCATCAACACCGGCGATGCGACCAGCGCCGACATCGAGGCGCTGGGCGAGGAAGTCCGCCGCCGCGTGAAGGCCGACAGCGGCGTGACGCTCGAATGGGAGATCCAGCGCGTCGGGCGCGCGACGAAGGGAGAGGGGGCGTGAGGGCACATGCTAACCTTCCGTTCGCTTCGAGCAGCTTCGAGCGAAGTCGAGGAGCGTCCGTCGAGAAGGCTTCTCGACCAGCTCGACCTTCACTCGAAGAGAACAGGTTACTTTATTTGAGGTTTGACTCATGACGCCCCCCCTCAAAGTCGCCGTCCTCATGGGCGGCTGGTCCGCCGAGCGCGAGGTGTCGCTGTCGAGCGGCGCGGGCATCGTGAAGGCGCTGGAGGAGCGCGGCCACATCGCGATCCCCGTGGACATGGGCGCGACGCCGGCCGAGGGCCGCGACCTGCCGGCCAAGCTCATCGCCGCCGATCCGCAAGTCGTGTTCAACGCGCTGCACGGCTTCCCCGGCGAGGACGGCACGGTGCAGGGCCTCATGGACATCATGGGCTTCACCTATACCCATAGCGGCATGGTCACCTCGGTGATCGCGATCGACAAGCAGCTCACCAAGCAGCATCTCGTGCCCCACGGCATCCCCATGCCCGGCGGCCGCGTGGTGCGCTCCCGGGAGCTGTTCGTCGCCGATCCGCTGCCGCGCCCCTATGTGGTGAAGCCGGTCAACGAGGGCTCCTCGGTCGGCGTCGCCATCGTCACGGCCGAGGGCAATTACGGCGACCCGATCGGCCGCGACGTGGCCGGTCCCTGGCAGGACTTCGACGCGCTGCTCGCCGAGCCGTTCATCCGGGGGCGCGAACTGACCGTCGCCGTGCTGGGGGACCGCGCGCTCGCCGTCACCGAGTTGCGCCCGAAGAGCGGCTTCTACGATTATGACGCCAAATATACCGACGGCATGACCGAGCATGTCTGCCCGGCCGACGTGCCGGCGGAGATCGCGGAGGCCATGCTGGCGATCGCGCTCAGGGCGCACCGCCTGCTCGGCTGCAGGGGCACGTCCCGCTCGGACTTCCGCTGGGACGACGAGCGCGGCCTCGAAGGGCTGTTCCTGCTGGAAGTGAACACCCAGCCGGGCATGACGCCGCTCAGCCTCGTGCCCGAGCAGGCGAAATATCTCGGCATGACCTATGGCGAACTGGTCGAGGCGATCATCGCGGAAGCGCTGGCGACGAAGGGAGCGAAAGCATGAGCACGGCAACGATCAGGCGCGGCAACAGCCCGCGCGGCGGCCGGACCGGCAGCGGCAACCGCCGCCGGCCGCAGCGCCGCAGCGCCATCGACCGGCTGCTCGATTATCTGCCGCTCACCCATGACCAGCTCACCCGGCTGCTGACCTGGATCGTCGCCGGGCTCCTGTTGCTGGTCCTCGGGCTGCTGGCGCGTTTCCTCGGCCTGCCGGCGATGATCGGCGCGGAGGCGAGCGATCTCGCGGCGCGCGCGGGCCTGCAGGTCGCCAAGATCGAGGTGAAGGGCCTCGAGCGCATGGACCAGATGCCCGTGCAGGACATCGCCGTGCAGTATGTGGACCGCTCGATGCTGGCGGTCGATCTCGGCGCCCTGCGCGGCGAGATGATGCAGAAGCTGCCCTGGATCGGCGATGCGCGCATTTCGCGCCGCTTCCCCGATACGCTGGTGGTCGACATCGTGGAGCGCAAGCCGGTCGCGGTCTGGCAGCATGACGACGCGCTGACGCTGGTGGACGCGAGCGGGGTCGATCTCGGCCCGGTCAATCCCGATGCCATGCCGGACCTGCCGCTGGTCGTGGGCCCGGACGCCTATCGCAAGACCGACGCGCTCGCCCGCCTCATGGACGCGGCGCCCGCGCTCAAGCCGATGCTTGCCGGCGCCACATGGGTCGGCCATCGCCGCTGGGACCTGCGCTTCCAGTCCGGCGAGACGCTGATGCTGCCGGAAGGCGAGCCCGAGGCGGCGGCCGCGCTCGTCAACTTCGCGCGGATGGACGGCGTCGACCGGCTGCTCGGCCGGGGCGTGCTGCGCTTCGACATGCGCGATCCCAATCGCTTCATCCTGCGCCTGCCGCCCGGCCTCAACCGCGCCGATGCGCCGGCCGGCGCGCCCGATGGCGCGCGTCGCGTGATCGACGGCGGGGCCAGGCCGGCCGCGACCGCGAGCGGCGCCGGCGAAGAGAGGGAGGGCTGATCCCATGGCCGCCTCACGCAATGACAGCCTCATCACCGCGATCGACATCGGAAGCTGGAAGGTCTCCGCGCTGATCGCCCGCAAGCAGGAGGACGGCACGCTCACCGTGCTCGGCACCGGCCAGCGCGAGAGCCGGGGGGTGCGGCGCGGCTTCGTCATCGACATGGAGCGCGCCGAGCTGGCCGTGCGCGAGACGATCGAGCAGGCCGAGAAGGTGGCGGGCATCAACATCGAGAATGTGGTGCTGAGCTTTTCGGGCGGCAGCATCGAGAGCAAGGTCGAGCCGGTCGAGATGGAGATTGCCGGCAAGCGCGTCGAGCAGGCGGACATCGACGCGCTGTTCGAGCGCGCGCGCGAGCGCATCGATCCGGAAGGCCGGGTCGTCCTGCAGGCCAATCCCACGCTCTACACGATCGACGGCATGCGCGGCGTGCCCCGTCCGCTGGGGCTCCATGCCGAGCGGCTGGGGGTGGACGTGCATGTCGTGCTGGCGGACGGCGCGCCGCTGCGCAATCTCGAGGATGCGGTGCGCAACGCCTATCTGAACGTCGATGCCATCGTGGCCGCGCCCGTCGCCACGGCGGCCGCCTGCCTGTCGGACGAGGAGCGGGATCTGGGCGTGGCGCTGGTCGAGCTCGGCCATGGCGTCACCAATGTCTCTCTGCATATCGGGGGCACGCTGGTCGGGCTGCGCTCCATCCCGATCGGCTCGGCCGACATCACGGACGACATCGCCTCGGCCTTCGGCATCCGCCGCAGCCAGGCCGAGCGGATGAAGAATTTCTACGGCTCGGCCATGCAGTCGCGCCGCGATTTCCGCGAGGTGATCGAGATCGCGCCGGCCGCGAGCAGCGCCGAGCAGGGCGAGATGCGCCGGGTGACGCGCGCCGAGCTGGTCGGCGTCATCTGCCAGCGCCTCTCCGCGCTGATGACCGAGGTCGGCAAGGCGCTGGACGAGATGGGCTTCAGCGGCCCCGTCGGCCGGCAGGTCGTGCTGACCGGCGGCGGCGCGGACATGAAGGGCATCGCCGATTATGCGCAGACCGCGCTCGGCCGCGCCGTCCGCATCGGCAAGCCGAAGATGCTGGACGCCTTGCCCAGCGCTCATTTCGGCCCGGCGTTCACGACGCTGACAGGTCTCGCCCTCTATGCCGCGCGGGAGCGCAAGGACCTGCTCCACCGTCCCGCCACGGAGCAGCGCGTCTACAGGATGCGATGGTTCGGTCTCGCCCAGCGACTGATCGCAGCGCTAAGGGCCGGATACTAGGCGGATACGCAATATCTTGTGGATGGCGGGTAAAAAGAACGTGAATTGGTGAATCATCTGGTGCATGATTCGAAGATGGTGACGACGCACTTGCGTCTGGAGGAGAAGAGTTGATGAGCATCGAGATCGGTCCGCCCCATGTGGACGAGCTGAAGCCACGGATCACCGTGATCGGCGTCGGCGGGGCTGGCGGCAATGCCATCGCGAACATGATCGGCGCTTCCGTCGACGGCGTGGACTTCATCGTCGCCAATACCGATGCGCAGGCGCTCAATGCCTCGCCGGCCGAGCGGCGCATCCAGCTCGGGCCGCGCATCACCGAGGGGCTGGGCGCGGGCTCGCGGCCGGACATCGGCCGCGCCGCCGCCGAGGAGACCATCGCGGACGTGCAGGAATCGCTTGAGGGCGTGCATATGTGCTTCATCGCGGCCGGCATGGGCGGGGGCACCGGCACGGGCGCCGCGCCGGTCATCGCCAAGGCCGCGCGCGACAAGGGCATCCTCACTGTGGGCGTCGTCACCAAGCCCTTCACCTTCGAGGGCGCGCGGCGCATGCGTTCGGCCGAGAGCGGCATCGAGGAGCTGCAGAAGCATGTCGATACGCTGATCGTCATCCCCAACCAGAATCTCTTCCTCATCGCCAACCCGAACACGACCTTCAAGGAAGCGTTCGAGATGGCGGACGAAGTGCTCCAGCAGGGCGTGCGCGGCATCACCGATCTCATGGTCATGCCCGGCCTCATCAATCTCGACTTCGCCGACGTCCGTTCCGTCATGGAGGAAATGGGCAAGGCGATGATGGGCACCGGCGAGGCCGAGGGCGACGGGCGCGCGCTGCAGGCGGCGGAGAAGGCGATCGCCAATCCGCTGCTCGACGGCGTGTCGATGCGCGGCGCCAAGGGCGTCATCGTCTCCATCGTCGGCGGCGAGGACATGCGCCTCATGGAAGTGGACGAGGCCGCCAACCATATCCGCGAGCTGGTCGATCCCGATGCGAACATCATCTGGGGCTCGGCCTTCAACGAGCAGCTCAACGGCAAGATCCGCGTGTCGGTCGTCGCGACCGGCATCGATACCGAGGTCGGCGCCGCCCAGCCCAAGAGCCAGCCCTTCCGGCTCGGCGACATCGGCGTTGCGCGGCAGGCCGCGCCCGCCGCGCCGCCGGTGACGCTGGTCGAGCCCGAGCCGGAGCCGGCGGTCGCGCAGGAGCCGGCCCCCGAGGTGACGGGCGGGCCCCGCCGCTTCGCTGCCGTCGCATCGGAAGAGGCGCCCGCGCCCACGCCGCGCACCGTCACCTTTGACGATGTCACCGGCGAGGACGAGCTTGTGCTCGATCCATCGCTGGCGGCCGCGCCCGCCGCGCCGTCGGCGCCCCCGCCGATCGAACTGACGCCGCCCGAGCCGCAGAAGGCTGCCGGCGCGACCCTGTTCGAGCGCATGTCCCAGCTCGCGCGCGGCAATGCGCGGGCCGAGGAGGACGAGGACGATCAGGGCCGGCGCAGCGATTTCGAAGTGCCGCGTTTCCTCAACCGTCAGAATAATCAGTGATTTCCGGCCGGGCGGGTGGCCTTGCGCGCCCCGCCCGGTGCCGGAGGCGGACAGGCCCCCTTGCGGGGCGGATCGTCCGCCGCGCCATTGCATGACCGCGTCCGGCGCGTTAGCAGGGGTCGCGTCAATGTTACTGAATATCATAGAGGATCTGGCCTGGTGAGACAGACGCGCTGGCTGCTGGCGATGGCGTTGGCCATGCCGCTTTGCGCCCACGCCCAGACTCGGACGACATCCGGCGAAGTGGTTCAGGCGACGCCGTCGGCCGAGGCCGTCAATGCGCTCAACCGCAATCTCTCGCTGCTCTCGCGCAATCCGCAGGATGTGCAGGCGATGCTGGGCGCGGGCCAGGCCGCGCTGGATCTGGGCGATATTCAGGCCGCGAACGGCTTCTACACGCGGGCGAACATGGTCAATCCGTCGCTCGGCAAGGCCAAGCTCGGCCTTGCCATCGTGGAGATCGCCCTGCGCCAGCCGGCCGAGGCGGCCGCCAATTTCGACGCTGCAGCGGCGCTCGGCGAGTCCGCGCAGGGGCATCTGGCGGATCGCGGCCTCGCTTATGATCTGACCGGCCAGCAGCAGAAGGCGCAGCGCGATTATCAGGCGGCGCTGCAGGCCAATCCCGCGGATGAGACGGCGCGCCTGCGCCTCGGCGCGTCGCTGGGCATTTCCGGCCATATCAGCGAGTCGGACGCGCAGCTCGAGCAGGCCCTGTCGGCGGGCAACCGCGAGGCCTGGCGCATCCGCGCCTTCGTGCTGGCGATGAACGGCCGGCTGACCGAGGCGCGGCGGATCACCCAGACGGTGATGCCCCGGGGCCTCGCAGAATCGATCGACCCCTATATGCAGCGGCTGCCGCTGCTGACCGCCGCGCAGAAGGCGGCCGCGCTCCATTATGGCGAGTTTCCGAGCAATGTGCTGCAGATGGACCCGCCCGCGCCCGGCCGCGAGCGCGAAGTGCAGGTCGCATCCGGCGAGACGGATCAGCGCGCCGAGGCGCGGCGCGAGCGGCGGCGATCCAGCTCGGAACGCCTGACGGCGCAGAGCCAGACGCGCCGCACGAGCGAGCGCAACCGGCGCGCCGCGCAGCAGGCGCCCGCCGCCTCGCCGCCGCCGGCTGCCGCGCCACCGCCGGCCGGCAATGTCGAGCTGGCGGCCGCCGAGACCCGGACCCCGCCACCACCCTCACCTTCACCCCCCGCGCGCGCGGCCCCGGCGCCTGCCAGCCCGCCGCCGGCCACCGTCGATCGGCAGGGGCCGGCCGATCCGCAGCCACAGCCGCAGGTTGATCGCGCGCCGCCCCCGCCGCCTGCTGCTGCGGCGCCCCCGCCGGAAGTCCAGCAGCCCTCGCTGGCCGAGGCCATGGCGGGCGTGTCCATCCCGGCGGCGGAACGGGCGCCGACGACCGTCCGGGCGGACATGAGCGCCGTCCAGCGCATCCAGGAGCAGCGGCGCCAGGCCGAGGCGGCCGCTGCGGCGCGCGCCCGCGCCGAGCAGGAAGCGCGCGCCGAGCGGGAGCGGCAGCGCCGCGAGGAAGCGGAGCGCCGCGCGAAGCTCGCCGCCAATCCGGCCCGCATCTGGGTGCAGATCGCGACCGGGCGGGACATCGATGCGCTCGGCTTCGATCTGCGCCGCATGCGCCGCACCTATTCGGATGCCATCGCGGACGAGGATGGCTGGATCGCCGAATGGGGCCAGACGCGGCGCCTGCTGGTCGGTCCCTATCGCAAGATGGAGGATGCCCGCGCGGCCGTGAACAAGATCACCGGGGCGGGCGGCGACGCCTTCATCTGGCAGAGCGAGGCAGGCGAGGAAGTCACCAAGGTCGGCGGGCGCTGATGGCGCTCGCACCCTATGCCAGCGATCCGGCGCGCAGCCGGGGCCGTCAGCATGAAGAGGCCGGCGGCGCGCAGCGGGGCCCGCGCGACGTCTTCCAGCGCGACCGGGACCGGATCATCCATTCGATCAGCTTTCGCCGCCTGCGCCACAAGACACAGGTGTTCATCGCGCCCGATGGCGACCATTATCGCGTCCGCCTGACGCACAGTCTGGAAGTCGCGCAGATCGGCCGCACCATCGCGCGGGTGCTGGGTCTCAACGAGGATCTGACCGAAGCGCTTTGTCTCGCGCATGACATCGGCCATCCGCCCTTCGGCCACAGCGGCGAGGATGCGCTGAAGCTGGCGCTCGCGGCGCAGGGCGGCTTCGATCACAATGCGCACTGCCTGCGCACGCTGACGCTGCTCGAAAATGCCTATCCCCGCTTTCCCGGCCTCAATCTGAGCTGGGAGATGCTGGAAGGGCTGGCCAAGCATAACGGCCCCGTCACCGCGCCCAACTGGGCGATGCAGGCGGTCGACGCGGCCTTCCCGCTCGCGCTTGCGAGCTGGCCCTCGCTGGAGGCGCAGGTGGCGGCGCTGGCCGACGACATCGCCTATGACAATCACGACATCGACGACGGGCTGCGCGCCGGCATCCTGACGCTGGACCAGATCCTGAGCGTGCCGCTGGTGGCGCGCTGCTGGGAGACGGTGCTGGCCCGTCATCCCGGCGTGCCCCATGAGCGGCTGCTGCGCGAACTGGTGCGCGAGCAGATCGGCGTCATGGTCAACGACCTCATCGCGACGACCCGCGCCAATCTCGCCGCGCTGGGGCTGGCGGACGCCGATGTCGCGGCCATTCGCGCCGCCGGCCGGCCGGTCGTCGCCTTCTCGGACGCGATGCGCGAGGACGAGCGCGTGCTCAAGCGCTTCATGTACGCCAGTCTCTACCATCACCCGCTCCAGCTCGCGGCGGCCGATCAGGCGCGGATCGTCGTCACCGACCTGTTCGCCGCCTATCGGGCCGAACCGGCGCTGATGGGCGCCGCGTGGGACGCGACCTGCGCGGCCGACGAGCCGGACCGCAGCCGTCACATCGCCGACTATATCGCCGGCATGACCGATCGCTTCGCCGAGCAGGCCCACCGCCGCATCCTTGGCGACGGGCCGGGCGATGGCCCGACGGTCGATGCGGGCTAGAGAGTGTCCAATTCAGGGCGAAAGGGCCGGAAACAGCCACGCCTCAACCTGATCGGGACACGCTCTATAGTCGATCCGTTTCAAACGACATCAGTGCTCCTGCGAAAGCAGGAGCCCAGCGCCCAGCCGCAGTGCCCTTGCGCCCTGGGCTCCTGCCTGCGCAGGAGCACAAGCCGGGTCTATCTGGAAAGGACGGCCCCTGGAGGGATGTCGAGGCGGATGGAACTATCCGCCGGCTCGAAAATCACGGCAAACAAGGGAAAAGCAGGGTCGATCCGATTCAATCCGGGCATGTCCCGCGCGCGATGTTCCTTTCCTCTCGCGCAAGACGATCGCCGTTCCGGCGGCCGGCGTGTTCCGCCGCGCTCGAAATCCCTCTAAGACGCACCATCGCCCGCAGAGAAAGACAACGCCCTCATGCCGCATTCGTCCCAGCAATGGATGACCACGCTCGTCAGCTTCGGTCTGGTCGCGCTGGTGCTGGGCCTGCGCATGTTGCGCATGCGCCGCGTCCGGCCGCTCCGGGTCGAGCGGCTGTGGATCCTGCCGGCCGCCTATGCCGGGATCGTCGGCCTGCTCTACTGGTCGCATCCGCCCCATGGCCTCATCTGGCTCTATGCGCTGCTCGCGCTCGCGCTCGGCGCGGTGCTGGGCTGGTGGCGCGGCAAGCTCATGCGGATCCATGTCGATCCGCAGACGCATGCGGTGAGCCAGCAGGGATCGCAGGCGGCGATGCTGTTCCTGCTCGTCATCGTCGCGGTGCGTTACGCCGCGCGGCTCATGGCGATCGAGACGGGCGCGGGCGGCGGCGGTCCGCAGGGCGCGTTCGCGGCGACGGACATCCTGCTTGCCCTCGCGCTCGGCTTCATCACGACGCAGCGGATCGAAATGGGCCTGCGCGCGCGCCGGCTGCTTGCGCAGGCGCGCGCCGGCCGGTCCCTGTGAGCAAGGCGCGGGACGAGACGCCGCGCCCCTGGCTCGCGGGCGAGGCGGCCTCGGCGGACGGGCGGCGCCACGCGCCCGCGACGGCGCGCAATCGCGATGCGATCGCCGCGATCCTCGCCACCTGCCTGCCGGCGGAAGGTCTGGTGCTGGAGATCGCGAGCGGATCGGGCGAACATGCGCTGCATTTCGCGGCGCGCTTTCCCGCGCTCGCCTGGCAGCCGAGCGATCCCGATCCCGCCGCGCTCGGCTCCATCGCGGCATGGTCGGCGCAGGCGGCGCTGCCCAATCTCCGGCCGCCGCTGCGGATCGACGCGGCCGCGGCCGACTGGCCCCTCACCCGCGCCGACGCGATATTGTGCATCAACATGGTCCATATCAGCCCATGGTCCGCGACGCTCGGCCTGATGCGGGGCGCCGCGCGGCTGTTGGCGGCCGACGGCCTTCTCTATCTCTATGGCCCCTATGTTCGCGCCGATGTCGAGACGGCGCCGGGCAATCTCGCCTTCGACCGGTCGCTGCGCGCGCGCGATCCGGCCTGGGGCCTGCGCGATGTCGCCGATGTCGAAGGCGCGGCGGGCGCGGAGGGCCTGCGCCTCGAGCGGATCGTCCCCATGCCCGCCAACAATCTCAGCCTGCTCTTCCGGCGCGGTCCTCTTCCGGGCTGATGGTCGCGCGGCGGCGCACATGCTCGCGCCAGGCGATGTAGAGCCCGCTGACCGCGATCAGCGCCCCGCCCGTCCAGGTCGAGGGGGCCGGCCAGCTCGACCAGAGCAGCCAGCCTGCCCAGGTCGCCCAGATCATCTGGCTGTAGTCCATCGGGATGACGATCGACACCGGGCCCCATTTGAGCGCGGCGGTCATCAGCGCCTGCGCCGCGCCGCCGGCTAGGCCGAGCAGGACGAGCATGGCCCATGTGGTGCCATCATGCGCCCCCGCGAACCGGATGAGCAGCAGGCCGAGCGGCGGCAGCGAGAGCAGGGTGAACCAGAAGACGATCACCGGCGCCTGCTCGGTGCGGCTGAGGTCGCGCAGCACGATCGCCACCACGGCGGTCAGGAAGGCGCCGGCCAGCGCGACGAACAGGCCGGGCGAGGCGAGATTGGCCGATTCCGGGTGCGCCATGATGACCACGCCGACAAAGCCGAGCGCGACCGCGCTCCAGCGATGGATGCCGGTCGGCTCCCGGAGAAACAGGGCGGAAAGGATAGTCGCGAAGATCGGCATGGTGAAACCGATCGAGGTCGCCTCGGCCAGCGGGAGCAGGGTGACGGCGCCGAAATTGAGGAGCATGCCGACGAGGCCGAGCCCCGTGCGGGTCATATGCGTGCGCATGGGCGCGACGGGCCGGAAGGCGGGTCCGATGGTCAGCACCAGCCACAGCGTGACGAGCGGCAGGGCGAAGAGCTGGCGATAGAAAGTGATCTCGATCAGCGTCACGCCCCGCTGGGAGAGCAGCTTGCCCATCGCATAGGTCGCGGCGAGCATGATCATCGCCATCAGGCGCAGGCCGATCGCGAGGAGGGGGCGGTCGATCGCCTGCCGCGCTCCGCTCATTCGCGGCGCCGCGCGCCGCGCAGACTGTCCCAGACGAACAGGGCGAGCGCGGCCCAGATGATGAGGAAGCTGGCCCAGCGCCCGGCCGAGAGATGCTCGCCGAACAGCAGCACGCCGCACAGGAACTGCAGCGAGGGCGTGATATATTGCAGGAGCCCCAGCGTCACCATCGGCAGCGCCCGCGCCGCGAGGGCGAAGAGGATGAGCGGCACCGACGTGACCGCGCCAAGGCCGATGAGCAGGGCGGTCTGGCTCCCCGTCTGCCCGAAGGCGAGGCCGCCATGCTGGTCGACCCAGCCGAGCGCGGCGAGCGAGGGCAGCGCGAGCAGCAGCGTCTCGATCATGAGGCCGACCGGGCTCTGCACCGGCGTCAGCTTGCGCACGAGGCCGTAGCAGGCGAAGCTGGTGGCGAGCATCAGGCTGATCCACAGCGTCTGCCATTCGCCGATGGCCAGCAGCGCCACGCCCACGGCCGCGATGAGCACCGCGAGGAGCTGGCCGCGCCGCAGCACTTCCCTGAGCAGCAGCGTGCCGATCAGCACATTGACGAGCGGATTGAGGAAATAGCCAAGGCTCGCCGCGACGACATGATCGGCCGCGACCGCCCAGACATAGATGAGCCAGTTGATCGCGATCAGCACCGCGCTCGCCAGCAGCGCGCCGACGATGCGCGGCTGGCGCAGCGCCTGCCACAGCGCGGGATAGAGCCGGTAGCCGGCCAGCACCACGGCCAGGAAGAGGACGGACCAGAGCACCCGATGCGCGACGACCTCGATCGGCGAGACGCCGGGCAGCAGCTTGAGATAGAGCGGCAGCAGGCCCCACAGGCCATAGGCGGCGAAGCTCGCGAGCAGGCCGGCGCGCCGCTGCGCATGCGGGTCCGGCGCGGCGACGTGGACGGGCGGGGACATGGAGCCGGGTGCGTTCACAGGATTCCGCCGCCCAGCCACAGGCGCAGCATGCCGAAAGCCGCGACGGCGAGGCAGAAATTGCGCGCGCCCGTCCCGCGCGAGAACTGCCCGATCAGCGCGCCGAACAGGGCGATGGGCACGAAGATCCAGTTCGCCCAGCCGAGCAGCGGCAGGAGCGCCGGGATCATGAGCAGCAGGGCGACGGCGCCGATCAGGGCGGAGAGGAACGCGATCATGGCGCATCCCATGGCGACGCGCCCCCCGCTTGGCAAGGGCGGGACTCGGGGGAGGCGAGGCATCCGACGGCGCGTGGCAGCGCGCTGCCTCGCGGCAGGTGGGAGCGGACGGGCGGCGGGGCCGCGCCGCTCCCGATCGGTCCGGCGCCCGGCCCTGCCTTCATCCATGGGCGAAAGAAACGCGCGTCCCCGGCCCGACCCGCCAGCGCGTGCGCGCCCGCTCAGCTCGCCGCCAGCGCCTGTTCCAGATCCGCGATCAGGTCGTCCGTCGCCTCGATGCCGATCGACAGGCGGATGGTCGTGTCGAGCACGCCGATCCGCTCGCGCACATCGGCCGCCACGCCCGAGTGCGTCATGGTCGCGGGGTGGCTGGCGAGCGATTCCGTGCCGCCCAGGCTCACCGCCAGCTTCATCACCTGCAGCGCGTTGAGGAAACGGAAGGCGGCCGCCTGTCCGCCCGCGATGTCGAAGGAGAAGGTCGATCCCGCGCCGGTGCATTGCGCCCGGTAAGCCTTGCCGGTGGCGCTCTGCGGGTCCGAATAGTCGAGATAATGAAGGCCGGCCACCTTGGGATGATCCTTGAGCCAGGCCGCGATCGCCGCGGCATTGGCATTGGCGCGCTCCATGCGCAGGCCCAGCGTCTCCAGGCTGCGGCCGAGCATCCAGCAGCTATTGGGATCGAGCTGCGTGCCGATCGCGCTGCGCAGCGCCCGCACCGGGCGGATCACGGCCTTGCTGCCCAGCGCCGCGCCGGCGATCAGGTCCGAATGACCGCCCACATATTTGGTGAGCGAATAGAGCGAGATGTCCGCGCCATGCTCGATCGGCCGCTGGAACACCGGCCCCAGCAGCGTGTTGTCGCACATGATGACGGGCCGGTGCCCCTCCTGCCGCGCCGCGATGGCTTCCGCCGCCTCCCGCATCAGCGCGATGTCGACCATGGAGTTGGTCGGGTTCGCCGGCGTCTCGACGAAGATCACCGCCACGCGGCCCCGCGCGCACGCCGCCTGCGCCGCCGCCTCGACCGAGGCGCGGTCCACGCCGCTGGCGAGCGGCACGGCGATCACGCCGAGCTTGCGGAGGAAGTTCAGTAGCAGCGTCTCCGTGCCGCCATAGAGCGGCTGGCTGTGCAGCACGACATCGCCCGGCTGCACATAGGCAAGCAGCGCCGTGGTGATCGCCGCCATGCCCGAGGAAAAGACCGCGCAGGCTTCCGCGCGCTCATAGACGGCCAGCCGGTCCTCCACGATCTCGCTGTTGGGATGGTTGAAGCGCGAATAGACGAGGCCGGAGCCCTGCCCGGCGGGCGGCTCCCTGCGGCCCGACACATAATCGAAGAAATCGCGCCCTTCCTCGGCGGACTTGAACACGAAGGTGGAGGTGAGGAACACCGGCGGCTTCACCGCGCCTTCGGAGAGGCTGGGATCATAGCCATAGTTCAGCATCTGCGTCTCGGGGTGCAGCGCATGGTTGCCGATATGCGTGCGGTGGGTCTTGTCTGTCATGTGTCGGATGCTCCTTGGGCCGGCGAATGCGGCGCGGTGGCAAGTGGCCGGAGCATTGCCGATCCGGCGAGCGGGCGCAATGCGGCGCGTGACGCCCTGTGCTTGCGCAGGTGCGGCGCCCAGAGCACTTTCCGCCTTTCTGAAACATCCCGTCGATGTAGCATTTGGCTACATTCCTGTTGACAAGTGATGTAGCGGTGCGCTACGGGAAATCGTGAAGCAGGTCACCTATACCCGCGCCGCGATCAAGGTCCTCCGGCGGATGCCTCGCGATACGGCCGATCGCATCATGGTGAAGGTCGACCAATATGCCGCAGATCCTGCCTCGCTGGTCAATAATGTCACGGCGCTGGCGGGGCGCGAGGGTATCCGGTTGCGGGTGGGTGACTGGCGGATCATCATGGATGACGGGCAGGTGCTTGCCGTGCTGCAGATCGGCCCGCGCGGCGGCATTTACGACTGATGGAGACAGGCATGGCAGGGACGATCACGATCGATCGCGCGGAATATGAGCGCCTCGTGGCAGCGCGGGACGAACTGGCGGATCTGCGTGCCTATGACCGGGCCATGGCCGCGCTGGCCAGCGGTGAGGACGAAATGATCCCCGGAGACCATGCCCGCCGCCTGATTGCCGGCGAGAGCCCGCTGCGTGTCTATCGCGAGTTGCGCGGCCTGACGCAGATGGCGCTCGCGATGCTCTCCGGCGTCAATCGCGTGCAGATCACCGATATCGAATCCGGCAAGCGGGGCGGTTCGGTGGAAACGTTCCGCAAGCTGGCGCTGGCGCTGCAAGTGACGGTGGACGATCTGGTGTGATCGTTTTCATCACGGCCGCACGGGCGCCATCCAGCGTTAGCCTGTCGCCACGGCAAACATGCCCGCGCCATCGCCGGGCGCCGGCATGGCCACTCGCCGTTCAGCGATAGAGCGCCTGCGCGTCGCGCTTGAACGCGGCGCCGCTGTCGGTGCGGCTGTAGAACATGTGGCCGCCCGCATAGACGCGCAGGTCCACCCGTTCCGCGCGCCCGAAGGCGGGCATCTGGTCGATGATCAGCCGCGAGGCGAAATAGGGGCAGGAGAGGTCGTCCCACCCATGCGCGATCATCACATGCATCTTCGGATCGGCGGCGATGGCCTTGCGCAGGTCGGTCACGGGCGTGTCTGCGGGCTTGCCGCGCTCCCAGGCCGCATTCACGGCATAGGAGAGCGCATAATAGCGCGCGTCGATCTTCCACCCCACCTCGCGCGTGATGAAATCGACCGCGGCGCTGGTGGTGGGCGCGATCAGCGCGTCCAGAAGCGGATCGTTGGAGCGCTGCTGCGGCGACCATGGAAAGGGATCGAAGGCCGTCACATTGGAATCATAGACACTGCCGATCGTCCCCTCGTTCCGATGGACCTCGCGCAGAAAGGTGCCGGTGTCGACGCGCCCGCCAAGGCGCTGGACCAGCGCCGGATCGAGGCCGGTCAGGGCCGTCACATGCTCGACGATGCGGCCGGTGGCATCCGGGTCCGAGCGTCCGCGCAGCAGGTCCCGCGCGAAGTCTCCGCGCGTATAGGCTTCCACCTGCGCCATGGCTTCGGGCGTGAGCCGCCCCTGACGCTCCAGATTGGCGGCCGCCATCGAGGGCAGGTCGATCATCCACGGCAGCGGCGACAGCGCGGTGGCATCGTCGCGGGACGCGGGATCGAGATAGGGCGAGACCATGATGAGGCCGTTCACGCCAACGCCGATCTGCGACTGGAGCTCATAGGCGATGCGGGGCGCGCGATAGCCGCCATAGCTCTCGCCCATCAGATATTTGGGCGAGCGCAGCCGGCCTTCCTTCACCAGCCAGTCGAACACGACCTTGGAGAGATAGCGGATGTCGGGATCGTTCGCGTAGAAGGCCTTCTTCGTCTCCTCCGCGTTGACGAGGCTGCGGCTGTATCCGGTGCCGATCGGATCGATGAAGACGAGGTCGGTGAAGTCCAGCCAGCTATTGGGATTGTCGACGGCGATCGGCGCGTCGGACGGCACGTCGCCTTGCGCGCCGAACTGCACGCGCTTGGGGCCGACCGCGCCGTAGTTGAGATAGACGGACGCGGCGCCCGGCCCGCCGTTGAAGGCGAAGGTGACCGGGCGTTCGGGTCCCTGGCCGGGCAGGGTGTAGGCCGTGTACACGACCTCGCCGATGATCTTGCCCTTGGCATCGCGCACGGACACATGCCCGACGGTCGCATCATAGCTGATCCTGCGCCCGCCGATGACCGCCGACTGCCGGATGGTCTTGTCGGCCGGGAGCGGCGGCAGGCTGATCTCGCTTGCGTCCTTGCCGGCATCGGCTTTCGGCGGTTCATTCTCGGCATGGGCGGCAGGCACCGCGCTCAGGACCAGCAGAGCGGCGATCAGGCGAAACGACAACACGGATGACTCCCACGATTCTGACGCGTTGTTGCAGCGCGGGCGCCGCCGCGCAATCCCTGTCGATACAACATCACCTCGGGGGCGCCAACGCCGGCGACGGGATCGTTCCCGGCACCCGCGCATCACCCGTCGCTGTCGCGCTCGATGTCCGCGCCCACGGCGCTCAGCTTCTCCTCGAGCCGCTCATAGCCCCGGTCGAGATGATAGACGCGGTTGACCACCGTCTCGCCCTTCGCGGCGAGGCCGGCGAGGACGAGGCTCATGGAGGCGCGCAGGTCCGTCGCCATCACCGGCGCGCCGGTGAGGCCGGGCACGCCGCGCACGACCGCCGTGCGGCCGTTGACGGTGATGTCCGCGCCCATCCGGTTGAGCTCGGGCACATGCATGTAGCGGTTCTCGAAGATGGTCTCGGTGAGCACGCTCGCGCCGTCCGCCAGCGTCAGCATGGCCATGAACTGCGCCTGCATGTCGGTGGGGAAGCCGGGGTGCGGCGCGGTGGTGAGGGTGAGCGGCCGGATCTTGCCGTTCGCGGCGACCTTGATGCCGCCCTTCGTCTCCTCGACATGGATGCCGGCATCGGCGAAGGCCGCGAGGATGGCGTGCATGTCGCGCGCGTCGGCGCCGGTCAGCTCCAGCTCGCCGCCGGTGATGGCGGCGGCGCAGGCATAGGAGCCGGCCTCTATGCGGTCCGGCATCACCTTGTAGGTGGCGCCGTAGAGGCGAGGCTTGCCGTGGATGACGATCCGGTCCGTCCCCGCGCCCTCGATCTCGCTGCCCATCTCCGTGAGCAGGCCGCACAGGTCAACGATCTCGGGCTCGCGCGCGGCATTCTCGATGATCGTCTCGCCGCTGGCCAGCGCGGCGGCCATCAGCGTGTTCTCGGTCGCGCCCACGCTCGGGAAGGGCAGGGCGACCAGCGCGCCCTTGAGGCCGCCGTCCGGCGCCAGCGCGCGGACATAGCCGTTCGCCATCTCGATGGTGGCGCCCAGCGTCTGGAAGGCTTTCAGGTGGAAGTCGATCGGCCGGTTGCCGATCGCGCAGCCGCCGGGCAGCGAGACCATCGCCTCGCCGGCGCGGGCGAGCAGCGGCCCCAGCACGACGATGGAGGCCCGCATCTTGCGCACGATGTCATAGGGCGCGGTGGCGGAGGTGAGGCGGCTGGCGCGCAGCGTCATCACCCGGCCGAAATCCTCCTGCCGGGAACCCTCGACGGTCGTGGTGACGCCGAGCTGGTTGAGCAGATGGCCGAAACTGTCCACGTCCGCCAGCCGCGGCAGGTTGCGCAGCGTCACCGGCTCCTCGCTCAGCAGCGTGCAGGGCAGCAGCGTGAGCGCCGCATTCTTCGCGCCGGAGATGGGGAGCTTGCCGGAGAGCGGCTTGCCGCCGCGGATGAGGATACGGTCCATCGGCGGGTTATTAGCGGGTGCGCGGAGGCGCGCAAGGGGGTGAGCGCGGGTTTGGACGCGTGGACGTCAGCGCGCCTGGCTGGCGGGCTCAGTCGACGGCGGGCGGACGCTCGTCTCTGCCGGTCGCATCCCCGCTCAGCCGCGTCATCAGCAGCGCGGCGCGGCGGGCCTGGCGCTGGAAGCTGGCGAGATCGACCGTCTCGGCCGGCGTATGATCGCCCTCGCTGCTCGGTCCCATGCCGGCGAGCCCGTTCACATCGGCCGCCACGAAGCTGATGTCGCCCGCGCCGCGCTTCAGCGGATCGAGCGCGGGCATGGCGGGCAGGCCGAGGTCGCGGTTGATGCCGTTCAGCCGGTCGAGCAGCGCCTGGTTGCCCGGGGTGGGCGGCATGGGCGGATAGCCTTCCTTGAAGGCGATGGCGGCATCGGTTCCCGGCGCATGGGCGGCGACGATGGCTTCCATCTTCGCCTGCACGCGCGCCGCCTGTTCGACGGTGAGGGCGCGGAAGTCCCCGGTCGCGACGGCCTGTGCCGGGATGATGTTGGTCTTGCCGATCGCGCTCGCCGAGCCTTCGTTGGGCGCGAGGGTCGCCTGCGCGCCGCCCGCGATCAGGCCGATGTTGAAGGTGAGGTTGGGCTCGGGCAGCTCGGCGCGGAAGCGGCTTATGATGCGCGCCATCTCGAAGATCGCGCCATCGCCCACGCCATCGCCGAAGATGCCGCTGGAATGGGCGGAATGGCCGGTCGCGGTGATGGTGTAGCTGGTCGAGGAGCGCCGCGCGATCGAGCCCATGTCCTGCCCGTCCAGCACCACCAGCCCTTCGAAGTCGAGCGCGACATCGGCGCGCCGGCCGGCCGCGATCAGGTCCGCCCGCGCCACCGCGACGGGCGATCCGACCGCTTCCTCGTCGCCGGTCAGCACCACCTCGATATTGGCGCCCTCCAGCGTGCCCGCCGCCTTCATCGCCTTGAGCGCCATCAGCATGACGACCATGCCGCCCTTGTCGTCCGCCGCGCCGGGGCCCTTCGCCTTGTCGCCCTCCCGCTCGAAATGCTGGAAGGGGGATTCGGGCTCGAACACCGTGTCGAGATGGCCGATCAGCAGCATGCGCGTGGTGCCCGGCCGCCCTTCATGGGTGGCGATGATGTGCCCCGCGCGGCCGGCCGCTTCCATCGGCACCCAGCGGACGGTGAAGCCCAGCGCCTCCAGCTCCGGCCGTACCATCTCGGCGACCTTGACGACGCCCGCGACATTGCGCGAGCCGCTGTTCTGCTCGACCAGCTTCTCCAGCAGCGCCACGCCCCACTCTTGCTCCGCCGCAACGCTGCGCACGATGCGCTGCTCGGCGGCGGAGAGGCGCGCGCTCGCGGGCTGCGCGGCGAGGCCGGCGAGGAGAGGCAGGGCGATCAGGCGCGCGGCGCGGGCAAGGCTGGTCATGCGCGCACCATAAGCCAGGCCCCGGGGCGATGGCCACCCCGTCGCGCGGGCGCGGGCCATGAGCGCGGGCTGGCGGTCCGGTATCGGCGCGGGTCATTCGGACTGGTCGACCGGGCCGGGTCGCGGATGCGACCGCATGCCGACCAGCTTTTGATGGAAGGCGTCGACCAGCAGATGCACGAGGATGCCGATGATGCCGCCGATCAGCACTTCGATGCCGCGCAGGACGCCGTTGTGCAGCGGATCGGGATGCGCGAGGTTGGAGAGATAGACGATCGGCACCGTCCACATGCCCACCTTGAGGCTGGGCCATTTCCGCCCGACCAGCGCGGCGATGGCGATGCCGGCGGACATCTGCAGGAGCGTGCCGGCATGCAGGCGGCTGAGCAGCGCGCCGACCAGCATGGCGATGAGGATCCCGATCAGCGTGCCGCCGATCCGCTGGACCAGCGCGGTGCGGGTCTGGCTGAGCTGCTCCTGCGAGACGACGAGCGCGGAGACCGCCGCCCAGGACGGGAACTGGAGATCGAGCGCGGCGGCGAGCGCATAGGACAGGGCGGAGGCGGCGGTGCAGCGGAATGTGAAGAGCAGGTCGCGCAGCCAGCCTGTCGGGGGTTGGGGCGCCGGCGTCATCGCGTGCCCATGCGCCCCTCCGGCCGGGCGCGCGGCTCAGGCCAGCAGCTCGACATCCCAGTAAAGCCAGTCGTGCCAGCTCTCGTGGAGATAGTTGGGCGGGAAGGCGCGGCCATGGTCCTGGAGCTGCCAGCTCGTCGGGCGGATCGGCATTTCGCGCAGCGGCATGCCCGCCTCGCGCGGCGTGCGGCCGCCTTTCCTGAGGTTGCAGGGCGAGCAGGCGGTCGCCACATTCTCCCAGGTCGTGCGCCCGCCGGCGCGGCGCGGCACGACATGGTCGAACGTCAGGTCCTTCGTCGAGCCGCAATACTGGCAGGCGAACTTGTCCCGCAGGAACAGGTTGAACCGGGTGAAGGCGGGATATTCGCTGGGCTTCACATATTGCTTGAGCGCGATCACCGAGGGGATGCGCATCTCGAAGCTGGGCGAATGGACCTGGCGGTCATAGCTGGCGACGATGTCCACCCGTTCCAGAAAGACCGCCTTGATGGCGGTCTGCCAGGGCCAGAGGCTGAGCGGATAATAGGAGAGCGGCGTATAGTCCGCGTTGAGCACCAGCGCGGGGCAGCTTTCCGGATGGCGTATTCGATCGGGATGGTACATGCGAAGTCTCGTGCCCCTCTCGTTGTCGCGCCCGTTCCTTCGGAGCGAAGCGTGACGCTGTCATGACAGCAATATGATGAGTCCTCGTCAAGAGCTTGTATGAATCAAATCGAGTCTCCACGACATCTGGTGACGCGTTTCGCCCCGAGCCCGACCGGGCGGCTGCATGTCGGCCATGGCTGGTCGGCCCTGCAGGCCCATGATCTGGCGCGCGCGGGCGGGGGCGCCTTCCTGCTGCGGATCGAGGATACGGACGTCACGCGCTGCCGGAGCGCCTTCACGGACGGCATCATGGAGGACCTGCGCTGGCTCGGCATCGCATGGGACGGCCTCATGATCCAGTCCCGGCGGCTGGATGCCTATGAGGCCGCGCTGGCGCGGCTGCGGGACATGGGCATGCTCTATCCCTGCTTCTGCACGCGCGCGGACATCGCGCGGGAAGTCGCGGCCAGCCTGCATGCGCCGCACGGGGCGGACGGGCCGCTCTATCCCGGCACCTGCCGCGCTCTCCCGCCGGCCGGGCGCGCCGCGCGCATCGCGGCGGGCGAGGCGCATAGCTGGCGGCTGGACATGGGCGCGGCGCTGGCGCGCACCGGCCCGCTCACATGGGCGGACATGGATGCGGGCGCGGTGCCGGTCGATCCGCGCCAGCTCGGCGACCTCATCCTCAAGGGCAAGGACCGGGCGGCCAGCTATCATCTCGCCGTGGTGGTGGACGATGCCGCGCAGGGCATCACCCATGTGGTGCGCGGGCGGGACATCCGGGCCTCCACCCATGCGCACCGCACGCTGCAGGCGCTGCTGGGCCTGCCGAGCCCGCTCTACCGCCATCACGGGCTGATCGTGGACGCGGACGGCAGGCGCCTCGCCAAGCGCGCGGACGGCCTCGCCCTTGCCGGGCTGCGCGCAAGCGGGCTGGACGGGCGGGCGCTCGCCGACGACCTGCGGGCGGGGCGGTTTCCGGTTGGTATCGCGCTCCGCTGAGCCTATACCGGCCCCATGAAAGTCATTCTCGTCATCCTGCTGCTGGCCGCCATGGGCGCCACGCTGTTCATGCTCATCAAGGGCATCGTGACCTTCCTCAAGACGACCGAGGCGGACCTGCGGAACGACGGGGCGGGCCCCAGCCAGTCCAGCCTGAAGCAGAACAGGGCGATGATGGGCCGCATCACCTTCCAGGCGATCGCCATCCTGCTGCTCGCCCTCATCATGCTCGCCTTCGGCGGCAAGTGAGGGACTGAGCGGCCCGCGCATGGTTCGCCTCAACCGCATCTACACCCGCACCGGCGACGACGGCACGACCGGCCTCGTCGACGGCTCCCGTCTGCCCAAGGACGCGCCGCGCATGGTCGCGATCGGCGAGGTGGACGAGCTGAACAGCGCCATCGGCCTCGCCATCGTGGCGATGGAGCGGCACGAGGGCGGGAGCGGGGCCGGGGCCAGGGCCGGTGCCGACGATCCGGCGGCGCTGCTGCGCACCATCCAGAACGACCTGTTCGACCTGGGCGCCGATCTCGCCACGCCGGGCGCGGACTTCACGCCTTCCGAAATGGTGCTGCGCATCGTCCCCGCGCAGGTGACGCGGCTGGAGGCGGCGATCGACCGGATCAACGCGCCCATCCCGCCGCTGCGCAGCTTCATCCTGCCCGGCGGCGGCGAGGCGGCGGCGCGCGTCCACCTCGCCCGCGCCATCGCCCGCCGCGCCGAGCGCGCGGCGATCGGCGCGGCGCGGGACGACGCCGTCAATCCGGCGGCGCTGGCCTATCTCAATCGCCTGTCCGACCTCCTCTTCGTGCTGGCCCGGGCGCTCAACGACCATGGCGCGGGTGACGTGCTCTGGGTGCCGGGCGCGCAGCGCGGCGGCTGAGCGCGGCGGCGGGGGACGCGGGCAAGTGGTGGCGCGGGCCTCGATGACGATGCGCTGCCGCGCCGGGTTCCAGTCCCTCGGGGGACAGATGCCCTTCCGCAATCACCTCATACCAGCATCTCAACAGATAGGGGGCAGGTTCAGCGCTGAGGGCGGTTTACCAATCGCCCCCGATCTCCTTGATCGCTTTGAGCAGCGCCTTCTTGCTCTCCGTGCGCCGTTCGCCGGCATTGCGGGGCATATCCGCGTCGGTGATGCCCAGTTCCGCGCGGCGGCGGGCGAGGCGCGCGCCGAGTTCGGCCATGTCGATGACCGACTCGTCCGGTTCAGCCTTTGAGGTCTTCGACGCCATAATCGCCCATGCTTTCTTCGCGGATGCGCTTCTCAAGATAATCCATGTCGGCATCGGGGTGAAGAGCCAGGAGGAGCCGAGCCTGATCGAGCCGGTCGCGGGCGGTGCCGGAGGCATATTGGCCCATGCGGTCGGCGATCAGGTCTTCCACCGAGACGATGCGGAACAGCGCCTGCTCGCCGATGGGGCGGACGAGGCGAATATGGGCGGCGTCTACATTGCCGTCCATGGGCATGTCGGCAACGATCTCGAAGCCGAGCTTGAGGTCGGGATGGACCCAGCCTTTCAGCAATGCCCCGCTGCCGGAGGGCCGGACGAAACCGAAGCGCTGCATTTCCTCTTCCAGTTCCGGTTGGCTGGTCGAGCAAAGGTCGAAATCGCCGGTGGTGAGGGCGCTGATCGAATAGAATTCGGCTGCCGCGCCGCCGACGAGGATCGGTCGGGAGAGGCCGCGCGCGGTCATGGCGTCGCTGATGCGGGCAAGCAGGGCGAGAGCGGTTGCGAATTCGGGGCGATAGTCGGACATGGGAGCGCTATTAGCAGGGTTGGAAGGGACAGGGCGACACCTTGCCGGATTTGAGTTCGGTTTCGTGAGTTTGAGTATCTATATTTCCGGTAGTGCTATTTTCTGCTAAATTCGACTCTAAGATTTGTCAGCTATTCGATCCAACCGATCAATCAATCCCAGCAAAGCATCAGCGATCTGCTCAAAAGCGGTAACTTGACGTTCTTGAAGATTCATGATTTTCGATCATGGAAGCGACCTTCTCATTCTTTAACTTCATCCGAAGTCATTATTTCCCTCCTTCACAGTTTACTCACTCCGCCGCCACATTCGCACTCCCACCCCGCGCCAGCAACGGCGCCAGATACGCCCGGTATAGCTCCGCTCCACCGTCACCACCTGCCCCGGCCCTTCGACTAGGCTCTCGACTTTGCTCGAGCTTCGCTCAGGACAGGCTCGTCCCGGGTTGCGCGCTCCAGCAAGGGCAGGAGATAGTGGCCGGTATATGATCTCGGGCTGCGGGCGACATCTTCCGGCGTGCCCTCCGCCACGATCTCGCCGCCCTTGACGCCGCCTTCGGGCCCCAGGTCGATGATCCAGTCCGCGGTCTTGATGACGTCGAGATTATGCTCGATGACGACCACGCTGTTGCCCTGTTCCACCAGCGCGTGGAGCACTTCGAGCAGCTTGCGGACATCCTCGAAATGGAGGCCGGTGGTGGGTTCGTCCAATATGTAGAGCGTGTTGCCGGTGGCCCGGCGCGAGAGTTCCTTGGCGAGCTTGACGCGCTGGGCCTCGCCGCCGGAGAGGGTCGTCGCCTGCTGGCCGACCTTGACATAGCCCAGGCCCACTTCCGCCAGCATCGCCATCTTGTCGCGGATGGGCGGCACGGCCTTGAAGAATTCGACCGCGTCCTCGACCGTCATGTCCAGCACGTCGGCGATGCTCATCCCCTTGAACTTCACCTCCAGCGTCTCGCGATTGTAGCGCTTGCCGTGGCATTCCTCGCAGGTGACATAGACGTCCGGCAGGAAGTGCATCTCGATCTTGATGACGCCGTCGCCCTGGCAGACCTCGCAGCGGCCGCCCTTCACGTTGAAGGAGAAGCGCCCCGGCTTGTAGCCGCGCGCCTGCGCCTCGGGCAGTCCGGCGAACCAGTCGCGGATGTTGGTGAAGGCGCCGGTATAGGTCGCCGGGTTGGAGCGCGGGGTGCGGCCGATGGGCGACTGGTCGATGTCGATCACCTTGTCGAGATGTTCCAGCCCGTCCAGCCGCTCATAGGGGCCGGCGATGACGCGGGCGCCGTTCAGCGTGCGGGCGGCGGCGGCATAGAGGGTGTCGATGGTGAAGCTCGACTTGCCCGAGCCGGAGACGCCGGTGATGCAGGTGAAGGTGCCGAGCGGGATGGAGGCAGTGACGCCCTTGAGATTGTTCGCGCGGGCGCCCTTCAGGGTGAGCTTCCTGCCATTGCCCTTGCGGCGCTTGCCCGGCACCGCGATCTCGCGCGTGCCGTTCAGATAGTCGGCGGTGAGGCTGCCGCTGGTGGCGAGCACCTGCGCCAGCGTTCCCTGCGCGACGATTGCGCCGCCATGCACGCCCGCGCCCGGCCCCATGTCGACGATATGATCGGCGGCGCGGATCGCGTCCTCGTCATGCTCGACGACGATGACGGTGTTGCCGAGATCGCGCAGGCGCTTGAGAGTCACGAGCAGCATGTCGTTGTCGCGCTGGTGGAGGCCGATGCTGGGCTCGTCCAGCACATAGAGCACGCCGGAAAGCCCGCTGCCGATCTGGCTGGCGAGGCGGATGCGCTGGCTCTCGCCGCCCGAGAGCGTGCCGCTCGTGCGGTCCAGATTGAGATAGTCGAGGCCGACGTTGTTCAGGAAACCGAGCCGCTCGTCGATCTCCTTGAGGATGGCGCGGGCGATCTGGTTCTGCTGGTCGGTGAGCTTCTCCGGCAGGGCGGCGAACCAGGCGAGCGCGTCCACCACGGACATGTGGGTGGGCGTGGCGATGTCCGCCATCGCCACCTTGACCGCCAGCGCCTCGGGCTTGAGGCGCGCGCCCCCGCACACCTCGCAGGGCTGGGCAGTCTGGTACTTGCCCAGTTCCTCTCGCATCCAGGCGCTCTCGGTCTGGAGCATGCGGCGATTCAGGTTGCCGATGACGCCCTCGAACGGCTTCTTCACCTCATAGCTCTTGCGCCCGTCCATGAAGGTGAGCGTGACCGGCTTGCCGCCCGTGCCGTGCAGGATGATGAGGCGCACCTCGCCGGGCAGGTCCTTCCAGGGCGTGTCGAGCCTGAAGCCGAACTCCTTCGCGAGGGAGGCGAGCACCTGCATATAATAGGGGCTGGGCGGATTGGACTTGGCCCAGGGCACGATGGCGCCCTGCTTGAGATTGAGCGCCTCGTTGGGGACGACAAGCTGCTCGTCGAACTCCAGCTTCTCGCCGAGGCCATCGCAGGCCGGGCAGGCGCCCTGCGGCGCGTTGAAGGAGAAGAGGCGCGGCTCGATCTCGGGGATGGTGAAGCCGCTGACCGGGCAGGCGAATTTCTCGGAGAAGATGATGCGGTTGGCCGGGATGCCGGCGCCCTTTAAACTCCCCTCCCGCGTGCGGGAGGGGTCGGGGGTGGGCATGGAGGCGGCGTCGGAGGGCCCACCCCCCGGCCCCCTCCCGTAAACGGGAGGGGAAGCAGTGAGGTCCGCCACCGTCCCATCGGCCAGATCGACATAGGCCAGCCCCTCGGCCAGCTTCAGCGCTGTCTCGAAGCTCTCGGCGAGCCGCTGCGCCATGTCCGGGCGGACCACGATGCGGTCCACCACGACCTCGATGTCATGCTTGTACTTCTTGTCGAGCGCGGGGGCTTCCTCGATGGGGTGGAATTCCCCGTCGATGCGCACGCGGGTGAAGCCGGCGCGCTGCCACTCGGCCAGTTCCTTGCGATATTCGCCCTTGCGCCCGCGCACGACCGGCGCGAGCAGATAGGCGCGCGTGCCTTCCGGCAGGGCGAGCACGCGGTCGACCATCTGGCTCACCGTCTGCGCGCTGATGGGGAGGCCCGTGGCGGGCGAATAGGGGACGCCGACGCGCGCCCAGAGCAGGCGCATATAGTCGTAGATCTCCGTCACCGTGGCGACCGTGGAGCGCGGATTGCGGCTGGTGGTCTTCTGCTCGATGCTGATCGCGGGCGAAAGGCCCTCGATATGCTCGACATCGGGCTTCTGCATCATCTCCAGGAACTGGCGCGCATAGGCGGAGAGGCTCTCCACATAGCGGCGCTGCCCTTCGGCATAGATGGTGTCGAAGGCGAGGGACGACTTGCCCGATCCGGACAGGCCGGTGATGACGATCAGCGCATCGCGCGGCAGATCGACGTCGATGCCCTTGAGATTATGCTCGCGCGCGCCGCGCACGGAAATTTGCGTGAGACTCATGGAGGCGTGTTCTATCTTCGTTCCCGGAGGATGGCCAGAGGAGAAGATAGGATGTTGCGATGCGGGATGCGAGGGGTGGGCCATGAAGGCCCCGGCGATTCCACGACCGGCCGATATGCGCCGCGCGGCGTTCGGCTCAGCTTGGCCTGATCTTCCCGGACCGGAAGGCCGGACGGCGCGGGAAGGCGCCGGTGCGCGGCCGCGCGCGCGGGCTTTTCATGGTCCGCCAAGGGCCGCCTGCCAGGTCCGCCGGCCAATCAGTCCTTGGCCTTGCCTGCGCGCGCGCCTACATCATGCGCGGCATGCGCCGCCCCCGGCGCCGCTCGTGCAATGAGGAGATTCGTCATGCGGTTTGGCACATTGGCCCATCTGGGTCTGGCAATGAGCGCGCTGGTCATGGCGCCCGGTGTCGCGCTGGCCGAGGATCCGCCCGAGGTGGTGGCCGAGCGGCAGAAGCTCAACGAGCAGCAGGCCAAGTTCGCCGCCGACCAGATCGCGGGCTGGCAGGCCGAGCGGCAGGCCGTGGCCGAGAAGCAGGCGGAGGCCGATCGCGCCTACAAGGAGGCGCTGGCGGCGCGCGAGGCGGAGATCGCCGCCTCGCAGCAGGCGGCGGCCGATGCGCGGGCCCGCTGGGAAGCCGCCGTCGCGGCCTGCAATGCCGGCGATTACAGCCAGTGCGCGCAGCCCCAGTCGCCGCAGAAGTGAGGCGCCGCGCGGCGCCCGGGCGATGACCGGAAAGCGATGACGCCCGGCATGAGCGCGGATCGGCATCCGCGCATGACCGCGCTGCCGCCCGTGGGCGTGGGCGTGGGCGTGGGCACAGGGCCGGCCGCCGATGGCTCGTGATGCGGCCCCGCATCGCCGGCGCGCGGTGCGCCGCGCCGGCCGGCTCGCCGCGCTCGGCTTGACGCTGATGCTCCTCGCCGGATGCGGCACGCGGCCGCCGCTGCGCATCATGGCGTGCGATGCGGCCCATGCGCCGCCGGTTCAGGTCTCGGCGGACGGGCTGACGGCCTCCACCCGGCTCAGGGTGCTCACCTACAATATCGAGGGACTCGCCTGGCCGGCGCGCAGCAGGGGCCGCGCGGCGCAACTGCGCGAGATCGGCGCGCGCCTCTCCGCCATGCGCGAGGCCGGCACGGGGCCGGACGTGGTGCTGTTCCAGGAGATGTTCAGCGGCCCGGCGAAGAAGGCGGTCGAGGCCACGGGCTATCCCGCCATCGTCACCGGCCCGCGCCGCACGGACCGGCCCCGCGATCCGGTCGAGGACCGGCTGCCGGGCAAACCGCATATCAAGCATGGCGAACTGGGCATCCATCTGACCGGCAGCGGGCTGGCGATCGTCTCGCGCTATCCAATCATCAACAGCGACCGCGCGCCCTATGGCCGGCGCTCCTGCGCGGGGCTGGACTGCCTTGCGAACAAGGGCGTCGCCATGGCGCGGATCGTCATTCCCGGCGTGCCCACGCCGATCGACCTCTACGACACGCACATGAACTCGCGCGGCGCCTCCCGCGCGCCGGCGCGGCGCAATCTGGAGGCGCATGCGCGGCAGGCGCTGGAGGCCTCACGGTTCATCGACGCGACGCATGACGATGCCTATCCGGTCGTGTTCGGCGGCGATTTCAACATGCGCTGGTCCGAGGAGCGGTGGGAGAATTTCTCGCGCTACCAGTCGCTGCTGCTGGTCCACAGGGTCTGCGCGGACCCCGCCTCGGGCTGCGACGTGCGCATGTCCTGGGATGGCGACGAGCCGTGGATCGACACGCAGGACCTGCAATTCTACTGGAGCGGGGACAAGGTGAGGCTGCACCCGGTCCGCGTCGAGGCCGTGTTCGACGGCGGCGAGACCGGGCCGGAACTCTCCGACCATGACGGCTTCATGGTGACCTATGAGCTGCGCTGGCCGGTGAGCGCGGGCATCGGGACGGCGTGCGCGGGGTGAAGCGCCCGGCGTGGCTCGGGGTCTTGCGCGGACGGGACCAAGTGGCGGGCGCGGGCATGGCCGCCCCGGGGCCGCGGCGTCCGCGGCAGCGCAGGTTATGCGGCTGGGGGACCCGGCACGCGCCCGGCGTTGCGCGTTCAGTCGCGCACCAGGGCCCGCAGCGTCTCGATGCGGTCCGCCTCGTGCGCGGGCTTGTCGGCGCGGATGCGGTGGACGCGGGGGAAGCGCATGGCGAGGCCGGACTTGTGGCGCTTGCTCTCATGCACCGAATCGAAGGCGACCTCGAGCACCAGGCTCCTGTCCGTCTCGCGCACCGGGCCGAAGCGGTTGACGGTGTGGCGGCGGATGTAGCTGTCCAGCCATCTGAGTTCCTCGTCGGTGAAGCCGAAATAGGCCTTGCCGACCGGGAGCAGGTCCGCGCCCCGGTCCGGATCGCCATCCCAGCAGCCGAACGTATAGTCGGAATAGAAGGAGGAGCGCTTGCCCGAGCCGCGCTGGGCATACATGAGAACGCAGTCGATCAGCAGCGGATCGCGCTTCCACTTGTACCACAGGCCGGTGCGGCGGCCGGGCACATAGGGGCTGTCCCGGCGCTTGAGCATCATGCCCTCGATGGCGTCGTCGCGGGCGCGCTCGCGCAGGGCGGCGAGCGCATCGAAGTCCGCGGCGGGAATGACGGGCGACAGGTCGAAGCGGTCGGGATCGAGCCGGGGGACGAAGCCCTCCAGCATCGCCCGCCGCTGCTCCCAGGAAAGCGGGCGGATGTCCTCCCCCTCCACGATCAGCAGATCGTAGAGGCGCACGAAGGCGGGCGCCTGCGCGAGCATCCTGCGCGAGACGGTCTTGCGGCCGAGGCGCTGCTGGAGCGCGTTGAAGCTGGCCGCGCCGCCGGCCTCGCCGCCCTGATGGGCGCCGCGCACGAGCAGTTCGCCGTCCAGCACGGCGGGAATGCCGAGCGCCGCGGTGATCTCCGGGAAGGTCGCGGAAATATCGTCCCCCGAGCGGGAATAGAGCCGCGTCTCGCCGCCGGCATGGACGATCTGCACGCGGATGCCGTCCCATTTCCATTCGGCGGCATAGTCGGCCAGGTCGAGGCGCGTCTCCTCGAGCGGATGGGCGAGCATGAACGGGCGGAAGAGCGGCAGGTCTTCCCCGGTCGGCGGGGGCGCGCCTCGGGCGGCCCAGTCGAACAGCGCGGCGTAGGGCGGCGTCTGGCCGTGCCAATATTCCTCCACATCGTCGATGCTCACGTCGAAGGCCCGGGCGAAGGCGATGCGGGCGAGGCGCGCGGAGATGCCGATGCGCATGGCGCCCGTGGCGAGCTTGAGCAGGGCGAAGCGGCCGGGCGCATCCAGCCGGTCCAGCAGGGCGGCGAGGCCGGCAAGCGCGCTCATGCGCGTCAGGCGCGCAAGCGCGTCGACAGCCTCGGCCACGCTGGGCGGCGCGGCGCGCGGGCCGGCCGGCTCCGGCCAGAGCAGGCTCGCCGTCTCCGCCGTGTCGCCCACATAGTCGCGCGAGAGGGCGAACAGAACGGGATCGACACGCTCCATCAGCAGGGTGCGGATGGTCGAGCCCTTGACGGCCGGGAAATCCAGCCCGTCAGTGAGCGCGGCGAGCGCCCAGCCGCGATCCGGGTCCGGCGTCGCGCGCAGATAATCGGCGATGAGCGCCAGCTTGCCGTTGCGGCTGCGGGTATAGACCAGCGCGTCGATGAGGGCGGCGAAACGCTCCATGGATCAGGGCGCCCGACGCGCGAGAGCGAAACCCGCCGGCAGGCGCGGGCGCATGAGGCGCGCGCGGCGGGAAGGGCGGCGCTCAGTCATCCTCGTCCTCATAGCCCACCAGTGCGAGCGCGCGGGCGCGGCGCTGATTGAGCGCGCACCAGCGCAGCAGCGCGTCCTCCCGGCCATGGGTGATCCATGTCTCGGCGGGATTCACGTCCGCGATGGTGGCGGTCAGCTCGTCCCAGTCGGCATGGTCGGAGATGACCAGAGGCAGCTCGACATTGCGCTGGCGGGCGCGCTGGCGCACGCGCATCCAGCCGCTCGCCATGGCGGTGAGAGGATCGGGCAGGCGCCGGCTCCAGCGATCGTTGAGCGCGCCGGGCGGGCAGAGGATGATCTGCCCGGCCAGATCGGCCTTCGCCGCGTCCGCGACGAGGCGCAGGTCGCCGAGCGGCACGCCCAGTTCCTCGTAGAGCCGGCACATGCGCTCCAGCGCGCCATGGAGCCAGATCGGCTCATGATGGCCCGCGCGGCGCAGCTCGCAGATGAGGCGCTGCGCCTTGCCCAGCGCATAGGCGCCCACGAGCACGCAGCGATCCGGATGGGCCGCGCGGGCGGCGCGCAGCTTGCCGATCTCCCGTTCGATCGGCGGATGGCGGAAGACCGGCAGGCCGAAGGTCGCCTCGGTGATGAAGATGTCGCAGGGCACGGGCATGAAGGGCGGGCAGGTGGGATCGGGCCGGCGCTTGTAGTCGCCGGTGACGACGACGCGCTCGCCCGCATGCTCCAGCAGGATCTGCGCCGAGCCCAGCACATGGCCGGCGGGCAGGAAGGTCGCGTCCACGCCGCCGGGCAGGCGCAGCGTCTCGCCATAAGGGGCGGGCACGGCGCCTTCGCCCGTTCCGTAGCGCAGCGCCATGATGGCGAGGGTCCCGGGCGTGGCGATGGTCTCGCCATGGCCGCCGCGCGCATGATCGGCATGGCCATGGGTCACGAGCGCGCGGGCGACGGGCCGGGCCGGGTCCACCCAGCAATCGGCCGGCACGACATGGAGGCCGTGGGGCTCGGGACGGATCCAGGCGACATCATCGGCCATCCCTGCCTAGATGGCGTGGCGGCGCGGAATGTCCAGCGGAGCGCGTGCGGCGGGCGGTCCGCCCGCTCCGGCGGCGCGCTCAGCGTCCCGGGCCGGCCTCGGCCGCGCGGGGGATGGCGGCGGATTCCAGCTCGGCGATATATTCCGCGACGACGGCATGGTCGGCCGGATCGTTGAGGCTCGCGCTGAGGCGGAGCGCCCGGGCGATCTCCGATTGGGGATCGAGTATCTGCGGAGGAGAATCGGTGCCGCCAGCTCTTGCCATGCGCGGAATTTGCCGCGCCGCGTCACGGTTTCCAGCGCCATGCGACGATCGCTTTCGCCGCGTCGACAAATCGAGAAGGTCCCGATTTCGCAGGATATTAACCATCCGGCCGTCGCGCCGTTCGCACGGCCTGGCGACGCGCGGGCGAATCACGGATAGCGGGAGAATGCCGTTTCCTGGCTGGTGATGAACTCCAGCAGGGCGGGTTTGCCGCCCTGCGTGGCCGCGATGCCGCGCCGGATCGCCGGAACGATGTCCTCGACGCGCGTGATCCGCTCGCCATGGCCGCCCAGCGCCTGCGCGAACGCCGCATAGTTGCCGCCGATGTCCGTCGAGCGATATTTCTCCGTCGCGACCGGCATGATGTCGAGTTCCATGGCCATCGACGCATTGTTGAGCAGGATGGAGAGAATGGGCAGCCGCTCGCGCACGGCGGTCTCGAAATCCATGCCGGTGAAGCCGATGGCGGCATCGCCCCAGACATTGATGCAGAGCTTGTCCGGACAGGCGAGCTTGGCGCCCATGGCGAGCCCCAGCCCATAGCCGAGCTGCGTCGTCTTGCCCCAGCCGATGAAGCTGTGCGGCGCGGTCGTCTTCCAGAAGGGCGAGAGCTGGTCGCGGGGCGAGCCCGCGTCATGGGTGATGATGGTGTTGGCGACATCGACCGTGTGCTGCAGGTCCCACAGCACGCGATAGGGCGTGATGGGCACCTGGTCGCTGGTGAGGCGGGGCATCCATTTCGCCAGCCATGCGTCCGCGACGCGGCCGATCTCGCCGGCCACGCCGCTCATGTCGCGGGGCACGCCGCCGATGCGGTCCTTGCATGCCTCGATGAGCGCGCGCAGGGCGAGCTTCGCGTCGCCGATCAGCGCCACCTCGGTGGGCACGGCGCGGTTGAGCTCGATCGGATCGAGCGTCATGTGGATCACCGGCTTGCCGGCCGGCATGCGGATGCCGAAGGCGGTGCTGGTGAAGGAGCAGCCCGCGCCCAGGATCAGGTCCGCTTCCTCCAGGAAATGCCGCACCGCATAAGGCATGGCCGCGCCGCCCGAGCCGAGCGCGAGCGGATGGGTCTCGTCGAAGCTGCTCTTGCCGGGCAGGCTGGTGCAGACGGGAATGGCGAGCAGCTCGGCCAGTTCCTTCAGCTCCGCATAGGCGCCGGACCAGTGGATGCCCTGCCCCGCATAGAGGACGGGGCGCCTGGCGGCGACCAGCAGGTCCGCGGCGCGCGCGATGCTCTCGCCATCGGGCGCGAAGCGGCTGCGCAGCACGGGCGCATAATCCACTTCGGCGCCGTCCTGCTCTACGATGTCGAACGGCAGCTCGACCAGCGCCGGGCCGCCGCGCCCGTTGCGCAGGGCCGTGAACGCGCGGCGCATCACCGCGTTGACATGAGCCGGGGCGAGCAGCGGCTCGGCGGTCTTGGTGATATGCGCCATGTTGCGCACGCTGTTGTAGTTGCGGCCGACATGAGCGGTCGCGGTCGGATAGCCGGCGGGCAGGAAGAGCAGCGGCACCGACTCGCCATAGGCCTGCGCCACGCCCGCCGCCGCCACTTCCGCGCCCGGTCCTTGCTGGCAGCAGAAGACGCCCAGCTTCTCCCCGCGCGTCAGCCGCGAATAGGCGTCCGCCATGTGCAGGCCGATGCGCTCCTGGCGCGGGATGATGGTGCGGATGTCCGCTTCCGCCGCCGCCTCGAGCAGCGCGTTGCGGGGATAGCCGAACAGGATGTCGACCCCCTCGCGCTTCAGGATCTCGATGATGGCGTTGCTGGCTTTCATGTCGTTCCTCTCCTTTGGCGCGGCAATGCCGGCGCGGGCCTTACCTATTGCGCGGGGCGGCCGCTGGCCAGTGCAGAGTGCGGATTATGCATGGCTTTTCCGCGCCTGCCCAGCCGAAGTCTCGCTGGCGGGATGGGTCAGTCGGGCGGCGCGTTGATCGCGAGCTGGGCGGCGAAGGCGCGCCGATAGGCCGGACGCGCCTCGCCTCGCGCCACATAGGCCGCGAGGTTCGCATATTCGTCGAGCAGGCCGGACGCGCGCAGCCTCAGCAGCACCGAGACCATCATCAGGTCCCCGGCACTGAACGCGCCATCGAGCCACGCGGCATCGCCGAGCCGGTCGGAGAGCTGGCCGAGGCGCTGGCGGATGCGCTCCTGAAGCAGCGGCAGGCGCGCCTCGGCCCAGGGCTTGTCGTGCTCGACGATCCGGGCCGTCGCCAGGTCGAGGATCGGCGGCTCCACCGTGTTGAGCGCGGCGAACATCCAGGCGATCGCCCGCGCCCGGGCATCCGCGTCGGTCGGCAGCAGGCCTTCGTGGCGCTCGGCGAGATGCAGCACGATCGCGCCGGTCTCGAACAGGACCAGCGCGCCCTCCTCATAGGTCGGGATCTGGCCGAAGGGATGCAGCGCGAGATGCGCGGCGGCCTTCAGGGCCGGGAAGGAGAGCAGGCGAACCGCATAGGGCTGGCCGACTTCCTCCAGCGCCCAGCGCACGCGCGTGTCGCGCGCCAGCCCCTGGCCGCCGTCGGGCGAGCGCTCGAAGGCCGTTATGGTGATGGTCATGGGCGGACCCTCCTGGCGCGCTTTCCGTTCCGGCGATTCCCGGTGCCGGCGTCTGGCAGACTAGACGCGTTCCCATGACGATGAACGCCCTTTCCACCGGCCGGGCCGGAAACGCGATATGCCCCCGTGCGGCCCTATGCCCGGGCGGCGGGCGCCGGATGGGTGCGCTGGAGCGCCAGTCCGCCGTCGAGCCGGCCCATCAGCATGCGCAGGAAGCCGAGATTCTGCCGGATCTCCGTCTCCGGCAGACCGGCGAGAAGCTGGTCGCGCAAGTCCGCGCAGATGTCGAACATGTGCGCCAGTGCCCGATAGCCCGCGTCCGTCAGGCGCATATGCTTGTTGCGGCGGTCGCTGGCGTCGGCCAGCCGCTCGACCAGCCCGTCCGCCTCCAGCAGATCGAGCGTGCGGGTGAGCGTGGGGCCTTCGATGCCGATGCGCTTGGCGATCTGGATCTGCGTCGCCCCGGCGGCGGAATAGGCGATGGCGGCCACGGCCTCCATGCGCGAGGCGCTGTGGCCCGCCGCGCGCAGATGCTCGTCCAGGATCGAGCGCCAGCGGCGCGCCAGCAGCACCACCGAGGTCGTCAGACCAAGTTCGGGTTCCGGATAGGTTTCCCGGGGCGGAAGGATCGTGCCGAAATATTGCTCGCCACGCTGCGTGTTCCTGTCTGTCATGCCGGTCCGCAACCGCCCCTTCGTCTGTTCGGCCCGGCCGTCTGCCCGGCCTGTCCGTTCCGCCCCGCAATCCCTCTCGCGCATACCGTTAGAAGCGGAATGGTTGGCGCGCAACTGTCCGCGCGACCGCCTTCGTACGCCGCACGCAGAAAATTCGCGGGCGCCGGCTAGCGGAGGCCGGTCGGGCTTGTTATCCCGTTCATGCCGCACTGCGGCATCAATGGCGGCAGGAGGGTGGCGGATCATGGCGACGGACAGGACTCTTTCGGCCGAGATACTCGATGCGCTGGTGCATCGCATCGGCAAGGACGCGCAGGCCGCGCTGCCGCACGACTGGCTGGCGGCAACCATCTACACGCTGCGCGACGACATCATCGAGCGCTGGATGGTCTCCTCCAAGGCCGCGCATGCCGCGGGTGCGAAGCGGGTCTATTATCTCAGCCTCGAATTCCTCATCGGCCGGCTGCTGCGCGATGCGCTCTCCAACCTGGGCGTGACCGCGCAGGTGCGCGCGGCGCTGGCCGAGCATGGCGTCGATCTGGACGAGATCGAGGAGATCGAGCCCGATGCCGCGCTCGGCAATGGCGGTCTGGGGCGGCTCGCGGCCTGTTTCATGGAAAGCCTCGCGACGCTGGACATCCCCGCCTATGGCTATGGCATCCGTTATGTGAACGGCATGTTCCGCCAGCGGATCGACGATGGCTGGCAGGTGGAACTGCCGGAGAACTGGCTTTCCCACGGCAATCCATGGGAATTCGAGCGGCGCGAGAGCGCCTATCGGGTCGGTTTCGGCGGCGAGGTGATCGGGGAGAATGGCGATGGCGTCGTCTGGAAACCGGCCGAGCAGGTGATCGCGGAGGCGGTCGACACGCCGGTCGTGGGCTGGCGTGGCAAGCGGGTCAACACGTTGCGGTTGTGGAACGCCTTCCCGACCGATCCCATCCGGCTCGACGCCTTCAACGCCGGCGACCATGTCGGCGCGCTGGAAGGGCAGGTGCGGGCCGAGAGCCTCGTGCGCGTGCTCTATCCGGCGGATTCCACGCCGGCCGGGCAGGAACTGCGGCTGCGGCAGGAATATTTCTTCTCCTCCGCCTCCATCCAGGACATCGTGCGGCGACACATGCAATATCATGGCGACATCCGCACCCTGCCGGACAAGGTCGCCATCCAGCTCAACGACACGCATCCGGCGGTCTCGGTCGCGGAGCTGATGCGGCTGCTGATGGACGATCACAGCCTCGATCTGGGCGAGGCATGGGACATCACCAAGGCGACCTTCGGCTACACCAACCACACGCTGCTGCCCGAGGCGCTGGAAAGCTGGCCGCTGCCGCTGTTCGAGCGCATGCTGCCCCGGCACATGCAGATCGTCTATGCGATCAACGCCACGGTGCTGCGCGAGGCGCGGGCAACGAAGAAGCTGGACGACCGCGCCATCGCCGCGATCAGCCTCATCGAGGAAAGCGGCGAGCGGCGGGTGCGCATGGCCAACCTGGCCTTCGCCGGAGCGCACAGCGTCAACGGCGTGGCGGCGCTGCACACCGAGCTCATGAAGCAGACGGTGTTCGCCGATTTCCACAAGCTCTATCCGGACCGGATCAACAACAAGACCAACGGCGTGACGCCCCGCCGCTGGCTGCTGGAATGCAATCCCGGCCTCACCGCGCTGATCCGCGAGGCGATCGGCGAGGGGTTCATGGACGATGCGGAGAAGCTCGCCGGGCTCAACGCCTTTGCCGGCGATGCCGCGTTCGGGGAGAAGGTGGGCGCGGTCAAGCGGGCCAACAAGGAGGCGCTCGCCACCTATCTGCGGCACCATATGGGCGTGCGGCTGGACCCCGACGCGCTGTTCGACGTGCAGATCAAGCGCATCCACGAATATAAGCGCCAGCTCCTCAACCTCATCGAGACCGTGGCGCTCTACGACCAGATCCGCAGCCATCCCGAGCTGGACTGGACGCCGCGCGTGAAGATCTTCGGCGGCAAGGCGGCGCCGAGCTATCATAATGCCAAGCTCATCATCAAGCTGGCCAACGGCATCGCCCGGCGAGTGAACAGCGATCCCTCGGTCGGCGGGCTGCTCAAGGTCGTGTTCGTGCCCAATTACAATGTGAGCCTGGCCGAGAAGATCATGCCGGCGGCCGATCTCTCCGAGCAGATTTCCACCGCGGGCATGGAAGCCTCGGGCACCGGCAACATGAAGTTCGCGCTCAACGGCGCGCTCACCATCGGCACGCTCGACGGCGCGAACATCGAGATCAAGGACCGGGTCGGGGACGACAATATCATCATCTTCGGCCTCGATGCGGACGAAGTCGCGGAAAAGCGGGCGGACGGCTACAAGCCGCGCGAGATCATCGAGGGATCGCGCGAATTGCAGCAGGCGCTCAATGCCATCGCATCGGGCGTCTTCTCGCCCGACGATCCCGATCGCTATCGCGACCTGATCGGCGGCATCTACGACCATGACTGGTTCATGGTCGCCGCCGACTTCGAGAGCTACACGCAGGCGCAGCGCGCCGTGGACGCGCGCTGGAGCGATCCGGCCGGCTGGCGGACGGCCGCGATCAGGAATATTGCGAATGTCGGTTGGTTCTCGTCCGATCGTACGATATCGGAATATGCGAAAGAGATCTGGGGAGTGATGTGAAGCCGCCCATCGCGGCCATTGAAGCGCTGCTGGAAGGCAAACATGCCGATCCTTTCTCACTCCTCGGCGTGCATGAAGGACCGACCGGAAGCTTTGCGCGCGCGTTCATCCCCGGCGCGGAGATGCTGGAGGCGCAGGACCTCTCGGGCAATCCGCTGGGATCACTGAAGAAGGTCGATCCGCGCGGGCTGTTCGAGGGCGTGATCGAGGGGCCGTGCCAGCCGCTGCGCTACCGGGCGCGGGCGGGCGAGGCGGCATGGACCGTGGCCGATCCCTACAGTTTCGGGCCGGTGCTGGGGCCGATCGACGACCTGCTGATCGCGCAGGGCAATCATTACCGCCTGTTCGACAAGCTCGGCGCGCATCTCATCGAGCATGAAGGGGCGAGCGGCGTCCACTTCGCCGTATGGGCGCCCAATGCGCGGCTGGTGGCGCTTGTCGGCGACTTCAACGACTGGGACGGGCGGCGGCACGTCATGCGCCGCCGCGCGGACACAGGCGTGTGGGAAATCTTCATCCCCGACATCGGCGAATGGCGGGCCTATAAATATCTGATCGTCGGGCCGGACGGGACGGAGCAGCCGCTCAAGGCCGATCCCTTCGCCTTCGCGTCCGAACTGCGCCCGAAGACCGCCTCCATGACCCTGCGCCCGGCCAAGCCGGACTGGGGCGACGCGGCGCATCGCGATTACTGGGCCTCGGTCGATCCGCGCCGGGTGCCGGTCTCCATCTACGAGGTCCATGCCGGATCATGGGACCGGGACGAGAATGGCTGGTTCCTCTCCTGGGACGCGCTGGCGGAAAAGCTCATTCCCTATGTGTCGGAGATGGGTTTCACCCATATCGAGTTCCTGCCGATCAGCGAGCATCCCTATGATCCCTCATGGGGCTACCAGACCACCGGCCTCTATGCCCCTTCCGCCCGGTTCGGCGATCCGGCGGGCTTCGCGCGGTTCGTGGACGGGGCGCACCGGGCGGGCATCGGCGTGCTGCTCGACTGGGTGCCGGCGCATTTCCCGACCGACGCGCATGGCCTCATCCGCTTCGACGGCACCGCGCTCTACGAACATGCCGATCCGCGCATGGGCCATCATCCCGACTGGGACACGGCCATCTACAATTTCGGGCGGCGCGAGGTCTCGTCCTTCCTCGTCAACAACGCGCTGTTCTGGGCCGAGCGCTACCATGTCGACGGGCTGCGCGTGGATGCCGTCGCCTCCATGCTCTACCGCGATTACAGCCGGGAGGCGGGGGCATGGATCCCCAACGATCAGGGCGGGCGCGAGAACTGGGAAGCGGTCGCCTTCCTGCAGGCGACCAACAAGGCGCTCTACGGCGCGCATCCCGGCATCATGACCATCGCGGAGGAATCGACCGCCTGGCCGGGCGTGACCCATCCCGTGCATGTCGATGGGCTCGGCTTCGGCTTCAAGTGGAACATGGGCTTCATGCACGACACGCTGAGCTATATGGCGCGCGATCCCATCCACCGGCGGCACCATCATGACGAGATCACCTTCGGTCTCATGTACGCCTTCGCCGAGAATTTCGTCCTGCCCTTGAGCCATGACGAGGTCGTCCACGGCAAGGGATCGCTGCTCGCCAAGATGAGCGGCGACGACTGGCAGAAATTCGCCAATCTGCGCGCCTATTATGCGCTGATGTGGGGCTATCCGGGCAAGAAGCTGCTGTTCATGGGGCAGGAATTCGCCCAGCGCCGGGAGTGGAGCGAGGCGCGCGCGCTCGACTGGGCCCTGCGCGACGCGCCGGCGCATGAGGGCGTGCGCCATCTCGTGCGCGACCTCAACCGCGTCTATCGCGAACAGCCCGCGCTCCATGCGCGCGATTGCGAGGGCGACGGATTTTCCTGGTTGATCGTCGACGACCGCGAGAACAGCGTCTTCGCCTGGGAGCGGCGCGCGCCGGGCGCCGCGAGCGTGGTCGTCCTCGCCAACATGACGCCGGCCGAGCGCGCGCATTATCGCGTGCCCATGCCGCGCGACGGCGTCTGGCGCGAGATCATCAACAGCGACGCGACCGCCTATGGCGGGAGCGGCGTGGGCAATCTGGGGCAGGTGCGGGCGGAAGACGGCGCGGTCGTCCTGACCCTGCCGCCGCTTGCCACGATCATGCTGCTGGGCGAAGGTTAACAGAGCGCGGAACAAGGCGCACAAGTGGGAACGGAACGGGTCGACGATGCGTGAATATAGGGGACAGCCGCTGGCACGTGACGCCATGGCTTATGTGCTGGCCGGGGGGCGCGGCAGCCGCCTCATGGAACTGACCGACAATCGCGCAAAGCCGGCCGTCTATTTCGGCGGCATGTCGCGCATCATCGACTTCGCGCTCTCCAACGCGCTCAACAGCGGCATCCGCCGGATCGGCGTGGCCACGCAATACAAGGCGCATTCGCTCATCCGCCACATGCAGCGCGCCTGGAATTTCCTGCGGCCCGAGCGCAACGAGAGCTTCGACATATTGCCGGCTTCCCAGCGCATCGACGAGTTCCACTGGTATCAGGGCACGGCCGACGCGGTGTTCCAGAATATCGACATCATCGCCAATCACGCGCCCGAATATATCGTCATCCTGGCCGGCGATCACATCTACAAGATGGATTATGAGCTGATGCTGCAGCAGCATGTGCAGCAGGGCGCGGATGTCACGGTCGGCTGCATCGAGGTGCCGCGCGCGCAGGCGACCGGCTTCGGCGTCATGGCGATCGACGAGACCGGGCGCATCACCAGCTTCGTCGAGAAACCCGCCGATCCGCCCGCCATGCCGGGCAAGCCCGATGTCGCGCTCGCCTCCATGGGCATCTATGTGTTCACCACGCGCTTCCTGTTCGACCAGCTCCGCCGCGATGCCGACGATCCCGAGAGCAAGCATGATTTCGGCGGCGACGTGATCCCGCACATCGTCCGGCACGGCAAGGCGGTGGCGCATCTCTTCTCCGCGAGCGCCATCCGCGCGGGCGAGCAGATCGAGGAATATTGGCGCGACGTGGGCACGCTCGACGCCTATTGGGAAGCCAATATCGACCTCACCGACACCGTGCCCAAGCTCAACATGTACGACCGCGAATGGCCGATCTGGACCGACCAGATCATCGCCGCGCCCGCCAAGTTCGTGCATGACGAGGAAGGGCGGCGCGGCATGGCGGTGCGCTCGCTCATCTCGCAGGACTGCATCGTCTCGGGCGCGAGCGCCTGGCGCAGCCTCCTGTTCACCGGCGTCAAGATGGGCAGCTATTCGAGCGCGAAGGAAGCGGTGATCCTGCCCTATTGCAATATCGGCCGGGGCGCCCGGCTCTCGCGCTGCATCATCGACAGCGGCGTGCGCATCCCCGAGGGACTGGTCGTGGGCGAGGACCCCCGCCTCGACGCCCAGCGCTTCCGCCGGACGGAGAGCGGCATCTGCCTCATCACCAAGACGATGCTCGAGAAGCTGGATTAGAGTCGATCCGGGTCAACCGGACCCAGTGCTCCTGCGAAAGCAGGAACCCAGGGCGCAAGGGCACTTCGGCTGGGCCCTGGGCTCCTGCTTTCGCAGGAGCACTGATGCCGTTCGACGCGGATCGACCCTATCCACCCGTTCGGTTCGGGTGGCCGTCGAGCTTGTCGAGACGGCTGTCGGGAAGGCCGGTCCCGCCGGGATTTGTCCGCGCCGTCCGGAGGGACGGGAGGATGCGCGCATCGGTCGCGGCGTGACGGGGGTCGCGACGTTGGATGCACCACCCCAACCCCTCCTCCGAAGAGGAGGGGCTTCAAAAGAGGGGGGCTCTTCTGAAGAGGAGGGACTTCAGGAGGGGCGGGATAGGGCGGCGCTGTTCATCTCACGCATTTTCGTGGTGGGCTGCCCGCGATCGGCCATTTGATTTCTGCCGCGCCCGTTCTAGGGTTCTCCCGCCGTGCAGCCCGTTTCCGTCCTCTCCGTCGCTTCCGAATGCTGGCCGCTGGTGAAGACCGGCGGGCTTGCCGACGTGGTGGGCGCGCTGCCGGCGGCGGTGGCGCCGCACGGGGTCGAGATGACGCGGTTCATTCCCGGCTATCCCGCGGTGATGAAGGCGCTGGGGCGCAAGCGGGCGGTGCATCGCTACGACTCGCTGCTGGGCGCGCCGGCGCGCATCCTCGCGGCGAAGCATGAGGGGCGGCCCCTGCTGGTGCTCGACGCGCCTGCCTTGTTCGAGCGGGATGGCGGCCCCTATCAGGACGGGATGGGGCGCGACTGGCCGGACAATGGCCTGCGCTTCGCGGCGTTCGGGCGCGCCGCCGCCGATCTCGCCGCCGGACTGGCGGGCACGAAGCCGTTCGACATCCTGCACGCGCATGACTGGCAGGCGGGGCTGGCGCCGGCCTATCTCACCTATGCGACGCCGGTGGAGGCGCCGGTCCATAGCGTGATGACCATCCACAACATGGCGTTTCAGGGCTATTTCGGCCGGGACATCTTCGCCCGGCTGGCGCTGCCGCCGCAGGCCTGGTCGATCGAGGGCGTCGAATATCATGGCGGCGTTGGCTTCCTGAAGGCGGGGCTGGCGCTCGCCGATGCGATCACCACGGTCAGCCCGGGCTATGCGCAGGAGATCAGGCGCCCGCAGTTCGGCATGGGGCTGGAAGGGCTGATCCTCGGGCGGCAGGACCGGCTGTCCGGCATCGTCAACGGCATCGACACGGCGCAATGGAACCCGGCGAGGGACGCCGCGCTCGCCGCGCCCTTCGACATCGCGAGCATCGCGGCGCGGACGGCCAACAAGCGCGCGATCGAGGCGGCGTTCGGGCTGGAGCCGGGCGAGGGCCCGCTGTTCGTCGTCATCAGCCGCCTCACCTGGCAGAAGGGCATGGACGTGCTCATCGAGGTGATCGACCATCTCGTCGGGCTGGGCGGGCGGCTGGCGCTGCTGGGCTCGGGCGATGCGGCGATCGAGGCCGGGCTCCATGCCGGCGCGGCGCGCCATCCCGGGCGGGTGGGCATCCGCATCGGCTATGACGAGGCGCTCTCGCATCTGCTGCAGGGCGGGGGCGACGCGATCCTCATTCCCTCCCGCTTCGAGCCGTGCGGGCTCACCCAGCTCTATGGCCTCGCCTATGGCTGCGTGCCGATCGTCGCGCGCACCGGTGGGCTGGGCGACACGGTGATCGACGCCAATCTGGCGGCGGTCAATGCCGGGGCCGCGACGGGCCTGCAATTCTCGCCCGTCGACTATGAGGGGCTGGCCGGGGCGATCACCCGCGCCATCGGCCTGTTCGCGGATCAGCCTGCGTGGCGGGGCCTGCAGCGCGCGGGCATGGCGACCGACTATTCATGGACGCGGAGCGGCGCGGCCTATGCCGGCCTCTATCGCCGCCTCAAGGAGACGAGATGAGCATCCTGACCATCCCGACGACACCGTTCGAGGGGCAGAAGCCGGGCACGTCCGGCCTGCGCAAGAAAGTGAAGATCTTCGCGCAGCCCAACTATTCGGAGAATTTCATCCAGTCGGTGTTCGACGTGGTGGAAGGGAAGGCGGGCGCGCTGCTCGTGATCGGCGGGGACGGGCGCTACCATAACCGCACCGTCATCCAGCAGGCCATCCGCATGGCGGCGGCCAATGGCTTCGGCAAGGTGATGGTCGGGCAGGGCGGCATCCTCTCGACGCCGGCGGCCAGCAACCTCATCCGCCACTATGGCGCGATCGGCGGGCTGGTGCTCTCCGCCAGCCACAATCCGGGCGGGCCGGACGCGGACTTCGGCATCAAATACAATGTCGCCAATGGCGGCCCGGCGCCGGAGAAAGTGACCGAGGCCATCCATGCGCGCACGCAGGTGATCGACCGCTGGCTGACGGCGGCAGCGGACGACATCGATCTCGATACGATCGGGACGGTCATGGTGGCGGGCATGACCGTCGAGGTCGTCGATCCGGTGGCCGACTATGCGGCGCTCATGGAAAGCCTGTTCGATTTCGATGCGATCCGCGCGCTGCGGGCGAGCGGCTTCACCATGGCCTTCGATGCGATGAGCGCGGTGACCGGACCCTATGCGCACGAGATTTTCGAGCGGCGGCTGGGCTTCGCGCCCGGCACGGTGCGCAACGGCACGCCGCTGGAGGATTTCGGCCATCATCATCCCGACCCGAATCTGGTCAACGCCAAGGCGCTGTACGACCTGCTGATGGGGCCGGAAGCGCCGGATTTCGGCGCGGCATCCGACGGCGACGGGGACCGCAATCTCATCATCGGCCGGGGCCGGTTCATCACGCCCTCGGATTCGCTCGCCATGCTGGCGGCCAATGCGCATCTGGCGAAGGGCTATGCCGGCGGCCTCAAGGGCATCGCCCGCTCGATGCCGACCAGCGCGGCGGCCGACCGGGTGGCGGCCGTGCTCGGCATCGGATGCTACGAGACGCCGACGGGCTGGAAATTCTTCGGCAACCTGCTCGATGCCGGCCTCGCCACCATCTGCGGCGAGGAAAGCGCGGGCACGGGCAGTGACCATGTGCGCGAGAAGGATGGCGTCTGGGCCGTGCTGCTGTGGCTCAACATCCTGGCGGTGCGGCGCGAGTCGGTCGATGCGCTGGCGCGCGAGCACTGGGCGCGGTTCGGCCGCAACTATTATGCGCGGCACGATTATGAGGGCCTGCCCACCGACAAGGCCAATGCACTGATGGACGGGCTGATGCACGCGCTGCCGGACCTGCCGGACAGCTATGTGGGGCCGCTCGTCGTCGATACGGCCGACAGCTTCGCCTATACCGACCCGGTCGACGGATCGGTGAGCGCCAATCAGGGCATCCGCATCCTGTTCGAGGGCGGCTCGCGCGTCGTGTTCCGCCTCTCCGGCACGGGCACCGAGGGTGCGACGCTGCGCGTCTATCTGGAGCGCTACGAGCCGGTCGGCGGCGATCTGGATGCGCCGACGCCCGTCATGCTGGCCGACCTGATCGCCGCGGCGGATGCGATCGCGGGGATCGTCCGCCATACCGGGCGGACAGCGCCCGACGTGGTGACGTGAGACGCACTGCGCCAACCCTCCATGAACAGTGCTCCTGCGAAAGCAGGAGCCCAGGGCAGACGCGCAGTGCTTTTGCACTCTGGGCTCCTGCTTTCGCAGGAGCACTGGTTGTGCGCTGAATGAATGGCGCGGTCCTCGGGCGCGGCGGGGCGCGCTTTTCCGTCCGGGCGCCGGATGCGGCCGCGCTGACGCTCTGCCTGTTCGACGGCGAGGCGGAGACGCGCCTGCCGATGAACCGCGAGGGTGACGCGTGGCGGCTGGATGTGCCCGGCGTGCGCGCGGGGCAGCGTTATGGCTTCCGGGCGGAGGGCGAATGGGCGCCCGTGCGCGGGCTCTGTTTCGATCCCGCCAAGCTGCTGCTCGATCCGTGGTCGACCGCCATCGACCGGCCGTTCGCCCATGATCCGCGCCTTGGCGATCGGGGCGTCGACACGGCTGCGCTGGTGCCGAAGTCGGTGCTGGAGAAGCCGCTGGCCGATCTGCGCCGCGCGCCGCCCCGCTTCGCGCCCGGCGGGCTGATCTATGAACTGAACGTGCGGGGCTTCACCATGCTGCACCCGGACGTGCGGGACAGCGAGCGGGGCACGATCGCCGCGCTGGCCCATCCCGCGGTGATCGCGCATCTGCGCAAGCTGCATGTCCGCGCCGTCGAACTGATGCCGATCGTCGCCTGGATCGACGAACGGCACCTGCCGCCGCTCGGCCTGTCCAATGGCTGGGGTTATAATCCGGTCGTGCCGATGGCGCTGGAGCCGCGCCTGTGCCCGGGCGGCATGGCCGAACTGCGCGCCACTGTCTCGCGCCTGCACCGGGCGGGCATCGGCGTGATCCTCGACCTGGTGTTCAACCACACCGGCGAGAGCGACCGGCTGGGGCCGACGCTGTCGATGCGGGGGCTGGGCGAGCGCGACTGGTACGCGCTGGAACCGGACGGGCGGCTCATCAACGACACCGGCACCGGCAACACGCTGGATTGCGCGCAGCCCCATGTCCGGGCGCTCATCCTCGCCGCGCTGCGGCGCTTCGTGCGCGAGGCGGGGGTGGACGGCTTCCGCTTCGACCTCGCCCCTGTGCTGGCGCGCGGGCCGGGCTTCGACGCGCATGCGCCGATCTTCGCGGAGATCGCCGCCGACCCCTGGCTCGCGGACCGGATCATGATCGCCGAGCCCTGGGACATCGGCCCGGGGGGCTATCAGCTCGGCCATTTTCCCGCCGGCTGGCTCGAATGGAACGACCGCTATCGTGACGATGTCCGGCGCTTCTGGCGCGGCGACGGCGGCATCGGCGCGCTGGCGACGCGGATCGCGGGCTCATCGGACCTGTTCGGCAAGCCCACGCGCACCGTGAATTTCCTTGCCGCCCATGACGGCTTCACCCTCGCCGACACGGTCGCTTATGCCGACAAGCACAACGAGGCCAATGGCGAGCAGAACCGGGACGGACACAACGAAAATCTGAGCTGGAACCATGGCGTCGAAGGGCCGAGCGACGATCCCGCCGTCAATGCCCGGCGGCAGGCGGACCTGCGCGCCCTGCTCGGCACGCTCTTCGCCTCGACCGGCACGATCATGCTGACGGCGGGGGATGAGTCCGGCCGCACCCAGCATGGCAACAACAACGGCTATGCGCAGGACAATGCGGATTTCTGGATCGACTGGGCGGGGCGGGACATGGCGCTGGAGGCCTTCGTCGCGGCGCTCGCGGCGGTCCGCGCGGCCGCCGGCGATCTGTTCGCGCGATTTCCAGAACCCGGCATCTGGCGCCGCCCGGACGGCGCGGCGATGACTGTGGCCGACTGGGAGGCCCCGGAGACCGGCGCGCTGGTCTATGAAGCATCTTTCAGGGATGGCCGGGGCTTCCGCCTGCTGGTGGATCGCGCGGCTCGACGTGTCCATGTTGACATTGTCCGGAATTGAGTTGAAAGCCCGCAACGGGAGCCGACCTGCCTGACAGGCTGTCGACCCGGCGCCGGTCACGGCGTCGGGCCGGTGCCGTGGGGCAAAACGGGATTTTGAGTCTGGAGAGATGACGATGAAGGATTTCAAGGGACAACTTGCGTTCATCACGGGCGGTGCGTCCGGCGCGGGCTTCGGCCAGGCGAAGGTGTTCGGGCGCGCGGGCGCCGAGATCGTCATCGCGGACGTGCGCGCCGAGGCGATCGACAAGGCCGTGGCCGAACTCACCGCCGAGGGCATCAGGGCGCACGGCATCGTGCTCGACATCATGGACCGCGCGGCCTACGCGCGGGCGGCGGACGAGGTGGAGAAGGTCTTCGGCCGCGCGCCGACCATCCTTTCCAACACGGCGGGCGTGAACAGCTTCGGCCCGATCGAGAAGACCACCTATGACGATTTCGACTGGATCATCGGCGTCAATCTGAACGGCGTCATCAACGGCATGGTGACGTTCGTGCCGCGCATGATCGCAAGCGGCAAGCCGGGCCATATCGTGACGGTCTCCTCGCTCGGCGGCTTCATGGGCAGCGCGCTGGCCGGCCCCTATTCGGCGGCCAAGGCGGCGAGCATCAACCTGATGGAAGGCTATCGGCAGGGGCTGGAGCCCTATGGCATCGGCGTCAGCGTCTGCACGCCGGCCAACATCAAGTCGAACATCGCCGAGGCCTCGAAGCTGCGCCCGACCCAATATGGCAAGAGCGGCTATGTCGAGAATGCCGACTCGATCGCCTCGCTGCAGAGCATCCACCAGCACGGCATGGAGCCCGAGCAGCTCGCCAACGCGATCAAGCAGGGCATTGAGGAGAATGCGCTCTACATCATTCCCTATCCCGAGACGCGCGATGGACTCCAGGCCCGGTTCGACGCGATCATGGCGGCGGTTCCGCCGGTCGAGTCGGACCCCGAGGGCGTGAGGACCCGCACCGAAGCCCTGAAGAACTGGGCCGCCGAGCGGACGCGCGTGTTCGTCGAGGACAAGAAGGAAGACGCCTGAGAGGCGGCGGCGCGCCGCTGCCTTTCCCGGGCGGCGGCGTGATGATGAGGAGATGGTCATGACGTTGAAACTGTACAGCTTCGGCCCGGGCGCGAATTCGCTGAAGCCGCTCGCGACGCTCTACGAGAAGGGTCTCGATTTCGAGCCGGTGTTCGTCGATCCGGCGAAGTTCGAGCAGCATTCGGACTGGTTCAAGAAGATCAATCCGCGCGGGCAGGTGCCGGCGCTGTGGCATGACGGCAAGGTCGTCACCGAATCCACCGTGATCTGCGAATATCTGGAGGATGTCTTCCCCGAGGCCGGCAATTCGCTGCGCCCGGCCGATCCCTTCAAGCGCGCCGAGATGCGCGTCTGGACCAAGTGGGTCGACGAATATTTCTGCTGGTGCGTCTCCACCATCGGCTGGGCCTTCGGCATCAAGGCGATCGCGCAGAAGATGAGCGATGAGGAGTTCGAGGCCCATCTCGCCAACAATGTGCCGATCCCCGAGCAGCAGCTCAAGTGGCGTCGCGCGCGCAACGGCTTCCCGCAGGAGATGCTGGACGAGGAATATCGCAAGGTCGGCGTCTCGATCGCCCGGCTGGAGGAGACGCTGAGCAAGCAGGATTATCTCGTCGACAGCGGCTACAGCCTCGCCGACATCTGCAACTTCGCCATCGCCAACGGGATGCAGCGCCCCGGCGGCTTCTTCCAGGACTATATCAGCGCGGAGAAGACGCCCGGCCTGCTCGCATGGCTGGAGCGGATCAACGCCCGCCCCGCCATCCGGGAGATGTTCGAGAAATCGAAGCGCGAGGAACTGCTGAAGCGCGTGGGCGAGAAGGTCGAGGGCTGAACGGCGGCGAAGGCGGAGCCGGTTCGACCGCGTCCGGTCCTGCCTTTCGGGGAAGTCGGGGCGAACGGGGTCGGTGAAATCGAGAGGACGCACATGGCGAAGAACAACATCATCACGCTCTACGACCTGCAGCTCGAGAGCGGCTGCACGATCAGCCCCTATGTCTGGCGCACCAAATATGCCCTGAAGCACAAGGGGTTCGACCTCGACATCGTTCCGGGCGGCTTCACCGGCATATTGGAGCGCACCGGCGGCCGGTCCGAGCGCGTGCCGGTGATCGTGGACGACGGCAAATGGGTGCTCGATAGCTGGGTGATCGCCGAATATCTCGACGAGACCTATCCCGACCGGCCGATGCTGTTCCAGGGCGAGGCGCAGAAGAACCTCATGAAGTTCCTGGACAACTGGCTGTGGGCCACGGCGATCGGGCCGTGGTTCCGCTGCTACATCCTCGACTATCATGATCTCAGCCTGCCGCAGGACCGCGACTATGTGCGCTGGAGCCGCGAGCAATGGTTCCTGGGCGGGCAGAAGCTGGAGGATGTGCAGGCCGGCCGCGAGGACAGGCTGCCGCTGGTGCCGCCGACGCTGGAGCCGTTCCGCAAGATCCTCGCCGAGACGAAATGGCTGGGCGGCGACCAGCCCAATTTCGCGGACTATTCGGCGCTGGCGGTGTTCCTCTGGACCGCCTCCGTCGCGACCACGCCGCCGCTCACCGAGGACGATCCGCTGCGCGACTGGCTCGACCGCGGCTTCGACCTGTTCGATGGCCTCGGCCGCCATCCCGGCATGCACTCGCTGTTCGGCCTCAAGCTGCGCGAGGGCGATCCCGAGCCGTTCGTCCGCAAGACCGGCCCGGCCGGCGCGGGCGGGCAGGCAATCAATACCGGCCCCGCGACGACGAAAATGCCGTCCCGCGTGGCAGAGAAGGCGGACTGAGCGAAGGACGCCGGCAAGGAAACGTTCGGGCCGCGCGAAGGCGGCACCGCTTCTTCGGGCGGAGCGGGACGATCCCGGCTCCGCCCGACGTCGCCCGGGACGGACGGACATTGAATTCGGAGTGCGTCATGCCCCAGCAACTCACCATCTATCACATTCCCGGCTGCCCCTTTTCCGAACGGGTGGAGATCATGCTCGCGCTCAAGGGCATCGCGCTCGACGATGTCGAGATCGACATTTCCAAACCCCGTCCGGACTGGCTGCTCGCCAAGAGCGGGGGCACGACCGCGCTGCCGCTGCTCGACGTGGAGAATGGCGAGAGTCTCAAGGAGAGCATGGTCATCCTGCGCTATCTCGAACAGCGCTATCCCGAGCCGGCCGTCGCGCATCCCGATCCGTTCAACCATGCCGTCGAGGGCATGCTGGCGGAACTGTCCGGCCCCTTCTCGGGCGCGGGCTACCGGATGATCCTCAACCGCGATCCGGACAAGCGCGCCGAGATGCGCGCGGCGGTGGATGCCGAGTTCGGCAAGGTGGACGCTTTCCTCAGGCGCTATGCGAAGGGCGGGCCCTTCCTGTTCGGCGACCGGTTCGGCTGGGCGGAAGTGGCCTTCACGCCGATGTTCAAGCGGCTCTGGTTCCTCGACTATTATGAGGATTATCAGGTGCCCGCCGCCTTTGACCGGGTGCTCGCGTGGCGCGAGGCCTGCGTGACCCACCCGGCCGCGCAGCACCGCTCGAAGGAAGAGCTGCTGAAACTCTATTATGATTACAGCCAGGGCGGCGGCAACGGACGCATCCCGGAAGGTCGGCGCATCTCCAGCTTCACGCCCGATGTCGACTGGCGCACCCGCCCGATGCCGCCCCGCGACAAATGGGGCCATGCCGCGAGCGATGCCGAGCTTGGCCTGACGGCTTAGGGCCGATCCGGGCCATGCCGTATCCCTGCGCCTGCGCAGGCGCACAAGCCGGGTCTATGGGGAAGGGACGGCCCCTGGAGGGATTTCGGGGCGGATGGGTCCATCCGCCCGCTCGGGAATCACGGCAAGCAGAGGAAAGGCGGAGCCGATCCGATCCAATCTGAAGCGGATCGGCTCCAGGTCATTCCCCCGGCTTGCCCGGCCCCGCGTCGCGCGCTCTGTCGCGCCTGTCGCGGGGCCGGGCTCTGTCGCGTCCGTGCAACATATGCGGGGCGCGTGACGGCGCGCTGCGCAAGCGACTTGCTTTCCGGCCGGCTGGCGGCCTAGCCAGTACGGGTCGGGCCCCGGGAGCATGGTTCGGTGACGCCAGGGGGAGTCATGTGAGGAGTTGCGCCGCCATAGTCATTGCGGTCGTCGCGATGACGACGCCTGCGGGAGCCATGGCGCAGGATGTCGGCGCGCCGTTGCCACCTCCGCCGCCACCTCCACCCCCGCCGCCACCCCCGCCCTTGCTGCTCCAGCCGCAGCGGATCGTCTATGAAGCGGCCTTCTTCGCCACCTTCTCGCCGGCCAATGCGCTGCAGATGGTCCAGCGCGTGCCCGGCTTCACGCTGGACGAAGGCAACACCGAGATTCGCGGCTTCAGCCAGGCGGCGGGCAATGTCGTCATCAACGGGCAGCGGCCGAGCCTCAAGAGCGATACGCTGGAAACGGTGCTCGCGCGCATCCCCGCCTCGCGCGTGGTGCGGATCGAGATCGCCTCGGGCGAGCAGTTCGGCGCCGATTATGTCGGCAAGCCGCAGGTGCTCAACATCGTCCTGTCCGATCAGGGCGGGCTGGCCGGCACGGTGGAAGGCACGATGCGGCGCGAATTCACCGGCGCGCTCATCCCGGAAGGCAGCGTCGCCGCCCTGCTGCGGCGCGGCCCCTCGACCTTCAATCTCTCGCTGGAACTCGACAATGACGACAGTTCGGAAATCGGCTTCGACCGGCTCGACGACCTGATCACGGGGCAACAGGAGGAACTGCGCCTCAAGCTCAACCGCATCAAGGAGCCGATCTGGAAGGGCACGGCAAGCTGGGCGCTGGAGGAAAGCGAGTATGAGAGCGCGCATCTCAACGCGAGCCTGACCAGCGACACGTTCCGTCTGGCCCAGGCGAACCATGTCATCCCCGCGGAAGGCGAGGAGCGCGACGATGTGCTGAACGAGCATTATTTCGCGCGCACGGTGGAAGTCAGCGGCGACGTGACCCGTCCGCTGGCCGGCGGCGGCATCAAGCTCATCGGCCTGGCGACGCGGCGCTACCGCAACCGGGACGATCTCTCGCTGCTGATCGCGCCGGAGGGCCTGCTGGAGGGCGTCAGCCAGAACCAGCGGGACTGGCGCGACGAGAGCCTCGTGCGGCTGGTCTGGAATCGCGCGGACCTGCGCGGCTGGTCGGTCGAGATCGGCATGGAAGGCGCGCTCAACCGGCTGAACAGCCATGTCGAGCTGTTCGACATCGATGCGGACAATGTGTCGACCCGCATCGACCTGCCGATCGACGACGCGGTGGTCACCGAATATCGCGGCGAGGCCTTCGTCAATGCCGGGCGCTCCATCGCCCCGGGGCTGCGGCTCGACCTGGGCCTCAATTTCGAGGTGTCCCGGCTGACCGTGAAAGGCGATGTCTCGGCGGAGCGGTCGCTGCGCTTCCCGAAGCCGCGCGCCACGCTGGACTGGCGCTCGGGCGCCTGGCATGCGCAGCTCAGCGCGAAGCGCACCGTCGCGCAGCTCGACTTCGACGATTTCATCAGCTTCGCCGAGGTCGCGAGCGACCGGGTGAACGGCGGCAATGCCGAACTCCAGCCGCAGCGCGCGTGGGAACTGCTCGCGAGCGTCGACAGGACCATCCTGGGCGATGGGCGCATCAAGCTCGATCTGGGCTATAATTTCGTCCAGAAGGTGCAGGACCGCGTGCCGACGCCCGAAGGGTTCGACGCGCCGGGCAATCTGGGCAACGGAACGGAATTCAGCGCGGTCGGCAATCTCGACCTGCCGCTCGGGCGGTTCGGCATGAAGGGCGGGCGCCTCAGCCTCTACGGCTCCTATCTCAAAAGCGCGGTGCGCGATCCCTATACCGACAGATGGCGGCCCTTCTCGGGCTATTCGCTCTTCTACTTCACTGCCGAGCTGCGGCAGGACCTGGGCCGGTTCGCCTGGAGCCTCAGCGCGCAGGGCTCGACCCATTCCATCACCTACCGGCTCGACGAGCTGGACCGGTATACCGGGGTGCTGCCGGTGGTGAACGGCTTCGTGGAATATCGGCCGGACCGGCACTGGACCCTCTCGCTGGGCGCGCGCAACCTGCTGGACCTGACCGCGCGGGAGCAGCGCAGCTTCTTCACGCCGAACCGGACCGCATCTTTCCCGGATGCCTATGAACTGCGCGTGCGCAACCAGCATATCGTGCCCTATCTGACCATAAAGCACGTGTTCGGCGGCTGATCCGGCTCCCAAAGCTTTCAAACAAGACAGACTCCGGCCACCTGCTGTTCAGCCTCGGCGGGCTACTGTCAGCGTACCGACATATTTGTCGCCTAGCTGTCGCCCGGGACCCGATGAAGGCGGCGTCGGTGCCGCGCAACATTTGCCGATCGAAAGTGAGCTTATGGACCAAAGCGGGGAACTGACCGCAGGCAGGGGCGACGTCGTGGCGCTTCCGTTCGAGATCACGCGCGCGGCGCATATCATCGATCCCGCGCCGCTCGCGCGCAAGAGCCGCAACTGGGCGCGCTATTTCGGGCCGGCGGTCTCGCTGATGATCCTCGCCGCGGCGCTCTGGCAACTGCGCGGGCTGGATTTCCGGCAGATCGGCGCTCTCATCCCGACATCGCCGTTCTTCTGGCTTGTCTTCGTCATCGCCTATTTCCAGGCGCCCTTCTGCGACTGGATCATGTTCCATCGCCTTTGGGGGCTTCCCTTTTCCGCCATGGGCGCGCTGCTGCGCAAGTTCGTCAGCAACGAGATCCTGCTCGGCTATCTGGGCGAGGTCTATTTCTATGCCTGGGCGCGCCGCCACGCGAAGGTCGCCGCGCCGTTCGGGGCGATCAAGGACGTGACCATCCTCTCGGCGCTCACCGGCAACATCGCCACCATGGTGATGGTGGCGTGCGCCGCGCCGATGATCGGCCAGCTCCAACTCGGCGTCAGCAGCGGCACCTTCCTCTGGTCCATCGCGTTCGTGATGGGCACCTCCATCCTCTTCCTGCTGCTGCGCCGCACGCTCTTCACGCTGCCGCAGGACGAACTGTGGTTCATCACCAGCGTTCATTTCCTTCGAATCGCCAGCTATGCGGTGCTGAGCGCGCTGCTCTGGCACCTCATCCTGCCGGGCGTGAACTTCGCCTACTGGCTGCTGCTCGCCACCATGCGGCAACTGCTCTCGCGCCTGCCCTTCATGCCCAACAAGGATGTGATCTTCGTGAGCCTCGCGACCTTCTTCGTCGGGCGCGACACGGAGATCGTGAACGCCATGGCGCTGCTCGCGAGCGTCACGGTCGCCGCCCATCTGCTGGTCGGTCTGGTCTTCGGCGTGACCGGCCTGGGCCTCACTCGGGAGAAGTCCATCTGATGCCGTTAAGCTTGCTGCTCGCGCTGGCCGCCGCCGCGGGGCCGGTCCGCGCGATTCCGTCCACGCCCGATCTGGGCACGGCCGAGGGCCGCTGCCGGCCCAATGAGAGCGGCCCGGCCTTTCTCATCAGCATCGCCGGCCTCAAGGATCGGCGCGGCCTGCTGAAGGTCGAGCTGTATCCGGACAATGACGCGGATTTCCTGCAGGACGACAACAAGCTGGTCGCCGCCGGCAAGACCTTCCGCCGCGTCGAGATGCCGGTGCCGCAGAGCGGGCCGGTGGTCCTGTGCATCCGCGCGCCTGCGCCGGGCACCTATACGCTGAGCCTGCTGCACGATCGCGATTCCAACCGCCGCTTCGGCCTTTCCGTCGACGGCGTGGGATTCCCCGGCGACCCGCATCTCGGCTGGTCCAAGCCCAAGGCGGCGCAGGCGCAGGCGACGACCGGCAACGGCCCGACGCGGATCACCGTGACCATGCAGTATCGCCGGGGCCTGTTCAGCTTCGGTCCGCTGGACCGCTAGGGCGGAGGACGCGCCATGCGCATCGTCGACGTCTGCGCCTTCTACACGCGGCATGGCGGCGGGGTGAAGACCTATGTCGAGCGCAAGCTCGCCGCCGCGCGCCCGGGCGCGCAGGAGGTCGTCATCCTCGCGCCCGGCGAGGAGGATGCGGTGATCTTCGAGGGCCCCGGCGGCATGATCCGCACGCTCAAGGCGCCCCGCCTGCCGGTCGACCGGCGCTATCATTATTTCCAGGACGAGGATGCGCTGCATGCCGCGCTGGATGCGCTGGCGCCGGATCTGGTGGAGGTCTCCTCGCCCTGGGGCAGCCCGGCCATGGTCGCGCGCTGGAAGCGGGACGTGCCGCGATCGCTGGTCATGCATGCCGATCCCATGTCGGCCTATGCCTATCGCTATCTGCAGCCGGTGCTGCCGCGTGACATGATCGACCGCAATTTCGAGCCTTTCTGGCGGCATCTGCGCCGCCTCAACGATGCGTTCGACTTCGTCATCAGCGCCAGTCCCAGCTTCACCGCGCGGCTGGAAGCGCAGGGGCTGGACAAGGTGCACACCATTCCCATGGGCGTGGAGAGCGGCCTGTTCAGCCCGGCGCGGCGCGATCCCGACCTGCGCGCGCGGCTGCTCGCGCGCTGCGGCTACGGGCCGGACGCGACGCTGCTGCTGGCGCTCGGCCGCCACGCGGCGGAGAAGCGCTGGCCGATGGTGTTCGATGCCGTGGTCGCGGCGGGCTACCAGCGGCCGATCGGGCTCGTCCTGTTCGGCGACGGACGCGAGCGCGGCAAGGTCCAGCGCGCCGCCGGGCCCTGTCCCAACATCCATCTCGCCGCCCCCGTCTCCGACCGGCAGGACCTCGCGACGATCATCGCCAGCGGCGACGCGCTCGTCCATGGCTGCGAGGCGGAGACCTTCTGCATGGTCGCGGCCGAGGCCAAGGCGAGCGGCCTGCCGCTCATCGTGCCGGACGAGGGCGGGGCGAGCGACCAGTTCATCGAGGGGCAGGGCGCGCGCTACAAGGCGCGCAGCGCGTCCGCTCTGGCCGCCGCCATCGCGGACTATCTGGCGCGGGACCCGGAGGCGGCGCGCGCCCGCGCCACCCTGTCCGCGCCGTTCGTGCCGACGATGGAGCGGCATTTCGCGACGCTCTTCGCGCTCTATGACGGCGCATGGGAGGCGCAGCGCCATGTCGCCTGACGGTCGCCTGCTGCTGACCGCGATCCATGATGTGGGTCCGCGCGCGGAGACGCAGGTCGAGCGGCTGCGCGAGCGGCTGGCCGTGCATGTGCCGCCGGGAAAGACGGCCATGCTCGTGGTGCCCGATCATTGGGGCGAGGCGCCGCTGCGCGCGGGCACGCCCTTCGCCGCCCGCCTGCGCGGCTGGGCGGAGGCGGGCTCGGAAATGTTCGTGCATGGCTGGTTCCACAAGGACGGCAGCGTGCACCGGGGCCTCGCCGAGCGCTTCAAGGCGACGCACATGACGGCTTCGGAAGGCGAGTTCCTCGGGCTCGACGAGGCCGAGGCCTATCGCCGCATGACCGAGGGGCGCGCGCTGATCGAGGACATCACCGGCCGGCCCGTCGCCGGCTTCATCGCGCCCGCCTGGCTCTACGGCCCCGGCGCGCGCGCCGCCATGGCCCGCGCCGGCTTCGCGCTGGCGGAGGATCACTGGCGGGTGTGGCGGCCCGGCGCGGAGGCCCGGCCGCTCGCCACTGGGCCGGTCATCACCTGGGCGAGCCGCAGCCGCGCCCGCATCGCCTCCTCGCTGCTGGCGGCCCGCGCCCTGCCGCCTGTGCTGCGCCTGAAGCCGGTGGCGCGCATCGCGGTGCATCCGGGCGACACCGGCGTGGACGCGCTGCTCGCCAGCATCGACCGCACCCTCGCGCGCATGACGCGCAGTCATCGCCCCGGCCGCTATGCGGAGCTTTCGGCGCGCGGAAACCGGCGCGGCGCTTGACCTGAGGCCATGCCGGACGCATGGCGGGCGGACATGGTCCACCCCGGCCGGGCGCGCAGGGACAGCATCGAATCGGCCCGGTGGACAGGTGGCCCGGCATGTCGAGGATGCGCGGATTGACGACGGGGATGGCAAGCGCACAGGCTCAGCAATCGTCCGGCGAAAGCGGCTACCGCGCCTTCATCAGCTACAGCCATCGTGACGAGGCGGTCGCCACGCGGCTGCATCGCTGGCTCGAAGGCTATCGGATGCCGCGGCGGCTGGTGGGGCAGGACACGGCCTTCGGCCCGATCGGCCGGCGCCTGACGCCGATCTTCCGCGACCGGCTGGAGCTGCCGGCCGCGAGCGATCTCAATACCGAGGTGAAGCAGGCCCTTGGCGCCTCGCGCGCGCTGCTCGTGCTCTGCTCGCCCGCCGCCCGCGCCTCGCGCTGGGTGGATGCCGAGATCAGGCAGTTCCGCGCCCATTATCCCGACCGGCCGGTCATCGCCGCGCTGATCGAGGGCGAGCCGCGGGAGAGCTTCCCCGCCGCGCTGACCGAGCCGGACGGCGCGGGCAAGGTGATCGAGCCGATCGCCGCCGATTTCCGCAAGGGGCAGGACGGACCCAAGCTCGCCCGCCTCAAGATCGTCGCCGGACTGACCGGCGTCGCGCTCGACCAGCTCATCCAGCGCGAGGCGCAGCGGCAGATGCGCCGCGTGATCGCCGTCACAGTCTTCGCGCTGCTGCTTGTCCTATTCATGGCCCTGATGCTGACCTTCGTGCTGCGCGCGCAGCATGAGGCGGACCGGCAGAGACACGAGGCCGAGGGACTGATCGAATTCATGCTGACGGACTTGCGCGACAGGCTGAAAGGCGTGGGCCGGCTCGACGTGCTGCAGACCGTCAACGAGCGGGCGCTGGCCTATTATGGCGACCAGTCCGACCTGGCCGAGCTGCCGGTCGACTCGCTGGAGCGGCGCGCGCGCATCCTCCATGCCATGGGCGAGGACGACCAGCGGCGCGGCGACTATGAGGCGGCGATCCAGAAGTTCCGCGAGGCGCGGCGCGTGACCGGCACGCTGCTGGCCTCCGCTCCCGACGATCCGCGCCGCATCTTCACCCATGCGCAGAGCGAGTTCTGGATCGGCTATGTCGACTTCATCCTGCATCATTATCCGCAGGCGCTCAGCCGTTTCACCGCCTATCGCGACCTGGCCCAGCGGCTCATCCAGCTCGAACCGGACAATCCCGCCAACTGGCGGGAGCTCGCCTATGCGCAGGGCAATATCTGTTCCGTCGCGATCCGGCGGGGCGGGCCGCAGGGCGATCTGGAAGAATGCCGCAATGCCCTCGCCACCATGGAGCGCATCGCGAAGGCGGAGCCGCGGGACCCCGGCGTGCTCGCGGACCTCGCCAATCGCCATGCCTGGGTGGCCGATGCGCTGCGCCTGCGCGGGCGCGACCAGGAGGCGCTCGGCCATCGCGAGCGGCAGTCAACGATTATTCAAGGTCTCCTGCGGCAGGACCCCCGCAACATGAGCTACATGCAGGACATGATGCTGGCGCAATATTCGACGTCGCAGATTCTGTTCGCGCTGGGGCGGCGCGACGATGCCGCGCGGCTGCGCGACGCGGCGCGCGAAACCATCGAGCGGCTGATCAAGGCCGATCCGGAAAATCAGGACTGGATGAACTGGAAGACCAAGATCGAACGTCCCCTGACATCCTAGGAGATTGAAGAATGTATCCCACCTATGTGCAGAGGCAGCTCAACCCGCTGGCGCCGCCCGACATCCAGACGGGAAGCTGCGATACGGTCCGCTTCGTCATTTCGCTGGCCGCCGCGCGCGGCAAGGTCTCGCTCGATTTCGAGCAGGTCGGGTCTGACGGCAAGGACTATATCGCGATCACGCAGGACTGCATGGTCGAGATCGTCCTCGAAGGCGGGCAGCTCTATTTCTCGAAGGATCTGGATGCGATCACGACGAAGGAGGAGCTTTCCTCCTTCTACGGCGGCATCGTCTATGACGGCTACAACAAAGACCTTGATCGCTACAGCATCGTGCGTTTTTCTGCGCGCTACAACAGGGACGGCAAGCTGGGGACGGTTCATGGCTTCAATGTCAATGTCGACTTTCTCCAGCATAGCGGGCGGCGGGCCCACAAATGGATCGCGATCACCATCGACCCGGACATCAAGAATCCGCCGCCGGACAAGGACTGAATGTCCGCCGGCGACCGGGAAAGGATAGACAGAGCCCTGTTCAGCCTCGCCCAGATCAGACAGGCCGCCCGGGCCGGCGACACGCAGCGCGCGTGGCGCATGATGGAAGCGGCGGGGTTGCTGGAGTCCGCCGAGGCGGAGGCGCTGAGCCTGGAAGGCCGGCTGCTCAAGGATCGTGCCCAGCGCAGCGAGGGGGCCGCGCGCGCGCAGTATTTCGAGCGGGCCGAGCAGGCCTATCTGCGCGCCGCCGGGGACCGGCGCGCGACCTATCCGCTCATCAACGCGGCGACCATCGCCCTGCTCAACGGCAAGAAGGAACAGGCCGAGCGGCTGGCGCTGCGGACGCTCGACCTGCTGATGAGCCGGGATCACGAGCCGGAGACCGACTATTGGCTGGGCGCGACCTGGGCCGAGGCGCTGCTCCTGCTCGGCGATGTGGAACAGAGCAAGGCGCGGCTGGAAGCGGCGGTGGCCGGCACGCCCTCCGCCTGGGAGGATCATGCCGCCACGATCCGGCAATTGCAGCTCGTGCTGGCGCATATGGACCTGCCGGCCACGCTGTACGACCATCTCCGCCCGCCCGCGAGCGTCCAGTATAGCGGCCTCATCCACCTGCCGGACGGCGAGGCGGAAGCGAAAGCGCTGATCGAGGCGGCGTTCGACGAGATCAGGCCGGGCTTCGTGTTCGGCGCGCTGGCGGCGGGAGCGGACATATTGATCGCGGAAGCGGCGCTGGCCTGCGGCGCCGAACTGCATGTTGTGCTGCCGACGAGCCTGCACCAGTTCCGCGCGCTGTCCGTCGAGCCCTTCGGGGGAGAGTGGGCGCGGCGGTTCGACGCGCTGATCGAGGTGGCCGGCGCGGTGGACATGATGGAAAGCGTGGACAGGCTTTCCAGCGCGGCGGTGGCGATGGGCGACGAGATCGCCATGGGGCTCGCGATCCGCCGGGCGCGCACGCTCGCCAGCCACGCCATCTCGCTGCGGCTGCGCCGGGCCGTGGACGGCACGACATCGCCCGAGGCGATCTGGCGCGGACGCGGCCTGCCGGTGCGCGAGCTGGTGCTCGATCGCCCCGTCCCGCAGGACAAGGTGCGCCTGCCGGCCGGCGCGATGCAGGCGGTGCTGGCCTCCATCGATCCGTTCCCGGCCGAAGTGCGGCATCGGCATGGCCGCATGCCGCTTTTCTCGCGCGGGGTCTGGCTGCTCGCGCTGGACGACATGGAAGCGGCGGTGGACGTCGCGGTCTCGCGCCTGCGCGCCGTGCCGGGCACGCGCCTGGGCCTCGTGTTCAGCGCGGCCGATGACGAGGAGATGGCGTCCGGCGTCGCGAGCGTGCTGGCGCGCGGCTCCCCGCCCGGCGCGATCAGCGCGGCGGGCCCGGGCATCCATGCGCTGGACCTGCGCGCGCCGCACTATCCGTTCGAGGCGGCGGGCGAGATCGTCACCGAATATGGGGACATTCCCATAAGCTGCTACACGCTGCCGCTGGCGGATTGAGCGCGGGCCGGGCGGACACCGTTCCCGAGCGCCGGACCGCGCCTTCCGCGTGAGGCAGTTGGCGCGATGCGGCCGGCCGGCGGGCCGAATCGTCGCGGACGGGACACGCGAGTCAGGACGGATTGCGGACGAACGACTCGCGTGACCGCCGTCCCGGCATGGTTAAGCGCCTGTCCGGCCCGGTGCGCTTGTCGAAAAATCTTTGCAACCGACGCCGGCAGCCCGCGCGGGCATGGCCGGGAGCGCTCGAGGCTTCGATACATAATTTATGCATGATCCGCAGGGCGTGCCGACACCGAGGCGTCCCGCTCCGGTGCAGCCGGCGCGGATGGCGCGCGCGGGAACGGCCGGCAATGCGCAAAATGCGTAATTTAACGAACCTATATGGAGTATTAGAATCGTCCCGGATCGACACGATTTCCGCCTGGAATCGCATTTCATCCTGCATTTCTGGTTAACCGGCTTGCCCGGGCCGCGCGGTCGGCATCATCTGTACGGGCAATCAATCGATTGTAATCAGGCCATAATCGCACTCGGCATTATGGGGGAACTGATTCATTGTCTGTGGGAGTTGTGTCATGATGAAGTGCATTTCAATCCTCTCCGCCAGCGTCGCCATGCTGGCCTCCGTGCCGGCTCTGGCCGATCCGGTTCTATCCAGTTCGGCAAATGTCGGGTCGGTCCATCTGAGCGTGGCGGATGCCCTGGCGGCCGACGTGACGCTCGCGCCGGTCGGCGGCACGGCCGCGCCGGACTATAATGAGAGCGCCAGCCTGGCGTCGATCGACCAGTCGTTCCATCTGTTCGGCACGGTCCTGTCGGTCGATGCGGGCGTGCATACGGGCATCATCTCGACGCTGGCCCAGTCCGGCTATCCGGACTCCGCCATGGGCAGCGCCAATATCGCGAATGCGCAGACGGGCCTCACCACCAGCCTGCTGGGCGCGATCCCGCTGGCGGCGCTCGGCGTCTCGGCCAATGCCATCAACTCGACCTCGGTGGCGGGCATCGACGGGGCGGGCCTGTTCGCGACGGGCAGTTCGTCGATCGAGAATCTGGTCATCGGTGGTTCCATCCTCGACGCGCTCGGCCTCAACCTGGGCGTCTTCTCGAACCCGGCGCCCAACACCGTGGCCCTGTCGCTGCTGGGCCTCAACATCACGCTGAACGAGCAGCTCATGAACGAGACGGCCGACAGCATCATGATGACCACCAACGCCGTGCACATCAGCCTGGACGATTATCTGTTCGCCGGCTCGCTGCTGAGCGGCGACATCATCCTGGGCCATTCGCAGGCGTCGGTCACCGGCTATGAGCCCGTGGCGGCTCCGGTTCCCGAACCGGCGAGCTGGGCGCTGATGATCGGCGGCTTCGCGCTTGTCGGCCTGTGCCAGCGCCGGCGCCCGCGCCTCGCCTTCGCCTGACGTTTCCGGGCTTCCTCCCCAAGCCTTGGCCCGGAAAAGGGGGAACCGCCGGCCGCACTGGCCGGCGGTTTTTCCATGGCCCGGGCGCCCGGCCTCGCGGGCGGCCCGCCGTTCCCCGGTCCGTCCCGCCGAAGCCCGGTGCCCGAACTCAGTCGCTGCTGGCGGACGCCGGCCGCTCCGCCCGCTCCGGCAGGAGCAGCGAGCTGTCCCCATAGCTGTAGAAGCGGTAACCCGTGGCGATCGCATGGGCATAGGCCGCCTGCATGCGCTGGGTGCCCATGAGCGCGCTCACCAGCATGAACAGGGTCGAGCGCGGCAGGTGGAAATTGGTCATGAGCCCGTCGACGGCGCGGAAGCGATAGCCGGGCGTGATGAAGATGCGCGTCTCATCGGCGAAGGGACGGATGACCCCGTCCGGGTCCGCCGCGCTTTCGAGCAGGCGCAGGCTGGTGGTGCCGACCGCGATCAGCCGCCCGCCCGCCGCGCGCACCGCGTTGAGGCGATCCGCCGTGGCGGCGTCGATCCGGCCCCATTCGGCATGCATGCGATGATCGTCGGTATCGTCCGCCTTGACCGGCAGGAAGGTGCCCGCGCCGACATGCAGCGTCAGCGTCTCGTGGCCGATGCCGGCGGCCGCCAGCGCATCCATCAGGCCGGGCGTGAAGTGCAGCGCGGCGGTGGGCGCGGCGACGGCGCCGGCCTCGCGCGCGAACATGGTCTGGTAATCCTCCCGGTCGCGCGCGTCGGTCGGCCGCTTGCTGGCGATATAGGGGGGCAGGGGCGTCTGCCCCGCGCGCTCCAGCAGCAGCTCGACCGGCTCTTCGCCGAGGAAGGAGAGGGCCATGCCGCCATCGTCATCCCGCGCGCCCGCCCGGGCCTGCACGCCCGCCGCGAAATCGACGATGTCGCCGGGGCGCACGCGCTTAGCATTGCGCACGAACACCTGCCAGTCGCGAGGGCCGAGCCGCTTGTGCAGGGTGACGCCGATGCGGGCGGCGCCGCGCATCCCTTCGAGCTGGGCGGGGATCACCCGCGTATCGTTGAAGACGAGGCAATCGCCCGCGCGCAGGCAGGCGGGAAGATCGCGCACATGCGCGTCGCGCATGGCCCCGCCGGCAAGGACGAGCATCCGCGCGGCATCGCGCGGCGAGGCGGGGCGCAGCGCAATCCGCTCGGGCGGCAATTCGAAATCGAACAGGTCGACACGCATGCCGCGCCCTTATCGGCCCGCGTGCGGGCTGGCCAGCCCCGTATCGGCTTGCTAGCAAAGGCCATGATCAACTCATCCCGCCGCGCAGTCCGTGCGCTTTCCGCCGCTTTCGCCATCGCCACCACCAGCCTGCCGGCCCATGCGGAGACCGACACGGTCGCCTGGGACATCGTCGAGGGGCTGACGACCGAGATCGGCCCGCGCCTCGCCGGATCGGACGCGGAAGCCCGCGCGCGCGACTGGGCGAAGGCGAAGCTGACCGCGCTGGGCTTCACCCATGTGGCGATCGAGCCCTTCACCATCCGGGGCTATGTGCGCGGCGAGGATCGCGCACGGCTGGTCACGCCCTATGCGCAGCCGCTGGCGATCACCGCGCTGGGCTATAGCGGCAGCACGCCGCCCGGGGGCATCCAGGCCGATCTCGTCTATTTCCCGACACTGGATGCGCTGAAGGCCGCGCCGGCCGGATCGCTCGCCGGCAAGATCGCCTTCATCGACCATGCCATGAAGGCCAATCAGGACGGCTCGGGCTATGGTCCCTATGGCAGCGCCCGCCGGCAGGGCCCGGCCATCGCCGCGCAGAAAGGCGCGATCGGCGTGGTCATCCGCTCGATCGGGACGGACAATCACCGCGTGCCGCATGCCGGCGCGACCGGCTGGCCCGAAGGCGTGACGCCGATTCCCGCCGGCGCGGTCTCCATGCCCGACGCGGACCTCATCGCGCGGGTGGCCGGGCGCGGCATGCCCATGCGGCTCGCGCTCACGCTGACGGGGCAGACGCGCGACAATCTGCCATCGGGCAATGTGATCGGCGAGCTTGTCGGCCGCGATCCCGGCTTGCCGCCGATCCTCGTCGGTTGCCATCTGGATAGCTGGGATCTCGGCACCGGCGCCATCGATGACGCCTCGGGCTGCGCGATCGTGACGGCCGCGGCGCTGCGCGCGCAGGCGCAGGGCAGGACGCTGCGCACCATCCGCGTGCTCTGGGCCGGATCGGAGGAGCTGGGCGGGTTCGGCGGCGAGGCCTATGCGCGCGCCCATGGCGGCGAGCCCCATGCGCTCGGCATGGAGAGCGATTTCGGCGCGGACCGGGTGTGGAACGTCAAATTCACGCTGGGCGCGGCCAATGCGGCGCTGCGCGCGAAGGTGATCGCGGCGCTCGGGACCATCGGCATCGTCGCGCAGGACGGCCGGGCCGGCGGCGGCGCGGACGTGGGGCCGATCATCCGGGCGCAGAAGATGGGCGTGATCGATCTCGGGCAGGACGGCACCCATTATTTCGACCTGCATCACACCGCCGACGACACGCTGGACAAGATCGACCCCGCCATGCTCGCGCAGAATGTCGAGGCATGGACCCGGGTGCTGGCCATCGTGGCGAACGAACCGGGGCCGATCGGCGGCGAGTGAGGCGCGGGCCGCGCATCCGGCGGTGGAAGGCGGTCCGGGGGTGGGGACCAGAGGCCCGTCCGTTCCGGATAGGACCAGCTTGTGCTCCTGCGCAGGCAGGAGCCCAAGGCGCAAGGGCACTGCGGCTGGGCCCCGGGCTCCTGCTTTCGCAGGAGCACGGATTCCGTTGACTCGGATCGACTCTGGGACTGCGTTTGTTTGCCCTGATTGCCGAGCCGGCGGATGACTCCATCCGCCTCGACATCCCTTCAGGGGGGCGTGCGTTCCAGATAGACCCATCCAGTGTGCCTGCGCAGGCAGGAGCCCAGGGCGCAAGGGCAGTTGCGGCTGGGCTCTGGGCTCCTGCCTGCGCAGGCGCACGGAGGCCTGTGACCCGGATCGACTCCGGGCGCCGCCCAACCGCGACGGGAGCGGCCCCGCTCCTGCGAAGCGCGGGCCGATGTTCCTCCGCATCCCCCACGCTCCTGCTTCCGCGGGAGCATGGATGCGCTCAATCGGGAATGGAAGGGCCGCTTGCCCCGAGCGCGGCATAGCGCTCGCGCCATGCGGCGACCTCGGTCGCGAGATGGGCGGGCGCGGGCTCGCCCGATATGACGAAGCGGGCGACGTCATTCTCCGGGTGCATCAGCATCTTGCGCGATCCGTCGCTGAACCAGACCGCGACCAGCCCGGTGCACAGGCTGTCGAGCACTGTGCGGGCCATGCCGTTCGCGATGGCGTCGCTGCCGGGCAGCATGCGCACGCTGATCGAGACGCCTTCCAGGCAATTGCGCGGCGCGCGCACGAAATTGAGCGAGACCAGCAGGCCGGAGCGGTCCGGCCGGGCGTCGTCGGGCAGGGCCGCCATCCGGCGCCATGCGCAGAACCATGCCCGGCAGATGGGCGGGCGCGCCTCATGGATGCCGCAGCCGCGCGTCGTGAGATGCGTGCAGGGCGTGTCCGCCGGCTTGCTGAACTCGGGCGTGTCGACCGTGAGGACAGTGCAGCAGGCCGTGCAGCCGCCGCAGGCGCGATCGGGCAGGACCGGCCCCAGCAGGATGGTTTCCAGATCCGCCTGTGTGGACATGCGCGCAGGGACTGCCCCGGCGCCATGGGGAATGCAAGCGAGTCGGGCGGGTAACAGGGAGCGGCGATCGCGCCCGGCATAGCGGGTGGGGAGGGAATCCCTCGACGCGGGCGAAGGCGAGGCACCAGACCCGCCGCCCAAGCCCGCCGCAAAGATGAGGCCATGGTCGTCCGGCCGGGCCGGGTCCGGGTCTGACCGCGCAGGAACGCACCGACCCTTCCCCCCGTGTCCGCCGTGATCCGCGGCCGGCGGGTCAGTCCGTCCGAGACGGCATCACGGGGGCGCGCATGGCCCTCCCTGTGAGGGGGCGCGCGCGATTCATTCGAGAGCATGGTCCGTTGCCGTGAAAGCGAGGCGTGCGTGTCGTTCCGTGCCCTCACCTCCGAAGAGGAGGGGGCGGGGAGCGGTTCGGTCGTTCAGTCCGGCCGATCGCGCCAGACGCCGCGCGGCGTTCAGCGCGTCGGCGCGGCGGCCGGTGCCGGCGTCGCGGGCGGGGGCGTGGCCGCTGCCTGCTGGTCGCCCTCGATATAGGCGCGGACGATCTTTTCCGGGCTGGCGGGCGGCTCGCCCTTGGGGATGGCGTCCACTTCGTTCATGCCGCTGATGACCCGGCCGAACACCGTATATTTATGGTCGAGCTGCAGGCGCGGCATCAGCATGATGAAGAACTGGCTGTTGGCGCTGTTCTCATCCTGCGCGCGGGCCATGGCGACCGCGCCGCGCATGTGCGGCAGCCAGTTGAATTCCTGATGGAGATCGGGAAGCGGCGAGCCGCCGGTGCCGTCGCCCTTGGGATCGCCGCCCTGCGCCATGAAGCCGTCGATCACGCGATGGAAGGTGAGGCCGTTGTAGAAGCCCTGCCGGGTCAGCTCCTTGATGCGCGCGACATGGTTGGGCGCGACGTCCGGGCGGAGCTGGATGCGGATATGGCCGCCATCCGCCATGTCGAGCACCCAGACATTGTCCGGCGTGACCGGCACGGTGGCGCGCAGCGGCTGGGTGTTGTCCTGCGCGGCCTCGGCGCGGAGCGCGTCGGCATCCTTCTTGGCGCGCGCGGCCATCTCCGCCTCGCGAACGGCATCCTCGGCGGTCCGGGGTGCCTGCGCCCGGGCCAGGCCCACGCCGCCGACCAGCAGCGCGATCGCCATGCCATGACCAATCAGTCGGGAGAATCGGGTCATTCTGCAATCCTTGTCACACTTGCGTTTCGGGCGTGTTCCGGAGCCCTCTCGCCAAAGCTCCCTGCGTGCGCATGGCTGAACGGGCGATGATCCGTCAACCGCGCTTTTCGCGCAGGCGCGCCAGCACGTCCGATCGGACCGTGGGCGACACGAACTTCGATATGTCGCCGTCCAGTCCGGCAATCTCCTTCACCAGCCGCGAGGCGATGGGCTGGAGCGCCACATCCGCCATCAGGAACACCGTCTCGATCCCCGCGTCGAGATACTGGTTCATGCCGGCCATCTGATATTCATACTCGAAATCGGCCACCGCGCGCAAACCGCGCAGGATGATCGTCGCGCCGACCGAGCGCGCATAATGGATAAGCAGCGAATCGAACGCCTGCACATCGATGACCGCGCCTTCCATGTCTTCGCATTCCCGCGCGACCATGGCGAGCCGCTCCTCCAGCGAGAAGAGCGGCGACTTGCTCGGATTGGTGGTGACGCCGATCACCAGCCGGTCGACCAGCTTCGCGCCGCGCCGGATGATGTCCATATGCCCCAGGGTGAGGGGGTCGAAAGTGCCCGGATAGAGCCCGATGCGTTCAGCCATGTCGGTCCTTCAATGTCGCCGCCGGATCGCGAAATCGGCGATGTCGCGCAGCAGGTCGGCCTCGCTGCCATAGTTGGCAAGATGCGCCTTGGCCTGCGCGACCAGCATCGCGGCGCGCTCCCGCGCGGGCTCGATGCCGAGCAGCGAGACGAAGGTCGCCTTGCCGGCCGCCGCGTCCTTGCCCACCGCCTTGCCGGTGAGATCCGCGTCGCCTTCCACGTCCAGCAGGTCGTCGGCGATCTGGAAGGCAAGGCCGAGGTCGCGCGCATAGCCGCGCAGGCCCACGCGCCTGTCTTCCGGCACGCGCGCCAGCACCGCGCCCGCCTCCGCGCAGAAGCCGATCAGCGCGCCGGTCTTGAGCTGCTGCAGCCGGGTGACGGTATTGAGATCGAAATTGCCCGCCTCGGCCATCAGGTCCATCATCTGGCCGCCCGCCATGCCGGCCGGGCCGCTGGCCTGCGCGAGCAGCCGCACCAGCTCGCAGCGCGCGAAGGGATCGGCGCTGGTGCGCTCGTCGACGAGGATGGAGAAGGCGAGATCGTGCAGGCAGTCGCCCGCGAGGATGGCCGTCGCCTCGTCATAGGCGCGGTGGACGGTCGGCTTGCCGTGGCGCATGGCGTCGTCGTCCATCGCGGGGAGATCGTCATGGATCAGCGAATAGACATGGATGCACTCGACCGCGAGACCCGTGCGCAGCGCGCTCTCGGCGCCGATGTTGAACAGATCGCAGCTCGCCCGGACGAGCAGCGGCCGCATCCGCTTGCCGCCGCCCATGGCGCTGTAGCGCATCGCCTCGTAGAGCCGCGCGCGCTGGTCGTCCGGCGTGGCGAGCAGCAGGTCGAACTGCCGGTCGACCGCATCCGCCATATGCGCCATGGCGATGTCGAAGCGGGACAATGCGGCGACGCGCATCGGGCTGGTCAGTCGCTCGGGAAGGGCGCGGTGCCGGTCGCGGCGCCCTGTGCGTTGCTGGTGATCTGCTCGATGCGCGCCTGCGCCATGTCGAGCCGGCGCTGGCACTGCGCGCGCAGCGCATTGCCTTCCTCATAGAGCGTGATCGACTGTTCGAGCGGGACATCGCCCCGCTCGAGCTGCTGGACGATGGCCTCGAGTCGCCGGAGCGCTTCCTCGAAGCTGAGCGTATCTGTCTGGGCGGAGTCTGCCATGGTAAACGCATTGACCCGCCTCCCCGGCAGGGTCAAGGCTGCAGGCGTTCCGGCGGCGGGACAGTTGCGGAAAACTGATGATTCGCCATCGAAATGCAGTTGACCTCCAAGCTTCAGGTCGCAATAGCTCGCTTGCTATGAAACTCTCTCGCACTGCACAATCGCTCGCGCTTGGCGCGGTCCTCCTCTCCCTCGCGGCCTGCAACGACAAGCCGGAAACCATGAACACCGGCACCGGCGACCCCATGGCCGAAGAGCTGGCCAATGCCGCGCCGCCGCCGCCCCTCCCGATGATCAAGGAAAGCCACACCTATCGGTGCAAGGACAACAGCCTGATCTTCCTCGATTTCATGACCGACAACGTCACGGTGAACTTCAAGGCCTCGCGCGAAGGGCCGGTGACCGTGTTCAAGGCGCCGGCGGCGGGCGAGCCGTTCGTCTCCCCGGACGGCAAGGACAAGCTGACCGGAACCGGCATGGAAGTCACCTTCAACGGCCAGGCCTGCAAGGCCGGCTGACGCCGCGGGCGCGAAGGCGCCGATCCCCCCTCCCGTTTCATGAGGGCCGGTCCTGCGAGGACCGGCCCTTTTTCATGGCATGAGCGCGCTCATCGGGCCGGTGGTGGCGGCGCGGCGGGGCGCGGAGCCAGTTCGGCCGCGTCCCAGTGCTCGTCGGCCTTCCCGTCGACGAACCGCCACATGTCGAACCAGCTCGTCGTATAGGTCTTGCCCGGCTCGGTCGGGTGCGGGAGCGTGCGGGCGATCACCACCGCGACCAGATCGCCCTGTGCGAACACCGCGACCACGGGGGTGGTGAGGGGACCGCACGGATCTGTGCGATGCCGGGTGGTCGTGAAGAAGTCGACGACCGGCGCCAGTCCCGAGGTCACGTTGGGATTGTGCTGGATATAGCGCCCGGTCAGCCAGTTGCCCGCGTCGCTCCAGTGATTGCACTGCAGCAATTCGCGCATGATGTGGAGCGCCGCCTGCTTGTTCCGGTTGAGGGCCGGATCGGCATCCGTGAACAACGCCTCGGGATCGGCGACGCCGGTCACCGGCTCCTGGGCGATAGCGGGCAGGGCAAGGCTCGAAAGCGCAAGGGTGGTGAAGACGCGACGCAGCATGAGGGGCCTCTCCTTCGGACGATCCCGGCTCCACCGGCCGGGCTGGTGACGGGGCGGAGACTGGGGGATTTGCCGGGGCAAGGCAAGCCGGTTGGCGGGCGCCTGAAATCCTTCCCGGAACGGGGAGGATCGGGGCGGGGCTGCCGTCTTGTCCGCGCCTGCCCCTTCATTGCGCGGCGGCGGCGAGATCCTCCGGCAGCATCGCGTCGGAGAGCACATGGCCCATCCGCGTCCAGCGCGTCGCCTCGTCCGGCGCGCCATGCTCGACATAGGCGCGGACCAGATCCTTGCCGATGCTGTAATTGATCACATAGCTGCGATAATGCTCGATGAAGCCGAGGCTCTGCGCGGCGCGTTCGGGGCTCACGAGCTGATAGGTCTGGAGCAGGCGCAGCGCGGCCGCCCGGTCGATCTCGCCGTCCAGATAGCGCTGGGCGATGGTGTTGCGCGCCCCGGCCAGCGCCTCGGTCGCGGCGCGCACGGCCGCCAGCCGTTCGGCCTGCGCCGGATCGAGCCCCGCGAGCGGAAACAGCACGTCCCGCTCGAAGGCGAGCCGCTGCGCGCCGGGGAAAGCCAGCTCGATACCGTAATTGGCGCTGCCTTCCGAGATGAGGCTTTGCGGCGCGTAGAGCGGGCTCACTTCATATTCGCGCCAGCCGCGCGCGCCGACCAGATTGCGCTCGATCATGATGTTGAGCACATGATGGCCGGGGTAGCCTTCATGACAGCCCAGATCGACCGCGCGGCCGATGCGCACGGGCAGGTCCGTATTGACCTCGATGCGGCTGTGATAATCGCCCTTGTAATAATTGTAGCCGCTCCACGGCTTGCCGGTGACGAAACCGAGATCGAAGCTTTCACCGGCCGGCAGGTCGAAATGGGCGAGGGTGCGCCGCCGGCATTGCGCGATGGCGGCTTCCATGACCGGGCGCAGCCGGTCGGCGGGGATGATGAAGCGTTCCTGAAAGGCATCGACACGCGCGGCGAGCGGGCCGGGGCCGGGCACGAGGCGCTCCAGTTCCGCCAGGATCGGGTCATAGTCGGTGAGCGGCCGGATGACCGGGCGGATGCCGAACAGGCCTTCCGCTTCGTCCTCGAAGGTGAAACGCGCGCCGCCGATCATGGCAAGGCGCGTGGCGGCGGCCTTGTAGAAGCCGCGTAGCGCGCGGGCGCGGGCGATCGCCTGGGAATCGCCGAGGGCGGGGATGAGGCTATCGAGACGCGTGACGGCGGCCCCGGCGGCCTGCTGCAACTGCGCGCGGGTGCGGGGATGCGCCTGCGCGGCCGTCCTGAGCGCGGCCGGGCCATAATAGGCGTCGACATATTCCGGCTCCAGCGTGCCGACTTCCAGCGCGAGCGGCACGAAATCGCGGGCGAGGTCGGCCAGCGCGGTGGTCGCGGCCTCGGCGGAGACCGCCTGCGGGGTGGCCGGCGCGGCATCCCGGGCCAGAGCGGGCATGGCTAGGAGTGAGACGGCGGCGACGGTTCGCACGATCGTCCAGCGGCAGGGCATGGCTATCATGGCAGCATAGTGGCGAGCGCTGGCGGCCTTGTCGAGCGGCGGTGGTGTGCCGGGTTGGTTTGCCGACGGGCGCGGGCTCAGCCCGGCCAGCATCGCCCAGTCTTGACCCTCTCACCGGGCATGGCTAGTCTCTCAGGCGTCGCGGTAGGGTGCATCGGTTCACACCGGAGGGGCATGGCCCACCTGCGTTTCAACATGTGAACGCGACCGACTCGACGACCATGTCCTCATTGGATCATCACCGGAAACAAGCGAAGCTCTATCTGCGCTGGCACAGGGACGGCCATGTCCCGATGGCGGCGATCGTCAGGGAATTGCTGCCGCGCTTTCGGGGGCTGTCCGATCAGGAGATCCTCTCCGCCCCGTTCAGGCTGCATGACGCGCAGGAACTGGTCGCGCGGATGCTTGGCCATGAGAGCTGGGAAGCGCTCGCCAAAGGAGCAGAAACCATGCACGCCCAATCCGATAAGCCGCGCAGCATCATCAGATCGTCGGAACCCCAGCTGTTCGTCTCCGATATGGACGCCGCCATCGCCTTCTACACAGGGGCTCTGGGTTTCGATCTGGCCTTCGCACACGGCGATCCGATCTTCTATGCGCAGGTCGCGCGCGATGGCGGGCGCCTGAACCTGCGGGCGGTGGATGGCCCGGTGTTCGCGGACGGCTTCCGCGAGCGGGAAGCGGACGCGCTCGCCGCGACCCTGACCCTCGACGATGCCAAGCCGCTGTTCTTAGAATATCAGGATGCCGATGTACCGTTCCACCAGCGGCTGCGCACCGAGCCCTGGGGCGCGCGCACCTTCATCGTGCGCGATCCGGACGGCAATCTGCTGGCCTTCGCCGGGCGATAGGCAGCGCTTTCCCCTTCCTGTTTGCGGGCGGGGGGGGCACGCGCAACCCAAGGTTGTGTCCCTCACCATGCAGCGATAAAGGCCGCTCATGTCGACAGCAGCGCCCGCCATCACGCCCGAGATCGTCGCCGAGCACGGTCTCTCCCCGGAAGAATATGATCGCGTCGTCAAGGCGATCGGCCGCGCGCCGAACCTGACGGAACTGGGCATCTTCTCGGTGATGTGGAGCGAGCATTGCTCCTACAAGTCGAGCCGTATCCATCTGAAGAAGCTGCCGACAACGGCGCCATGGGTGATCTGCGGCCCCGGCGAGAATGCCGGCGTGATCGACATTGGCGACGGACAGGCCGCCATCTTCAAGATGGAGAGCCACAACCACCCCAGCTATATCGAGCCCTATCAGGGCGCGGCGACCGGCGTGGGCGGCATCCTGCGCGATGTGTTCACCATGGGCGCGCGGCCGGTGGCGAACATGAACGCGCTGCGCTTCGGCCGGCCGGATCATCCGAAGATGCGTCACCTCATCAGCGGCGTGGTGCGCGGCATCGGCGGCTATGGCAACTGCGTGGGCGTGCCCACCGTGGGCGGCGAGACGAATTTCCATTCGGCCTATGACGGCAACATCCTCGTCAACGCCATGACCGTGGGCGTCGCGGAGACCGACAGGATCTTCTATTCGGCCGCCTCGGGCGTCGGCAATCCGATCGTCTATGTCGGCTCCAAGACCGGGCGCGACGGCATCCACGGCGCGACCATGGCCTCGGCCGATTTCGGCGAGGACTCGGAGGAAAAGCGCCCGACCGTGCAGGTGGGCGACCCCTTCACCGAGAAACTGCTGATCGAGGCGTGCCTCGAACTCATGGCCTCGGACGCCATCGTCGCCATTCAGGACATGGGCGCCGCGGGCCTCACCAGCTCATCGGTCGAGATGGCCTCCAAGGGCGGCGTCGGCATCCGGCTGGACATGGACAAGGTGCCGCAGCGCGAAGCCGGCATGACCGCCTATGAGATGATGCTCTCGGAAAGCCAGGAGCGCATGCTCATGGTGCTGAAGCCCGGGCGCGAGGCGTTCGCCGAGGCGATCTTCCGCAAATGGGAGCTGGACTTCGCGGTGATCGGCGAAGTGACCGATACCGGCCGCATGGTGCTGGTCCACCATGGCGAGACGGTCGCGGACATTCCGCTGGCCCCGCTCGCGGACGATGCGCCGCTCTATGACCGCCCGCATGTGCCCACGCCCCCGCCGGCGCCGATCGCGACCGATCTGGACACGGCCGACCTAGGCGCGGACCTCCTGAAGCTCATCGGCTCGCCGGACCTCGCCAGCCGCCGCTGGATCTGGGAGCAATATGACCACATGGTCGGCGCCGACACGGTGCAGCGCCCGGGCGGCGATGCGGCCGTGGTGCGCGTGCATGGCACGCGGAAGGGCCTCGCGATCAGCACCGACTGCACGCCGCGCTACTGCTTCGCGGACCCGGTCGAGGGCGGAAAGCAGGCCATCGCGGAATGCTGGCGCAACATCACGGCCGTCGGCGCGACGCCGCTGGCGACCACGGACTGCATGAACTTCGCCAACCCGCAGCGGCCCGAGATCATGGGGCAGTTCGTTGGCGCGATCGAGGGCATGGCGGCCGCCTGCACCGCGCTCGATTTCCCGATCGTCTCGGGCAATGTCAGCCTCTACAACGAGTCCAAGGCCACCGGGGGCGGCAGCGCCATCCTGCCCACGCCCGCCATCGGCGGCGTCGGCCTGCTGCCGGACATCGCGCAGATGTGCACCATCGCTTTCAAGGCGACCGGGGACATCATCCTCATCGTGGGCGAGCGCCGGGGCGATCTCGGCCAGTCGCTCTGGCTGCGCACCTGCAAGGGCCTGGAAGGCCGGGAGGCCGGCCCGCCGCCGCGCGTCGATCTGGAAGCCGAGCGCAAGGCGGGCGACTTCGTGCGCGAGGCGATCCGCGCTGGCGCGGTGACCGCCTGTCACGACGTGTCGGATGGCGGCGTCGCCGTCACGGTCGCGGAAATGACGATGGCGAGCGGTATCGGCGCCATGCTGGACCAGCCGCTGGTCGGCACGGCCGCGCAGACCTATTTCGCCGAGGATCAGGGCCTCTATGTGGTGACGGTGCATGACGCCGCGCTGGTCGATTTCCTCTCCGGCGCCGAGGCGAAGGGCGTGCCGGTCAGCCGCCTTGGCCGCACGATCGCCAATCGCCTCATCATCGAACTGCCGCAGAGCGATCATGCCATCGCCATCGCCGATCTGAGGGCGGCGCATGAGGCCTTCTTCCCGGCGCTGATGGAGAGCTGAACGGCGCGGAGCGCTCGTCCCGGCCGGACCATGGCGGGGTCGGCCGGCGGAGAAGGGCGCCGCGTCAGTCGCGCCGGAAGATAAATTCCGCGTCGCGATGCGTGCCGACCATGAAATGATAGTCGCCTGCCTTGGCGAAGCCCTGGGCGGCATAGATGGCCTGCGCGCGCGCATTGCCGGACCAGACGCCGATCCACAGTGGCCCGGGATATTCGCGCTCCAGCCAGTCCAGCGCGACGGTCAGCAGGCGCTTGCCGAGGCCCATGCCCTGCGCCGCGCGGCGGACATAGATCTGGTAAAGCTCGCCCGAGCGCGCATGCACGTCGGGATGCGGCAGCTTGCAGGGGCCGGCATGGGCATAGCCCAGCAACGCGCCGTCTTCCCCCGCGCAGACCCAGCTCGCATGCAGCGGATCGGCGATCTCCGCCGCCACCTGCGCCTCGCCATAGCTGGCCTGCTCGAAGCGGGCGAGATCGGCGGCGGGATAGGGGACGGCGAAATCCTCGAGGAAGGTCTCGCGGAAGCAGACCAGCTTGAGCGCGGCGAGCGCGGGCACGTCCGCCCCGGTCGCGGGGCGCAGGCGCACGGACGTCTCGGGCATGGGGGATGACGGGGGTGCTTCAGGCATGGGTGATTCAGGCATGGGTGATGCGGCCATAGAGGATATGATAATCCGTCTCGCCGCCCCGGGCATCGAAATTCGCGATCACCCGGCGCAGGGCGGCGGGCCCCAGCGGACGATGGCCGGCGCGGGGCACATGGGCGCCGATCGCATGGAAATGCGCCATGAGCGCGCGGCCGCCACGGGTCGGCAGCGGATGATGCTCATCGCAGGCGAACGCATCGGCATAGGGCGCCAGCATCGCCCGCAGCGCGGGCAGGTCCGGATAGTCGGCGAGGCCGGGCGTCAGGCCCTCCGCCAGATGGGCGGCGCGCCAGCTCGCGAAACTCTCGCTGCCCATGGTCGCGAAATAGAGGCTCCCGCCCGGGCGCAGCAGGCCATGCAGCCGCGCCAGCGCGCGCGGCAGATCGTCGAACCACTGGAAAGCGAGGCTGGACAGGATGAGGTCGAACCAGGGGCCATCGAAAGCCGGCGCCTCGCCGTCCATCGCCATCAGCCGCGCCGCAAGGCCGCTGCGCGCCGCGACGTCGATCATCTCGGGCGCGAGGTCCGTGGCGACGAGTTCGGCGGCGGGCCAGCGGGCGCGGATCTCGCGGGTCAGCAGCCCCGTGCCGCAGCCGATCTCCAGGATGCGGGCCGTGCGCCCGGGCCGCGCGCGCCCGGCCATCTCGGCAAGGTGCATCGCCACCGCGCGCTGCACATGGGCGCTCTCCTCATAATGGTCGGCCACGGCCCCGAAGGCCGCCCCGACCCGAGTCTTGCGTGCCAGGTCCATGGCCGCGCGATTGCCATGCCATGGACTGGACGTCACGCCAAAAGGCGATAGGAAGCGCGCATGACCGACGAAAGCTCCCGCATCGATGGGCTGGATTTCCTGCGCGGCTGCGCGGTGATGGGCATCCTGCTCGCCAATATCGTGCTGTTCGCCCTGCCGTCCCCGGCACTTTCCAGCCCCTTCACGCTGGGCACGCACGGGCCCGCCGATCTGGCCGCCTGGACCTTCAACGCCCTGTTCGTGGACGGCAAGATGCGCGCCATCTTCGCCATGCTGCTGGGGGCGTCCATCCTGCTCGTCATCGAATCGGCCGAAATGAACGGGCGCGACGGCATGAAGGCGCATCGCAACCGCATGCTCTGGCTGCTGCCCATCGGCCTTGCCCATTATGCGCTGCTCTGGTCGGGCGACATCCTGATCCCGCTGGCGCTGTGCGGTCTCATCGCGACGCTGTTCGTCCGGCTGGATACGCTCAATCTCATCAAGGTCGCGCTGGCCCTGCTGCTGCTCCAGTGGGTGATCGATCTGGCCGCGGTGCTGCCCGGCTTCTGGCTGCGCGCGGCGGCGCAGGCGCCCGGCGCGGCGCCGGCGACGCTGGCGCTGTGGCAGGATTATCGGGATCATCTGGGGCTCGGCGCCAGCCTGACGGTCGGCGCGGAACTGGCGCGCTATCAGGGGAGCTACGCCGCGATCCTGCTCGACCGGCTGCAGGCCGCGCCGGGCTATGCGCTCGACCTGCTCCTGCATGCGGTGCCCGAGCTGCTGTGCTTCGTCGCGTTCGGCATGGCGATGCTCAAGGGCGGCTTCCTGACCGGCCAGTGGCAGAATGCGCAATATCGGGCGACCTGGCGCCGGGCCTTCGTCATGGGGCTGGTGCCGATGGCGGGCCTGTGCGTCTGGGTGCTGCTCTCGGGCGATGCGGTGGCCGCGCAGGCGGTGACGTTCGGCTGGTCGGTGCCGCTGCGCGTGCCGATCGCCATCGCGCTGGCCGCGCTGGCCATGGAACTGGCGGCAACCTTCCCGCAGGCGCTGCCGGTGCGTGCCGTGCGGGCAGTGGGGCGGCTGGCCCTCTCCAACTATCTGCTGACGAGCCTCGTCATGACCAGCCTCTTCTATGGCTATGGGCTGGGCCTGTTCGGCATGCTGGGCCGCGCGCAACTCATGCTCGTCGCGCTCGCGGCGTGGACCGGCATGATGGTCTGGTCCCTGGTCTGGCGCGAAAAGCTGGGACAGGGACCGGCCGAACGGCTGTGGCGCGTGCTCGCCCGAATGGGCGGCTGACGGCGGTCAAGGCTGCGGTCGAAGCCTGAGGACCTCCGGGCGCCGAAGTCGCGTTCGGCTCCGCCACCCGGCGCCGGGGCGGCAGCGGGCCATTCCGGTGCTGTCTTCCGGGGCGACGGCACTCCGATCCCGGCGCAGGCCGGACCTGGCAGTCGATGCGGTTCCGAGGCGGCGGGCGAGTCCACCTGCCCCGGAATCACTCCGGAGTTGATCTGCGTGAAACGGAATCCGTGCTCCTGCGAAAGCAGGAGCCCAGGGCCCAGCCGAAGTGCCCTTGCGCCCTGGGCTCCTGCCTCCGCAGGAGCACATGCTGGATCTATCCGGAACGGAGGGCCCCGGGAGGCTTCCGACCATCCAGTGCTTCCGCGAAAGCAGGAGCCCTGCATCCATCTGGGCCGAAACTCTCCAGCCGGGCATAGCGGGCATAAAAAAGTGCCGGCATCGCCAAGACGCCGGCACAATGTCATTCGTTCATGGAAGGCGAGGCCAAGGCTAACCCCGCCTTCGCATGGCAGCTCAGCTGAACGCGACGCGCACGTTCTGGGCGCGGCGGCGCAGGACGACGCCGACGGCCGCGATACCGGCAACCATCATGGCCCAGGTGGCGGGCTCGGGGATGGGCGCGATATCGATCGTGCCGCTGTAGCTCGAGCTACGCGACGCATCGCCGATGAACTTCAGATAGTAGGTGCCCGCCGTCAGGTTGAACGTGGTCGGCACGGCGCCGAACGCGATCGAGCCGAGCGACGCCATCGAGCTGTCGAGCAGATCGGAGACCGAGAAGTTGATCGGGCCGCCGACGTCGGCGGTGTTGGTCGCCGTGATCGCGAGCACATAATCCTGGCTCAGCGTGAGGGTGAAGGTGTCCTCGAACGCCTGCGCGGTCGGGAAGCTGTCACCGAAAGTGCCGGTGCCGTCGCCCTCGCTGAAGGTGCAGACGCCCTGGCCCGACACGCCGGGGCAGGTGATGCTGACCGACGCGCTCGCTGCCGGGGCCATGCCCACGGCGGCGACAGCGGCCGTCGCTGCAAGAAGGTACTTGTTCATTCAAAATCTCCCACAAGCCTTGGTTTGGCGATTCGCGCATTAACCTATCGCGGTTGCGAAGTTCAAGCCTTGCACTGCGGCCTTTGTCTCTGTGTGGAACGAGATTGTCTCGTTTCTGAGCATGGATACAGATTTTTGCGGCAAAATGTGTGTTTTGCCGGATATTCGCACGCCAGCCTGACCCTTCCCAACCGGACATTGAAACGCCGGCGCCCCGATGGGCGGCCGTCTGTTAACCAATTCCGCCCCGTTTGTGAGGCGCCGCAAAAAAAATCAGGTGGCCGTGGCGGCCGGGTACGCGGGATGCCGGCGCGGGATGCCGGCCGCGTGCGGACAGGCGCGTGGAGGCAGGGCGCGAGGCGGGGGGTCGGATGAAGGCAGGCCTTGCCGGAGACCGCGCGGCCGAAGAACAGATGAGGCGCCAGCTACGGGTGTAGCTGGCGCCTCACAAAGCGGGAGAGTGTGGCGGGTGGTCTGTCTGGAACCGCCGACTCGCGCCGTTCGCCTAGCTGAAGGCGACGCGCACGTTCTGGGCGCGACGACGCATGGCGACGCCGACGGCTGCGATGCCCGCAACCATCATGGCCCAGGTGGCGGGCTCCGGAACGGCCGCGATGTCGATCGTCCCGCTATAGCTGGCGCTGGCCGTCGCCGCGCCGGCGAAGTGCAGCGTGTAGGTCCCCGCGTCGAGCGTGAAGGTATTCGGCACCGCGCCGAACAGGATCGTGCCGAGCGAGTTCATCGACGAGTCGAGCAACTCGGCCGAGGAGAAGCTGATCGGCCCGCCGACGTCCGCGGTGTTCGTCGCCGTGATCGAAAGCTCGTAGGTCGAGGTCAGCGTGAGCGTGAAGCTGTCGTCGAACGCCTGGCTGGTCGGGAAGCTGTCGGCAAAGGTGCCGGTGCCGTCGCCTTCGCTGAAGGTGCAATAGCCCTGGCCGGTGAAGCCCGGGCAATCGATGCTCACCGATGCGTTGGCAGCCGGGGCCAGGCCCAGAACCGCCACTGCAGCGGCTGCTGCCAGAAGGGTCTTTCTCATGCTATTCTCCCACATGCCTTGGTTGGCGGTCGCTACAATCGCACGCCTCACCCTGGTTATCAAATGGTTTACGACGAGCCGAGTGGCCGGCTGTGCCGCTTTGATACTGCGATTATATGGGAGTTTTCCGCGCCTTTCCCGGGTTCCTCAACCTTTTCCGGGCCTTATGGGAAAGGCCGGCCCGGTGATCGCCCGGACCGGCCCTTTCCGCTATTTCGGGACGACGGATGTTCTCCGTCTGTCCACGTCATTTCATTACCAGATGCGGACACGATCCTGCGAGGGCAGGGCCAGCTTGCCGGTCCCCGGAATGTCGAAGGCGGCATACCAGGGATCGAGGTTGCGGACGATGTCGGCCCGCTGGATGGAAGGCGCGTGCGGATCGGTCAGCAGGCGCTGGCGCAGATTGGCCTCGCGATAGTTGCGCCGCCACACCTGCGCCCAGCCGAGATAGAAGCGCTGGTCGCCGGTGGTGCCGTCGATCACCGGCGCTTCCTTGCCGCCCAGCGCATGATGATAGGCATCATAGGCGACGGTGAGGCCGGCGAGGTCCGCGATATTCTCGCCCAGCGTGAGCGCGCCCTGCACATGCAGGCCGGGCAGCGGCTCATAGGCGTCATACTGCTTCACGAGCTGCTGGGTGAGGGCCTTGAAACGCTGGATGTCCGCATCCGTCCACCATTGGGTGAGGCGGCCATGCTCGTCATATTTGGCGCCCTGATCGTCGAAATGATGGCTGATCTCATGGCCGATCACCGCGCCGATGCCGCCATAGTTGACCGCCGGATCGGCATGGGGATCGAAGAAGGGCGGCTGCAGGATGGCGGCGGGGAAGACGATCTCCACCATGCCGGGATTGGCATAGGCGTTGATCTCCATCGGCGTCATGAACCATTCCCAGGTGTAGATGGGCTTGCCGAGCTTGCCGACATTGTAATCATAGTCGAACTGGTTGGAGCGCATGGCGTCGCCGAACAGGTCGTCGCGCCGGATCTCCAGCCCGGAATAGTCGCGCCAGCGATCCGGATAGCCGATCTTGGGCGTGAAGGCGGCCAGCTTGGCGCGGGCGCGGGTCTTGGCTTCCGCGCTCATCCAGGTCAGGCCGTCGATGCGCCGGCCCATCGCCTCGAGGATGTTGTGGACCAGCTCGTCCGCCGCGGCCTTGGTCTCGGGCGGGAAGTAGCGCGCGACATAGACCTTGCCCAGCTCCTCGCCGAGTGCGCCCTTGACGAAGCCGACCGCGCGCTTCCACCGCTCCTCGCGCTGCGGCGTGCCGTTGAGGGTGGTGCCGTAGAAGGCGAAATTCTCCTGCGCGATCGCCTCGGGCAGATACTCCGCATACTGGTCGAGGCTGCGCACCAGAAGCTGGTCCCTGAGCACCGCCAGCGGCGTCTTCGCGATCAGCGCCGCCTCGCCCTTGATGGCGCTGGGCTGGGAGACGAGGATGGTGTCGGTGGTGACGCCTGCCTCGCGCAGCGTCGTCGCGAAGTCGAAGCCGGGGGTCTGCGTGGCGAGATCGGCGATCTTCATCTTGTTGTAGGTCTTGTCCGCGTCGCGGCTCTCGACGCGGGTCCAGTGGACCTTCGCGATCTCGGTCTCGAAGGCCATGATCGCCTGCGCGCGGCGCGCGCCGTCCGGCTCGCCGGCCAGCTCGAACATCTTCGCGAGATGCGCGACATAGGCCTGGCGCGTCGCGTTCATCTGGTCGCTCTGCTGGAGATAATAGTCGCGGTCCGGCATGCCGAGGCCGCCCTGGAACATCGTGAAGATATAGGTGTCGGGCGCCTTGTCGTCCTGCCCCACATAGCCCCGGAACGGCGTGCCGACGCCGTTGCGCGCGGCCTTGGCGAGCAGCCGCGCATAATCCGCCTTGCTGTTCACCGCCTTGATCTCGGCGAGCCAGGGCTGGATCGGCGCCAGGCCGCGCGCCTCGACCGTCGCGAGGTCGAGATAGGCCGCATAGGCATTGCCGATCTTGCTGGTCGGATCGTCCTTGGCTTCGTCGAGGATCTGCTGGGTGCGCTGCTTGGAGAGATCGTCGAGCGCGGTGAACATGCCATAGTTGGACTTGTCCGCCGGGATCGCCGTGTCGCGCGCCCAGGTGCCGTTCGCATAGCCATAGAAGTCGTCGCCCGGCGCGACGCTCCTGTCCATCCCGGCCGTATCGAAGCCATAGGCGCCGATCGCGGGCGCTTCGGCCGGCGCGGGCGTGGCGGTTTCAGAGGGCGGTGGCGCTTCGGCCGGCGGCGCGCTGGCGAGATGGGGGGCGCAGGCCGAGAGGCTCACCGAAGCCAGGGCGAGCGAAAGAAACGAACGATGCATGGAAGTCCCTTCGGATCATTTGGCAGCCGCGCGGGGCGGCCCGATGGCCCGCTTCTAGCAAGCGGAACGGGAGAACAGAACCTTGTTTATGGCCGATCCGGCGACGCGCGGAGCGTGCGCGCGCCCGATCCGCGCGTCGCCGGCGGGGCTGGAAATCAGGGCTGGAGTCGGGCTCGCAGTTGCGGCATGCTTGTGCGATGCAGCAACATGTTGATGGAGTAGCAGGCTCATCATGCGTCGCCTCCCGCCGCTGACCGCGCTAGAGGCCTTCGTGCAGGTGGCGCGCACGGGATCCGTCAAGGGCGCGGCGGAGGAACTCGCATTGTCCGCGCCGGCGCTCAGCCGCCGCATCCAGGCGCTCGAGCGGTTCCTGGGCTATGCGCTGTTCGAGCGCAAGCACCAGCAGCTCGAGCTCAACCGGCACGGCACCAATCTGCTCCAGGAGATCGCCCCCGCGCTCGATGCGCTGGGCGCGGCCATCGAGGCGGCGACGACCGGGGCGCGGACCCAGCGCATCCGCCTCGGCATGCTTCCGCTGTTCGCCAGCCAGCGGCTGTTCCCGCGGCTGGGCGAGTTCCACCGCGTCCATCCGGACCTGCATATCGACGTGGACACCAGCCCCAACGCCATCTCGCGGCTGGGCGAGGGGCTGGACGCGGCGATCGTGCTGGCGCGCGATGTCGACTCCTCGCTCTATGCGCGCGAGCTGGACCGGGACGAGGTCTATCTCATTGCCGCGCGCGCGCTGGTGGAAGGCGAGCGGGCGATCCGCTCGCCGCAGGAACTGGCGAAGCAGACCGTGCTCATCCACCGCGACATGGCGGCGAGCTTCGACGTCTGGAAGGATGCGGTCGGCGTGCCCCAGCTCGTGCCCGCCGCCACCGATTATTACGACTCGGGCGCGCTGATGCTGGAGGCGGCCGCCCAGGGCCTCGGCATCGCGGTGATGCACGGCCGCCATTTCCAGCATGCGCAGGACCCGCGCATCGCCCGCCTGTTCGACCAGCGTATCGAAAGCCCCTATCGCTATTTCTTCGTCTGCCGGCACAAGGCGCTGGAGCGGCGCGCGCTGCGCGCCTTCCATGACTGGATCATCCATGCCGAGATCTGAGGGGGATGCAGCGAAGGGATGCCCGGGCGCCGGGCGTTAACCTTTTGGCAAGGGTTGCCGGCTAGGGTCTGACTGATCGCGCCGGTTGCCCCGTTTCCTCCCACGGCGGTCGGCAGCCGGCGCGAGCGTCTCCTCTCCCTGACAGACCTGGTCCAGTCTGGCCTCCATCGAGCGGCCGGGCTGGTTTTTGGCCTACAGGCCGGAGCGCCATGCCCGCTGGCCTGTCGGCGGGCCGCAAGGGCGGCAGGCCGGAGCCTCGCCATCGCCACGCGGCCGGCATTCCGGACAGCCATCGCGCCCGACAGCCATCGCGACGTCGCGCGACGGCCGCTCGAACCGAACGGGGCATATGCGCCTCTGCCGTCACGTCATATCCGCATTCACATTCACATATCCGCATCCACATTCACCGGCCATTCAAGGGCATGCCTCCATGAGCCCGCGCCCGTGCTCGCGGCACGGGATGCTGAACACTTTGTTAAGGACGTGCCGGATAGAATGGACATGCTGTCCCGCCGGCCGGGCCTGCCAATGGAGCCTTGCCATGCCTGCCCTCAAGATCCTGACGGTCGACGACAGCCGAAGCATGCGCGCGCTGCTGCGCATGACGCTGGACGAAGCCGGATTCGACGTGGCGGAGGCCGAGGATGGGCAGGCCGCGCTGGACTGGCTGGAAGAGCATGAGGTCGACCTCGTGATCACCGACATCAACATGCCCCGGCTCGACGGCTTCGGCTTCATCGAGCGGCTGCGCGCCGAGCATCGCCGCCATGTCGACCGTCCGATCCTGGTGCTGACCACCGAATGCACCGCCGAGCGCCGCGAACAGGCGCGCGCGGCCGGCGCGAACGGCTGGATCGTCAAGCCTTTCGATCCCGAGCGGCTCGTCGCGGCCGTGCGGCACATCGTTCACTGACGGGCGGCGCGGGTCCCGCATGGCACAGCGCGCGTCGCGGGCCGACATGCCGGCGCCGGCCGATCCGGCCGTCCGCGCCTGCATCGCGCAGGAGCTGGACGCGATGCGGACCGCGCTGGAGGATCTGGGGGAGGCACTGTGCGCCGACCGGGCGCTGGTCCGCCGTCATCTGACGGCGCTGCAGGCGATCGACGAACTGTGCCAGCGGCACGAGCATCTGGCGCGCATCCTGCGGGGCGCCGACATGATGGCCGAGGTCCGGGCGACGAGCCTCGACGCGCTGCGCCTGCGCCTGTGCGACCGGCTCGCGGGGCGCGCCGCATAGCGCACTGACAAATCGGTCAGTTTGCGCTTTTCTTGCCGGCGACCAGACCCTAACATGATGGCTCAGTGACATTGCAGCGAGGGGCCATGGCCGCCAAGGGACAAGAGCTGGCAGAATGCCGGTCTCGCACGAGCGATTACATCAGGTTTCTCCACGCCTGGCTGCGCCGTCCGCGCCAGACGGCCTCGATCGTGCCGAGCAGCCCGCATCTCGGGCGCCTGATGGCCGCGCAGATCGATCCCCAGGGCGGCCGGGTCATGGAATTCGGCGGCGGCACGGGGGCGCTCACGCGCGAGATCCTCGCGACGGGACTTCCGGCGGCCGATCTGGAAGTGGTCGAGATCGACGCGACGCTGGCGCGCAACCTGCGCCGCAATTTCCAGGCCGTGCGCATCCTCGAGGCGCCGGCCCAGTCGATCCTCGCCCAGTCCTCGGGCGGGGCGGGGGGCTATCAGTGCGTGATCAGCGGCCTGCCGCTGCTGGCGATGAGCAAGGAGCTGCAGCAGGCGATCCTTGCGGAAGCCTTCCGGCTGCTCCGGCCCGGCGGCGCCTATATCCAGTTCACCTATTCGCCGCGACCGCCGCTTGCCGGTTCGGTCGCCGATGCGCTGGACCTCGGGGTCGAGCGCATCGGCACGATCGTGCGCAATGTGCCGCCCGCGACGGTGTTCCGCTACCGGCGGCTCGCCGACATGGCGGCGGACTGACGCGAAGGCCGGCCGGGCAGGGCGCGGCTCTGCCCCATTCCTCCCCGCACGGGGAGGGCTTGGGGTTGTGGTCTCATCGCCACGCCATCCTTCGATAAAGCCGGTCTCCCGCACCCGCCCCATTGCCGTGCGCGGCTTCCCGGCCTACAGCCGCTTGCGTTACGGGTCCCCATGCGAGTGGGGCGAGAGAGGGAAGTCCGGTGCGGGGTGCGAGCCCCCAGTCCGGCGCTGTTCCCGCAACTGTGACCGGCGAGCCATGCGCCATCATGCCACTGCGCGAGCGGACGGGAGTCCGCGAGTGTGGGAAGGCGGCGCGGACGCGATGACCCGGGAGCCAGGAGACCTGCCCGCTGACAGTCTGTCCTTCGCCGGTCGGGATGTGCCGGGCGAACGGGGCTGAAACCCTCGCGTGACGACACCGAACGAGACGGCGCACGGCGGTCCCATGGGACCATGGGCGGCGTCCGCGCAGGAGGATGACGTCACATGGGGGACGCACGACGATTGAAGAGGGCGCCGCTGCTGGCGCTGGGCATGCTGGCGCCGGGCACGGCGCTGGCGCAGGAGGCGGGGGACGCGCAGCCGGTCATCGTGGTGACCGCGAGCGGCATTCCGCAGGACCGGGACCTGAGCGGCCAGGCGATCAGCGTGATCGACGCCGCGACCATCGAGCAGAGCCAGGCGCGCAGCGTCGCCGACGTGCTGTGGCGCGTGCCCTCGGTGCGGATCAACGCCAATGGCGGCCTCGGCTCCGTCACCAGCATCTCGCTGCGCGGCGCGGAGGTGGGACAGACGCTGGTGCTGCTCGACGGGGTGCGCATCAACGATCCCAGTTCGACCAGCGACGCGGTCGATTTCGGCAATCTGCTGATCGGCAATATCCGGCGGATCGAGGTGATGCGCGGCGCCAATGCCGTTCCCTACGGCTCGGACGCGATCGGCGGCGTCATCAACCTCACCACGCGCGATCCCGACGCGCCGGAGGGCCTGTCGCTGCGCGCTTCGGCGGAAGGCGGTTCTGCCGGGACGGCGAGCGGCACGGCGGACATCGGCTGGCGGGCGGGAGAACTGCGCGCAGACGCCGGCATCACCGCGCTCCACACCGACGGCATTTCGAGCGCGGACCGCAGCTTCGGCGCGACCGAGCGGGACGGGCTCGACAATGTGACGGCCCATGCGCGCGTGGAAGCGCCGCTGGCGCCTGGGCTCAGCGTCGACCTGCGCGGCTATTTCGTCGATGCCAGCCTCGATTATGACAGCTTCTTCGGCGGCCCGGCGGACAGCGCGGACACCAGCCATTTCCGCCAGTTCACCGGCTATGCGGGGCTCAACGCGACGAGCTTCGGCGGCGCGCTGCAGAGCCGGCTGGCCTTCACCTGGCTCGACAATCGGCGCGACTACCGGTCCGCGCCCGATACGCCGGTGGATTTCGGCTATCGCGGCGAGACCTGGCGGATCGACTATCAGGGCACGCTGGAGATCATGCCCGCCGCGACGCTGATCTTCGGCTATACCCATGACGCGCCTTCCTACCGTTTCTTCGGCTTCGGCTCGGACGAGACGCACGAGGCGAACACCGACAGCGGTCATGCCATGCTGGTGCTCCGGCCATTCGAGCGCGTCTCGGTGAGCGGCGGCGTGCGCCATGACGACCACAGCCAGTTCGGCGGGGTGACGACCTTCGGCGCCAATGCCAATCTGGCGCTGGACGAGGCCGAGAAGACCCGCCTGCGCTTCGCCTATGGCGAGGGCTTCCGCACGCCCTCGCTCTACCAGCTCTACGATACCTACAGCGGCAACGGCGCGCTGCTGCCCGAGCGCTCGCACAGCGTCGACATCGGGCTCGATCGCGCCATCGCGGACGGGCGGGGCCGGGTCTCCCTCACCCTGTTCACCCGCTCGACGCGCAACCAGATCGACTATGACCTGGCGACCTACCGCTATGCCAATATCGCGCGGACGCGGGCGAACGGCGCGGAAGTGGAGGTCGCCATCCGGCCGGTCGACAGCCTCGACCTGGCGCTTGCCTACAGCCTGATCGACACGCGCGACCGCTCCCCGGATTCGACGAGCTTCGACGCGCATCTGGCGCGCCGGCCGGTGCACAGCGTCACCGCCTCGGTCGACCAGCGCTGGGCCTTCGGCCTCTCGACCGGCGCGACGGTGCGGATGGTCAGCGACGCGGTGGACCCGACCGCGCCGGATGGATCGCTGGACGGCTATGTGCTGCTCGACCTGCGGGCGAGCCTGCCGATCGGCGGCCGGTTCGAGCTTTACGGCCGGCTGGAGAACGCCTTCGATACGCGCTACGAGACCGCCTATGGCTATGGCACCTATGGCCGCGCGGCCTATGGCGGGATCCGGGTGAAGCTGTGAGGCGCGGCGCGGCGCTCGCGGCGCTGCTGGCGCTGTCCGCCTGTGGCGGGACCGCGCCCGCGCCGCAGGGCGCCGCGCCGGCTCGGGAACGGCCGCGCGTCATGTCGCTCAACCCCTGTGTCGATGCGATCCTCGTCGCAGTCGCGGACCCCGGCCAGATCCTCTCGATCAGCCATTACAGCCACGATCCGCGGGCCAGCTCGATGCCGGTCGCGCTGGCGCGGCGCTTCCCCGCCAATGCCGAGACGGCCGAGGAAGTGGTCGCGCTGCGCCCCGATCTCGTGCTGCTCGGCCCGCATGTCGCGCCGGCCACGCAGGACCGTATCCGGGGGCTGCGCATCCGCATCGAGACGGTCGGCGTGCCCGCCACCATCGCGGAGAGCCGGGACCAGATCCTCCGGATCGCGCGGGCCGTGGGGCATGAGGCGCGCGGGCGGGCGCTGCTCGCGCGGATCGATGCGGCGCTGGCGGCCGCCGCGCCGCCCGCCGGCGCCGAGCCCGTCCCGGCGCTCATCCGCGAGGGCGGCGGACTGGTGCCGGGGGAGGGGACGCTGGCGGACGAACTGCTGGCGCACACCGGCTTTCGCAACATGAGCGCGGCCTATGGCCTCGCCATGTGGGACATCCTCCCGCTCGAGCCGCTCATCGCCCGTCCGCCCGCGCTGCTGCTCACCGACAGGAGCCGGCCGGACCCGGGCGCGGCGGCGCTCGCCCGGGTGCCGGGCCTGCGCATCGCCGATTTCCCGGACCGGCTGCTGCAATGCGCCGGCCCCACGCTGATCGACGCGGTCGGCCGGCTCGCGCGCATCCGCAAGGAGAGCCGCGCATGAGCCGGGCGGGCCGGCTGGGGCTGCTGGCGCTGGGCGTGGCGCTCGCCTTCCTGCTCGCGCTGATCGCGGGCAAGGTCTGGGTGCCGCTCTGGGGCATGGCCGCCGGCGATCCGCGCGCCGTCATCATGATGGACCTGCGCCTGCCGCGCGCCTGCCTCGCGCTGGTCGTGGGCGCCGGGCTCGGCCTGTCGGGCGCGGCGTTGCAGGGCTATACGCGCAATCCGCTGGCCGATCCGGCGATCCTGGGCATTTCCGCCATGGCGGCGCTGGGCGCGGTCGGCGCGATCTTCATCGGGCTTGGCGGATCGACCGGGGCGATCGCCGCCTTCGCCATGGCGGGCGCGGCGCTGGCGGTGCTGCTCCTGGGGGCCCTGGCCGGGCGGACGGCGAGCGCGGTCGCCTTCGTGCTGGCGGGCACGGTGCTTTCCTCGCTTGCCGGCGCGCTCACCGCGCTGCTCATCACGCTCTCGCCCAATCCCTTCGCCATGTCGGCGCTCGTCACCTGGATCATGGGCGCGCTCACCGATCGCGGCTGGGCCGAACTGCGCATCGCCGCGCCGCTGGTGGCGGCGGGCGCGCTGCTGCTCTGGACGCAGCGCCATGCGCTCGACACGCTGACGCTGGGCGAGGCGGTGGCGCGATCGCTGGGCGTGCGCCTCATGCGGCTGCAATGGGTGCTGGCGCTGGGACTGGCGCTCATCGTCGGCGGATCGGTGGCGGTGACGGGCGTGGTCGGCTTCGTGGGCCTCATCGTGCCGCACATGCTGCGGCCGATCTTCGGCGCGGAACCCTCGCGGCTGCTGGTGCCGGGCGCGCTGGGCGGGGCGCTGCTGGTGCTGGTGGCGGACAGCCTCGTGCGGCTGGCGCCCGGCGCCAGCGAGCTGCGGCTGGGCGTCGCCATGGCGCTGATCGGCGCGCCCTTCTTCTTCGCGCTGCTGCTGCGTTACCGGCGGGCGCTGGCCTGATGCTGGCGGCGGAGGGCCTTGGCGTCTCGATCGGCGGCAGGACGCTGCTCCAGGGTATCGGCGCGCGGCTCGCGCCCGGCCGGGTGACCGCCATCGTCGGGCCCAACGGCGCGGGCAAGTCCACGCTGCTGGCCTGCCTCGCCGGGTTGCGCGCACCGGATGCGGGGCAGGTGCTGCTGGACGAGGCGCCTCTCGATCGCCTCGCCGCCCGGATGCGCGCGCGGCGGATCGGCTATCTCCCGCAGGAGGCGCCGCTGCACTGGAACATCGCCGTGCGCGCGCTGGTGGCGCTCGGGCGCTTCCCCCATGGCGACGCGGCGAGCGCGGCGGGGCGGGCCGTCATCGAGCGGACGCTGGCGCAGGCGGACCTCGCGCCCTTCGCGGACCGGCTGGCGGGCACGCTCTCTGGCGGCGAGCGCGCCCGGGCCATGCTGGCGCGCGTGCTGGCCGGCGCGCCCGACTGGCTGCTCGCCGACGAGCCGCTCGCCGCGCTCGACATCGCCCACCGGCACGCCCTGCTGGCGCGGCTGCGCGGCGTGGCGGCGCAGGGCGTGGGCGTCGTCATCGTGCTGCACGACCTCGCCCTCGCCGCGCGCATGGCGGACGATGCGCTGCTGCTCGACAGGGGCCGGCTGATCGCGGCCGGTCCGGCCGGCGCCGTGCTCGCCCCGGAGCGGCTGGATGCGATCTTCGGCGCGCGCTTCGCCTATGTCGACGGGCCCGACGGCGTGCCGGTGCTGGTGAGCGCGCCGTCGACGGGGGAAGAGGGGCGGGGCGAGGCTAGCGCGAGCCCAAGGCGGCGGCGGGAAGGCCCCGGGGACCCGGGAGGCGGGTAGGGCCTGTAGAGTCGCCAGGCCAATTCGAACGACGCCGCAAGGGGGGCCACGTCCCTCTCCCGCGCGGGGAAGCGGAAAAGGGCGTCGGTGCCTCCGCTCCCCCGCATTGCCCGTCGCCTTCCGGGCCGGATCGGTCTAGAGCGGGGTCATGCAACGTTTCGATGTCATCATCCTGGGCGGCGGGCTGGTCGGGCTGACGCTTGCCATTGCACTGGGCCGGCATGGCGTGACCTGCGCCGTGGTCGATCCCGCCGAGCCGGCCGCGACCATGGCGCCGGGCTTCGACGGGCGGGTTTCCGCCATATCGAGCGCAAGCTGGAAGCTGTTCGAGGCGATCGGCGTGGCGGCGCATCTTGCCGGCAAGACCTGCCCGATCGACCGCATCTGGGTGAGCGAGGGGCTGACCGGCGGCGCGCTGGATTTCGAGCCCGATGCCGAGGATGGCGCGATGGGCTTCATGGTGGAGAATCGCGAACTGCGCGTCGCCATCGACCGGACGGCGCGGGGCGCGCCCGGCGTTACCCGCTTCCAGCCGGACAGCGCGAGCGACATCGTGCGCGGCGATCATGGCGTGACCATGCGGCTGGCGAGCGGCGCGCGGATCGGCGCGAGCCTGCTCGTCGGCGCGGAAGGGCGGGGTAGCCCGACGCGGGAGGCCGCGCGCATCCCCGTCGCCAAATGGGCCTATCCGCACACCGCTCTGGTGACTGCGATCGACCATGACGAACCTCATGGGAACACGGCCTACGAGATCTTCTATCCTGGCGGGCCCTTCGCGCTGCTGCCGATGCAGCCGGGCACGCGCTCGGCGATCGTCTGGACCGTGCCGACGCGCCATGCGCCGGCCATGCTCAAGCTGCCCGAAGCCGCGCTGCTTGCCGAGGCGGAGAAGCGCATGGGCGATTTCCTCGGCGGGATCAGGCTCGCGGCGCCGGTCCAGAGCTATCCTCTCGGCTATCATCGCGCGGCGCGGATCATCGACAGGCGGCTGGCGCTGGTCGGCGACGCGGCGCACGGCATCCATCCGATCGCGGGGCAGGGGGTCAATCTGGGCTATCGCGATGCGGCGGCGCTGGCCGAGGTGATCGTGCAGGGCATGCGGATCGGGCTGGAACCGGGCGACGCGCAACTGCTCGACCGCTACCAGCGCTGGCGGGCGCTGGATTCGCTCAGCGTCACCATCATGATGGACGGGCTCGTCCGCCTGTTCGACGTGCGGGGCAAGCCGGCCTCGCTGGCGCGCCGGCTGGGCCTTTCCGCCGTGCAGCATCTGGGCCCGCTCAAGGATCGCTTCATGGCCGAGGCGCGCGGGGAGAGCGGGCCGCGGCCGAGGCTGCTGCTCGGCGAGGCGATCTGACGGCGGGGTGCACGCACTGGTCTTGTGCGGGGCGGAGACTGCGATCGGGCCTCTTCTTTTCCTCCCGCGTTTGCCGTCCGCCTGCGCGGCGGGCCGCGTCGGGAGCCGATCCGGTTATCCGGTGAAGCCCGGCCGGGAAGCGGTCCGGCGGATCGATCGGGATCGTCCGGCACATTGAGCCGCGCCCGTGCCAGCGACGGATGCCACAGCTCCATTGGCTGCGGGCCGAGCGTTGGGTCCGTCCGTTCCGGATAGACCCGGCTTGTGCTCCTGCGCAGGCAGGAGCCCAGGGCGCAAGGGCACTGCGGCTGGGCCATGGGCTCCTGCCTGCGCAGGAGCACTGATGCCATTTGAGCCGGATCGACTCTGGCGCAATCCCCCCGGGGCGGCTCACGAAGCTGATACCAGAAGATAGGGGATTTCACCAATTTTTGGCAATCCGGGAATGGGAAATATCCCGTCTCATTCCATCTTCGTTCAGGAAATCGGCGCAATAGAGCCATTTGCCCGCAATTGGCACGGCACATGCATAGGGGAGGGTATCGAAGGGACCGGGCGATCGGTCCATGAACCGGAGTTTCAGGACATGCAGACCTATCAGCCCTCCCTCCTCGCTCGCCCCGACACGCTGCTGGGCGTTTGCCAGGGCATTGGCGAGGATCTGGGCATCAATCCGACCTGGCTGCGTGTCGCGTTCGCATCCATGGTGTTCGTCAATTTCGGCCTCGCCGTGGGCGTCTATCTCGGCCTCGGCCTGATCGTCGCGGCGATCCGCTGGTTCCACCCCGCGCCGCGCAAGCCGGCCGCCCTGCAGGCCGATGCGGCGCCCGAAGCCGTCGTCGCCCCGGTCGAAGCAGGGAATGATCGCGCGCCCGCGCTGATCGCCGCCTGATCCCTGAGCCCCGGCGGCCCGTCCCCTCTCCGGGCCGAACAGGACCGGCCGGTCGCGTCTCCCACCGCGACCGGCCGATTTCCTGCCCGCACCATAATATGGCCGTCAGTCCCGCCCTCGCCGGAGGCCCGTGTCAGGACGCATGACGGGATCGGCGCCGGGCGGACTTGCAGGCTGTCCGAAATCGGACACGCCGGTGTCCGCATGCGGACACGGCCCCCCCCGGTGGGCCGGCATGGCGATGGCGAGCGCGGTCCTCTCGGGCCGGCCATGACTGAAAGAAGGACCCCTGCGCGGCCGCCGCCGAGCCCGGGCTATTGCAGCCGCTGGCTTCCCTGCCCCTGTTCGCCGCGCCGGCGGAACTGCATGAGCTGGGTGACGAGGTCCGCGCGCGCGGCGAGGCGGTCCGTCTCCAGCAGGGCCTGCTTGTCGGCCGGCTCGAACGGCGCGATCTGGGCGATGGCGTTGACGAAGGTCTCGTCGTCCAGCGTCGCCACCGCATCCCATTCCACGCGATAGCCGAGCGCATCGGCGAAGGCGCGCGCTTCCATCTCCACCGCCGCGCGCTCGCTCGGCGCGAGGGCGGGCTCGTCGTCCGGATCGGCGATCAGCTCGGCCTCGACCTGGCGGAACATGGTCGCCACCTCCAGCTCCCGCGCGATGCGGAAACGGGATTCGCCCATGAGGATGATGTTGAAGCGCCCGTCGTCCAGCGCCTCGATCTCCGCCACGCGGCCGACGCAGCCGATGCTGTAGAGCGGGGGCGGCTCGCCCGGGCCGCTCGGCTGGATCATGCCGATGCGCTGGTCGCGCGCCATGGCCTCGCTCACCATCGCCCGGTAGCGCGGCTCGAAGATGTGCAGCGGCAGATGCATGCGCGGGAACAGAATGGCCCCGGCCAGCGGGAAAATGGCCAGCCGGCGCGTCATGGCGCGATCCTGCGCTTAGCTGAACAGGATGGCGGACAGGCGCCGGCGCTGCGCGGCGACCCAGGGATCCTCCAGGCCCACCACCTCGAAGAGCTGGAGGAGCTGGTTGCGCGCCTTGCCCTCGCTCCAGTCCCGATCGCCCGCGATGATGGCGAGCAGGGCGTCGGCCGCGGCATCGCGATGGCCCGCCGCCATCTGCGCCGCGGACAGCTCGAACAGCGCGTCATAATCCTGCGGATCGGCCGCGATACGCGCCTGCAGCGGAGCGATGTCCACGCCGGGCGTCGCGCTGCGGGCGAGCGCGATGGCGGCGCGGCCGCGCTCGACCGCCGCGCTCTTCGCCAGCTCGGGCGGGAGCGCGGCGAGCAGCGCCTCGGCCTCGTCCAGATGCCCGAGCGCGACGAGGGCGCGGATCTGGCCGCCCGTCGCTTCCTCATTCTCCGGCGCCATCTCGCTGATCTGGCCGAAGATGGAGAGAGCGCGCGCGGCATCGCCGCCGGCCAGCACTTCCTCGCCCATGGCGAGTAGCGGGGCGAGATCCTGCGCCATCTGGCCCGCCTCGCTCTCGATGGGGAGCTGCGGCAGGATCTGGTCGAGCATCTGGCGATACTGCCCCTCCGTGCGCGCCTGGGAGAGATCGGCGACCGGCTGGCCCTGGAAGATGGCATAGACAGTGGGGATCGACTGGACGCGGAACTGGCTGGCGATGAAGCGGTTCTCATCGACATTGATCTTGACCAGCAGCACGCCGCGATCGGCATATTCGGCCGCGATCTTCTCGATGATGGGCGAAAGCTGCTTGCAGGGCTGGCACCACTCCGCCCAGAAATCGACCAGCACCAGCTTGGTCTGCGACGGATCGACCACATCGCGGCGGAAATCCGCAACGGCCTGTTTGTCCTGCTCGCTCAAGCCCAAAGTGGCCACCTGTCGTCTCCATGCTGCGCGGGGATGTGCGCAGCGCATATGGGGGGAGAAGCGCCCCTTCCGCAAGGGTGCGCCGGATTCTTTGGCCACGGCACAAAAGGGGCTTGCCGCGTCCCGGACGCTTTGCTAGGTGCGCGCCTCACCCGTCGCCGGGCCCACCCCGAGCGACCGCCAGAGCGGGCGTAGCTCAGGGGTAGAGCACAACCTTGCCAAGGTTGGGGTCGAGGGTTCGAATCCCTTCGCCCGCTCCAGATTT
>Ga0164243_10000329_pt1 | contig 96914 bp, 76 predicted proteins | sample OricompcompostOP_FD_108781 | JGI IMG/M metagenome (GOLD analysis project Ga0164243, IMG submission 108781) | Organic Plus compost microbial communities from Emeryville, California, USA - Original compost - Organic plus compost (OP) | ecosystem: Engineered > Solid waste > Mixed feedstock >... | reverse complement strand
CGGCGCAAGCTGGCTTGCCATCAAGATCGAGCATGGCGTGGTGCATGACCGCGCCCGCACCTACGGGCAGGTCGCGGCGGCGGCGTCGATCATCCTCTTCGCGCTCGGCGGGGTGATGATCGCGACCATGGGCTATGGCTTCCGGCTCACGCATGGCGCCGATCCGCTCGGCCCGTCCAATCCGCTGCTGTCCGGCACCGTCGCGGCGCCGGGCGCCTGGCTCGACAATTATGGCAGCCATCCCTGGATGCTGATCGCGCCCATCCTCGGCTTCGCGGGACCGCTGCTGGCATGGATCGGCATCCGCAAGGGCCATGAAGCGCTGGCCTTCGGCGGCTCCTCGCTGGGCGCGACCGGCATCATCGCCACGGTCGGCCTGTCGATGTTCCCCTTCATCCTGCCCAGCTCGATCGACCCGGCCTCCAGCCTCACGGTCTGGAACGCCTCCTCCAGCCATGTGACCCTGTTCATCATGCTGGCGGTGACGATCGTCTTCCTGCCGATCGTGCTGCTCTACACCGCCTGGGTCTACAAGGTGCTGTTCGGCCGCATCACCCTGGCGGACGTCGAGACCAACCCGGACTATTACTGATAGGAGGCCGTCCATGTGGTATTTCAGTTGGGTGCTGGGCGTTGGCCTTGCCGTCGGCTTCGGCATCCTGAACGGGATGTGGCACGAGTTCCACTCCGACCCCGATGACGACGCGGCCTGAGCGCCGCGCGGCATGATCGCCCCGGGCCCGCCCGGCGACCGGACGGTCGCCAGCGGTTCCGGGGCGCTTCGCGTCGATGGCGGGTCACGTCCATGGTCGGGGCGGACCGCCTCGACCAAGGACGCGTTCCCGATCCGCGCGAATGCGCCTGAAAGCGCCTCGCTTTCCTGACCGAACGAGGGCTGCATCCCGTCTCGGGCGGGCGGGCGGCCCCGGGCGCGGCCTTACGGCGCGCTGCGCAATGCAGTCGCTTCGGCCAGAATGATCGCGAAATCCCCAGCAGAATCCGTCCAGAACGCTGCCGTGCTCCAGCCGCTGGACTGCAGCAGCAGCCGCGCCTGATCCGGCGTATATTTATGGCTGTTCTCGGTGTGGATCGTCTCGCCCCTGCGCATCGCGATCCGCTCGCCGGACACCGTGAACGCCATGTCTTCCAGCGCTTCGAGATGCATCTCGATGCGATTCCAGTCCGCATTCCAGCGTGCGACATGGCGGAAACGATCGATGGGGATGTCCCCATCCAGTTCGCGATTGATACGCGCGAGCAGATTGAGATTGAAGCGCGCGGTCACGCCCCGCGCATCGTCATAGGCCGCGACGAGCCGTCCGATCTCCTTCACCCGGTCAAAGCCGATGACGAGGCGGCTACGCGCGCCCAGCGTCTCGCGCATCGATCGCAGTAGGTCGACAGCGGTGCGCGGTACCATGTTGCCGATCGTCGAGCCCGGGAAGAAGCCCAGCATATCCAGATCGCGGATCGCGCCGGGCAGCCGGACCGGCTTCGTGAAATCGGCCTCGACCGGCAGCACCGGCAAGTGGGGAAACTTGGCGGACAGTTCCTCGCTCGACTGGCGCAGGAAGTCGCCGGAAATATCGATCGGCACATAGGCGGCCGCGTCCAGCTCGCGCAGGAGCAGCGGCGTCTTGAGCGAACTGCCCGAGCCGAATTCGACCACCGCCCGTCCCCGTCCCGCCCGGCCCGCGATCTCACCTCCATGCGCCTCGAGCAGCCCGATTTCCGTGCGCGTGGCATAATATTCGGGCAGTTGCGTGATCTTCTCGAACAGCTCCGATCCGGCCCGGTCATAGAACCAGCGCGCCGGAACGGCCTTCTGCCGCTCGGCAAGGCCTTTCAGAACATCGGCGCGGAAAGCCAGGTTGATGCCCTTGTCATCGAGATCGACGAGCTTGAGATCGGCGTGCATGGCCATGGTCACAGATCCTTTGCGAGGCGCAGACCGGTGAACTGCCAGCGCTGGTGAGGGTAGAAGAAATTGCGATAGGATGGGCGCATATGGCCGCGCGGCGTGGCGCAGCTTCCACCCCGCAGCACGAACTGCCCGCTCATGAACTTGCCATTATATTCGCCCACCGCCCCGGTGGCGGGCCGGAAGCCGGGATAGGGACGATAGGAGGAGCCCGTCCATTCCCAGACATTGCCGAAGAGGGAGGAAAGGCCCTGCCCCGGCGGCTCGAAGCGGGGCTGGACGGGCCCGGCCCCGTCGAGTTGCACGCCGCCCAGCGCGTCCTGACCGCGCGCCGCCGCTTCCCATTCCTGCTCCGTCGGCAGGCGCGCGCCGGCCCATGCCGCGAAAGCATCGGCCTCATAGAGGCTGATGTGCGTGACCGGCGCCGCCGGATCGACCGGCCGCCAGCCGGCGAGTGTGAACTGCTCCCAGCCATGCCGGGTATGCCGCCAGTAGAGCGGGGCGTCGATGCGTTCCCGGTTCGCCCAGGCCCAGCCGTCCGAAAGCCAGAGCGACGCGGTCAGATAGCCATTGTCGCCGATGAAATCGAACCAGTCGCCATTGGTGACGGGCCGGCCGGCGAGCGCATGGGGGCTGAGATAATGGAGATGGGCCGGCCCTTCGCAATCGAAGGCGAAACCGCGCCCGGCATGGCCGATCTCCACCGGCCCGGTCGCGCCCGCATGCCAGCCCGTCTCCGTGCCATAGTGGCTCTCCTGCCCCTCGGCCGCCGCCGGCCAGACAGCGGGCCCGAGCGGATTGAGGAAAAAGAGATGCTTGAGATCGGTCAGCAGCAGTTCCTGATGCTGCTGCTCATGATTGAGGCCGAGCGCGAGGAGATCGGGGCAGCGCTCGGCGATCAGCGGCATGGCCGCGCGCATCGCCTCATCGACATGATGGCGATAATTGATCACCTCGGCCAGCCCCGGCCGCGTGAGCAGTCCCCGCTGCGGCCGGGCGTAGCGCGCGCCCTCCGCTTCATAATAGCTGTTGAACAGGAACGGCCAGCGTTCATCGTGCAGGCGATAGCCCGGCACATGGTCGCGCAGGATGAAGGTCTCGAAAAACCAGGTGACGTGAGCGAGATGCCATTTGGACGGCGAGGCTTCCGGCATGGACTGCGCCGTCGCATCCGCATCGGAGAGCGGCGCCACCAGATCGAGGCTGAGGCGCCGCACGGCCATATAGTCCGCGCGCAGCCGCTCGACGCCCATGCTCGCGGCCGGCGCGAGACTTCCGGTCGTCCGGTTCATCCCTTCATGCCCTCCCTGTGTCCGCGGAGCCGTTCCGCCGCCTTCATCATTGATTACGAACCGGCCCCCATTTCGTTACCGCGAGCGCTCCGATATTTTCGCCGCCAGCCACATTGCCGCCTGTTTCGGTGTCCTTTTTTCCACGTCCCGGTCCACCATCCAGTTGGCTTCCCGCATCGTCGTGATGCCGATGCGGCCGATCAGGGGTCGCAGCGCCGCGACCAGCCTCTCATCCCGTCCAGCGCGCGGCGCGAGCAGCAGCACCGCGTCATAATGCGGCAGGGCTTCGCGCGGATCGGCAAGGGTGACGAGATCCATCGCCGAAATCCGTCCGTCCGATGAAAAGGCCGTGATGACATCGGCCGATCCTTCTCCCAACGCGCGATACATGAATGTGGGGCTATAGGAACGCGCGGCGCTGAAGGCGGGATGATAGCGGGCCTGGACGGCCGACCATTCCGGGCGGTTGAGGAATTCCAGATCGGTCGCCAGCCGCAACCGGGGCGACAGGCGTGCGAGATCCGCCAGATCCCCGATACCCAGCGCCCGGGCCCGCGCGCGGCGCATCGCGAAGGCATAGGCATTTTCGAAGCCGAGGGAACCGAGCAGCCGGACCTTGTCGCGGCGCGCCAGTTCGCGGCCGAGCGTCTCCAGCATGACCTGCGCGGAGGGCGTGTCCGCGCGGCGAAGGATATTGGCCCAGAGCGTCCCGGAATAATCGACATAGACATCGATGTCGCCCGCCGCGAGCGCGCGATAGGCGATGGCGGAGCCGAGATTGTCCCGCCGCTCCGTGCGATAGCCGGCGGCGTGGAGACGGGCCTCGATCAGCGCGGCGAGGATATATTGTTCGGAGAAATTCTTGGCGCCCACGGTGACGATACGTTCCGCGCGCGCGCCGGCAGCCGCGCGCCCGCCGGGCACGGGCAGCCATGTCGCGGCGGCGGCCCCCAGCAGCAGGATGAGGCCGCCCCCCAGCCGCCAGCGCGAACCCTCGCGAAGGCCGGTCTCGACCAGCGCCAGCAGCGCATCCACGATCAAGGCCAGCGCCGCTGCCGCGATGCATCCAACCAGCACCCGCCGCCAGTCCTCCGTCTGCAGGCCGGAGAAGATGAGATCGCCCAGGCTGGGCTGGCCGATGGTGGTGGCGAGCGTCGCCGTGCCGATCGTCCAGACCGCCGCCGTGCGCACGCCCGCAAGGATAACCGGCGCGCCGAGCGGCAGTTCCACCAGCCGGAGACGCTGCGGACCCGTCATCCCGATCCCGTTCGCCGCCTCGATCAGCGCCGGATCGATGCCGCGAATGGCGGCGACACCGTTGCGGACGATGGGCAGCAGGGCGTAGATGCCGAGCGCCAGCAGCGCGGGCAGGAAGCCGAGCGCCGGGATCGGCAGGCCGGTAGCCCGCGCGAGGAACAACAGCAGCGGATAGAAGAGCGCCAGCAGCGCAAGGCCGGGAATCGTCTGGAGCAGGTTGATGAGGCCGAGCAGCGGGGCGCCGAAGCGGCGGCTGCGCGCGGCCAGGATCGCCGCGGGGAAGCCGATCAGCAGCGCCGCGAGCACCGCGCATCCGCTCAGGAACAGATGCGCCTGGGCGAGACGCAGCAGCTCGGCGAGCGGGACGCCGGCCCAGCCCATCAGACCGCTTTCCCCAGCGCCGCGAGCCGATCGGCCTGATCGCGCACTACATCGATCATCGCGCGCACGCTGTCATCGCCGCGATAGGCCATGAGATCGGCCGGCGGCAGATCGGCCAGGATGCGCCCCTCGCCGAGAATGACGATCCGGTCGGCCAGCAGCAGCGCCTCTGCCATGTCATGCGTGACGAGCAGGCTGGTAAGCCCCATCCGCTCGTGCAGCGCGCGATAGGCCCGGCCGAGATCGCTACGCGTCACGGGATCGAGCGCGCCGAAGGGCTCGTCCATCAGCATGATCGACGGGCTCGCCGCCAGCGCGCGCGCGAACCCCACGCGCTGTGCCTGTCCGCCGGAAAGCTGCGCGGGGTAGCGGCCAGCGAGCGCCACCGGCAGCGAGACCAGCGCGAGCAGTTCGTCGACGCGTCCGGCGCGCTCGGCGGCCGACGCACCCTGAAGCCGCAACACGAGCGCGATGTTCGCCGCGACCGTCATGTGCGGAAACAGGCCGATACCCTGAAAGACATAACCGATGCGTCGGCGCAACGCCGGCAGCGGCAGCGCCGCGACATCCTCGCCATCGATGGCGATCATGCCCCCGTCGATCTCGACCAAGCGGTTGATCGCCTTGAGCAGCGTGGTCTTTCCGGCACCGGACGGTCCCACCAGCGCCACGAAGCTTCCCCGTTCGACAGAGAGCGATATATCCCGGATGATCGGCCGGCCGCCATGCTGCCTGGTGACGTTGGAAAGCCTGATCATGCCTGCTCCGTCCGTGCCGCTCCGTATCACGATAGCCGTCTTTGCCCGGCAGGTCAGCCTGTCCCTCGCCGCGGGTGGTGTCCTGCATAAACAGACCCGTTCAGAAATGGCCGCGTTTCAACCTGATCGACACAGCCTAGCTGCGCCAACCCGTGCGCTGGCGGGGATATTCGGGTTCGGGTTACCGGGCCGGGGCCTGCGTGGGAACCGGAGAGCACGGATCGCCATCGCGAACGGCCTTGCGGCCGGGACCTTTCCCGCGCGCTCGCGGCGCCGGCGGCCTGACCCGCCCTTTCAGGCCTGCTCCGCCATCGCCGGATGGCGCTGCGCATCCCCCTCGCCCGGCGTTTCGGCCCGGATCATGAAGCCGTCGAAATAGGCGGCCAGCGCTCCGGTCCCGTCCAGCGGCAGCACATGGCCGACATACTGGTCCGGCCGCACGATCACCATGCAGCCCCGCTGCCGATTGATGCCGCGCAGGTCGAAAATGTCGATCCCGCCACCCGCGTCGGCGCTGAAGCATTTCTCATGATCGCGCAGCCCGTATCGACCCTTCGCGGGCTGCAGCAGCGGCGGTAGCGCGACGGCCTGGAGTGCGCGATGCGGCTGCTGGAAGACGGCCCGCACATCGATGACCGCATCCACGTCCAGCCCGGCGGGCGTGTAGCGCACCAGCGGCGAGTCGGCCGCGCCGCCGAGCCAGTCGCACAGCGGCCCGATCCGCGCGACCGACATCACCGGATCGGCGTCCGGCGCGAAGATGAACAGGCGCCACCGCCCGTCCGCCTCGACGACATGGCCCAGATGCATCGGCCGCGCGTCGGCACAGCGGACGACCGGGGCGGAATGGAAGCGCTTGCCGATCTCGAACCCGCGCGCGAGGGACTGGTCGCGATCCGTCCCGGTGAGCAGCGAAGGCGCATAGCGCGTCGCGGTGCCCGCCGTATAATGACCGTGGCGCACGAAATAATCCCGCACATCGGCCGGATCGGCCCCGCCGCCGCTCCCTTTCGAGGGCGCGCTCAGCATGGCCGCCCACGCCCGGTCGAAATCAATCAGTTCCTTCGCGATCGCCTGCCGTTCGGCCGAATAGCTCCGCAGCAGGGCCGGCGCGGCACGCCCCCGCAGCACGGCGGCGAGCTTCCAGCCGAGATTGAAGGCATCCTGCATGGACACATTCATGCCCTGCCCCGCCTTGGGGCTGTGGGTATGGCAGGCATCGCCCGCGATGAAGACATGGGGCTCCCGCCCCGGCGCGCCATCGTCGAAATGGTCGCACAGGCGCTGGCCGATCTCATAGACCGACCACCAGGCGACTTCCTTCACGTCCAGCCTGTAGGGATGCAGCACCCTGTTGGCCGCCGCGATGATGTCGTCCACATGCATGTTGCGCGCCGCGACGCGCTCGCCCTCGCCGAGCTTGTCCACCTCCACATAGATGCGCACCAGATAGCCGCCTTCGCGCGGAATGAGGACGATGGAGCCGGCGGGCGAATTGATGACCGACTTGAAGCGGATGTCCGGAAAATCCGTGACCGCCAGCACGTCCATCACGCCCCAGGCCTGATTGGCGGAATCGCCCTTGAGCGTCAGGCCGAGCGACGCCCGCACGGTGCTGCGCGCCCCGTCGCAGCCCACCACATAGCGCGCGCGCATCGTCTCGGTCCGCACGCTGCCATCCGGCCCGGTCCATTCGAAGCGGGCGATCACCGGATGATCGTCGCCGCCCTGCGTATCGACCGCCAGATCGACCAGCCGGCGGCCATAATGGGGCTCGAGACCCGCCGGCGCGTCGCGCATCACATCCAGATAGAATTGGTGTACGCGCGCCTGATTGAGGATGACATGGGGAAATTCGGAGAGCCCCTCCTCGGTGTCCCGCACCCATCCGCCGCGCACGATACCTTCGGCCGGGTCGTCCGCGCTGCGCCAGAAGCTGGTTTCATTGACCCAGCAGGCCTCGCGCAGCACGCGCTCCGCAAAGCCGAAGGCATTGAACATCTCCATCGTCCGGCACGCGACGCCGTCCGCCTGCCCCAGTTCCAGCGGCCCGGTCCGGGCATCCACGATGCAGGTCGCGATGTCCGGAAAGGCGGCCAGTTGCGCCGCGAGCGTCAGCCCGGCGGGCCCGCAGCCCACGATCAGCAGATCCGCCCGCCCCGGCAGCGCCCCGTCCCGACCCGGAGTCCCTCCGGATGCCGACGCCGCGCGCGCCGCCCGCGATGGATCCCCTGTCCTGAAGCCGTTCAGATGGAACTGCATTTTTCTTTCTTCCTCTTCCCGCCGGACCCGCGCGACTCCCTCATATAATTTTCCTGATTTATCGCAATATGGTAATTATGACATATTTCGATCGAGCATGCCGAAGACAGGAGTGCCGGCAATCCGCCGGGGAACAGCCACCAGCCCGCACCATGCTGAATGGTTCGGCATCGCGCAGCCCCGTGCGCCGGTTTCGAAAGGAGGAGGAGAGAAGCTGAAATGCGTTCGGCATGGCGGGACAGGAACGCCCCGGAGCCCGAAGGCGGGATGTCAATCCCGCTCCGGGGGCACCCGACTTCGGATCAGGCGCCCGAACAGCAGCGGGCGCACGCGGATCGGCGACGGCGCGCGGACCGCGCGCCGGGCATATTCATGCGATCTCGTGCGATAACTCCCGCCTGCGCTCAGCGAACGCCTGCGGAAGCGAGGATGATGGCCAGGTCCAGCGTCTTGATGCTGATCGAAGGGGCCTTCTCGATACCGATCCATTCCTCGACCGAATGCCCGCGCCCGCCCGCGGCGGCGCGCGGGATGGTGATGGCGGGAATGCCCAGGCTCATCGGGACATTGGAATCGGTCGAGCCCGAGGACAGGCGTGGCGTGAGCCCGCGCGCGCGATAGGCGGCATTGGCATAGCCGACGATCGCCGCATCGTCCGGGGTCATGCCGGCCGGCCGGTCGCCCACCAACGCCTTCTCGACGCTGATCGCGCCTTCGGCCGTGGAGCGCGCGCCATTCTCGAAAGCGACGGCCGCGTCGACCGCCGCGAGGAAGGCGCCTTCGAGCTTCGCCAGTTCCCCGGCGCTTTCCGAACGCATGTCGACCTGCAGCACGATGTCGCGCGGGATGGCATTGACGGATGTGCCGCCGCTCACCACGCTCGCGCTGTAGGTGGTCCTGGGCGATGCCGGGACCGGAATATTGTACAGGCCGACCACGCTCTGCGCCATGGCCGACATGGGGTTGACGAGCCCGAAGGCCCCGAAGCTGTGCCCGCCGGGCCCGTGGAAGGTCAGCTTGTAGCGCTTCGAGCCCACCCCGCCGGTCGTGAAATCGTTCGACGAGGTGCCGTCGATGGAGAAGAAGGCGCTGGCCCGCCCCTTGTAGCGCCCCCCGGTGAAGAGATGGCGCATGCCGCGCAGGTCCCCCAGCCCCTCCTCGCCCACGGTGCCGACGAACAGGATGTCGGACGGCGTCTCGATCCCCGCCGCGTTCATCGCGCCGATGAGACTGAGCTGCGTGGCGAGGCCGGTCGCATCGTCACCGACGCCGGGCGCATAGAGGCGGTCGCCCTCGCGGCGCACCGTGGTGTCCGTGCCTTCCGGAAAAACGGAATCGAGATGGGCCGATACGATCACCAGCTTGCCGCCGGGCTGGCCCGTGCCCCGTCGCAGGCCGAGCACATTGCCCTCCTCGTCGATCTCGACGTCGCTGAGACCGAGCGCCCGGAACTTCTCGGCATAGAGCGCCGCCCGCTTCGCCTCGCCGAAGGGCGGCGAGGGCACCTGCGTGAGCGCGATGATATTCTCGACCCAGCCTTCATGCTCCTGCTCCATCGCCGCCATGGCCGCCTTGAAGCGGGGAGCTGCCATGACATGCCGCATGAGCGCGAGATCCGCCGCCGAGGCTTCCGGCGCGGGGCGCGGTTGCGCCCGGACAGGGCCCTGGATGAGCCCCAGCGACAGGAGACATGCCGCGAAGCGGCCGATATGCTTTGCGGACATGCGCTTCCTCAATCCCCGTTGGCCAGCGTGATGACGGTGGCGAGGCCGATGGCCATATGCTTGACCGTGCCTGCCCGGTCCAGAAGGAGCGATTCCTCCAGCGAATGGCCGCGTCTGGTGGAAAAGCCCGACCCCAGCGTGACCGCGGGGATGCCGAGGCTCATCGGGATGTTGGAATCGGTCGAACCCCAACGGAACTGCGGCGTCACCCCGGCGGCCCGCATCGAGGCCACGGCGACCTGCGCGATCCGCGTGTCGGGCGGCGTCATGCCCACGGGGCGATCGCCGATCTTCGTCGTCTCGAAGCTGATCGCGCCCTTGCTGGTGCTGTGCCGCGCATTCTCGGCATCGGCGGCGGGCTGCAGGATGCTGAGGAAATATTGCTCCTCCGCATCCAGATCCGCCTTGCTCTGCGAGCGCATGTCCACCGTCATCGATACCGCGAAGGGAATCGAATTGACCGAGGTGCCGCCCTCCAGGATGCCGACATTATAGACCGTGCCGCTCTCGCGGGGCGCGGGCATCTTGTCGAACAGGGTGATGGCGTCAGCCAGCGCATAGGCCGGATTGACGATGCCGAAATCCCCCCGGCTGTGGCCGCCCGGCCCCTTGAACGTCACCTTGTAGCGCTTCGAGCCGATGCCGCCGATGGCGACGGCCTCGCGATTGGGCTCGAAGGAGATGAACTGGGCGATCCGGTCCTTATATTTACCCTGGCCGAACAGATAGCGCATGCCGCGCAGGTCGCCCGGCCCTTCCTCACCGACATTGCCGACGAACAGGATGTCGCTCTTCGTGCGGATGCCCGCCTCGTCCATCGCGCGGATGAAGGCGAGCAGCACGGCGAGGCTGCACGTATCGTCGCCAATGCCCGGCGCGAACAGCCGGTCGCCTTCGCGCCGGACCTTCACGTCGGTCGATGCGGGGAAGACGGTGTCGAGATGGGCAGCGACGACCAGCAGCGGCCCGCCGGGCGCGCCGGTGCCCCGGCGCAGGCCCATGGCGTTGCCCTCGGCGTCGATCTCGACATCCTCGAGGCCGTGCGCGCGCAGCATGTCCGCGAAGGCCCGGGCGCGGTTTTCCTCGCCGAACGGCGGCGCGGGAATCTCCGTCAACGTGATCACGTCCTGCACCAGCCGGTCCCAGTCCGCATCCAGCTTCGCCCGGGCGGCCTGGAAACGGGTGTCCTGATTGAGCGCCCGCAGCGTCTCGACGGTGGCGGGCGGGGCGACGGCCTCGGGCAAGGCCGCCCGCGCGCCCGTCAGGGCGAGAAGCGAGGCAAGGGTCAGCGGGATCATCGAACGCATACTGGGCATGAAGACGCACTCCGTGCGGCAGGAAGATTGGAGGAAGGTTCGATCAAGCAGGGTGATGAACAGGTCACCACCCTGCCCCTGGGGTATTTCAGAACTTGAACCGCACGCCCATCGTATATTGGCGGCCGATGATGTCATACAGCGCGGCGTTGCTCGTCGCCGGCAGGATGTAGCTGAGCGGATTGCCCGTCGCGATGTCGTCGAAGATATTCTTCACGCCACCGAAGATCTGGATATTCTGCCCGTCCGCGCCTTCCTTGAGCGTGTAGGACGCCGTCAGGTTCAGCAGGAACTGGCCGTCGATCCTGGGCGGTGACCCGTCCTCATAGGAAATGAGGAGCACACCGGCCGAATCCCGCTCCTTGTCGTACCAGCCGCCGCCCGTGTAGCGCCCTTCGAGGAAGACCGAGAGCGGACCGCCGGTGTAGGTGACGGACGCGTTCCAGCGCCAGCGCGGCATGCCGCCCTGCCCGGTGCCCACCACGCCGAGCAGATCCTCCTTCACGCCGTCATTCACCTGGAACAGCTTGTCCAGATAGGTCGCCAGGAAACGGAAGTGCAGCGCGCCGTCCATGTCGCCGAACAGGCGATCGAGCGGCAGATTGTAGGACATGTCGAAATCGATGCCGGCGGTCTGGAACTCGCCCAGATTGATGTAGGTCCTCAGGATCTGGCTGATCCGCTCGCTGTCCCCGGCATAGCCGCCGCCGCCGCGGGTGATGAGATTGCAATAGGCCTGGACATTGTCGGTGTAGCAGCCGTTGAGGATCGTGTTGGTCGCGGGCAGGCCGATCGCATCCTTCAGCTTGATGTTGAAATAGTCGACCGATGCCGTGAAGCCGGGAATGAAGGGCGGCTGCACCACGGCGCCGACCGTCCAGGTGTCGCCGATTTCCGGCGCCAGCGCCGAGTTGCCCTGCTGGGGTGCGAGAATGGCGTATTGGAGGCCGAGCACCGGGTCGATGATCGTCGCCGACTGCACGATGGACGAGGCGAACAGCTCGCCCAGCGCCGCCGCGCGGATGTCCCGCGACCGGGTGGCGCGCAGACGGAAGGCCCGGCTGATTTCCCATGTCGAGCCGATCTTCCAGCTCGTGACGCCGCCGCTCGAACTATAGTCGGTGTAGCGCACCGCGCCATTGAGGTCGAGCGCGCGGACGAACGGCACGTCGCTGAGCAGCGGGAAGACGATCTCGCCATAGACTTCCTTGACGTTGACCGAGCCCGAAAGCGCCTTGGGATTGTGGATGTCGTAAGCGCTGACGGCGGACAGGGCGTCCACCGTCTGCACGACCGAGTCCTCGCGCCACTCCGCGCCGACCGCGAGGGAGACGACCCCCGCCCAGTTCTCGAACGCCGTGCCGGCAAAGTCGACCGCCGCCGACTTCTCCTTGAAGGTCGCATCCAGCCAGGAGGTGCCGGTGACATAGGCGACGGATTCCGCGCTGGGCGAGCCGGCGCCGAAAAGGTTGATCGGCACGCAGCCATTGTCCGGATCGCTCAGCGTGGAACGGCACACGATCTGGCCGGTCGACGGATCGACCACGGCATCGATCGCCAGCGTCCAGTTGGCGCCGATCCTGTTGTTGTTGACCTGCTGCTTGTAGCGGTTCTGGCCGAACTGGAAATAGGCGCCCCAGTGCCAGTCGGCGAACAGATTGCCTTCGCCGCCGACCATGTAGCGCTGCGTCGCATTGGTGGCGACGGGGTTGTTCCAGGCGATGTCCGGATTGATCCGGCCCATGTTGAACGAATCGATGCCCGCCGCTTCCATGGCCGTCCTGATGGACGAGGGCAGATAGGCGTTGTCGATGCTGATCGGGATGGTGCCCAGATCATAGCGCACGGACAGCAGGAAATCGCTGCGGCTGCGCGCATAGCTCGCCTCGGCGAACAGGGTGACATCGTTGCTGACCTCGAACGACGCGCGCCCGTAGATGTTATAGCGCTCGACCGGCACTTCGATCGTGCCGAGCTGCGTCTGGTTCACGGACCCGATCGGCGTGCCCCCGACCATATACTGGCTGCCGACATAGTCGCCATAGGTGAAGCTGGAGGGCTCCCCGCCGGCCAGGAACTGCGTGCCCTTGAGCGGGCCGCTTGTGATGAGGCCGCCGAGCGTCGCCGTCGAGACGTTCACATTGTTCATGAGCAGGCTGCGGGACTGGCCGTTGCCCAGAACATAATTGGGGTTCGAGATGACCTGCCAGTTGTCGGTCACCAGCTCGGAGCGGCTGGAGAAGGGCTGGATGCCCTTATTGTCCTCATACTCGCCGGCGATCACGAAATTGCCCCGGTCGTCGGCGAAGTTGAACCCGGCGGACAGGGCCGCGCGGAACTTCTTGTTATCGTTGTAATCGGAGAGGCCGTATTGCAGCTCGCCCTGCACGCCCGTCATCTTCTTCTTGAAGATGAGGTTGACCACGCCGGCGACGGCGTCCGATCCCCAGGCGGCGGAGGCACCGCCGGTCACGATTTCCGTGCGCTCGATCAGCACGGTCGGGATCACGTTGAGGTCGACGCGGCCCTGAATGGTCGACGGCACGAACCTGCGGCCGTCGACGAGAACCAGCGTGCGCGTGGCACCGAGATTGCGAAGATTGACCAGGTTGGCGCCGCTGGTGACCGATGTGTGGTTGGTCGAGCTCGGCGTCGTGCCCTGCCCGAAGGACGGCACGGCATTCAGCACATCGGCAATATTGGTCGCGGCGCGATTGGCCAGATCCTCGACACCGACCACCGTGGTGGGTGTCGGCGCCGTATAGCCGGTCCGGTTCACGCGGGAGGCGGTCACCGTGATCGCTTCCGCCTCGCCCGTCATCTCCTCGGCGGTGTCTTCCGCCTCCTGTGCCCGCACGATGTGCGGCGTCATGATCGCCGCCTGCGCCGCGAGCGCCAGCGCCAGCCTGCTGCAGCCAGCCCTTCCCGGCCCGCGCTTCTTGGTTGCTGCACTCATGATATGATCGCCCCTTTATTGTCCCTATGCCCGCGCTCGCAGACGACGGGATCATTGACCCGAACCCCTCCGGAGATCGCAGCCCTTGTTGTTCCGCGCATGATGGGCTGCAGGGCCAACCTGCACCGACAACCTGTCATAAAGCTGTCCCATTTGCGCGGCGGCGGACGGACGCCCGATGGAGCGGGAACGCCGCGGGATGACAGCTTTGTGACAGGTTGTCGGCGCAGGCTTCCCCGCGATACGGCAAGAGCTTGAAAGGAACGCGGCGATGGGAAGCAAGTTGGGAAAGCGGCTCGCAGGCGTGGCGGCGCTGGCCCTCGCGATGGCCAGCCCGGCCCACGCCGGAGATGAGGCGCGGGAAAAGCCGGTGACGATCCCCGTGACAATCCATGCCGGCCAGTTGCTCGACGGCAAGGGCGGCGCGAACCGGGACATGACGATCACCGTGGCCGACGGAAAGATCGTCAGCGTGGAACAGGGCAGTCCACGACCGGCCGATTACGAATTCGGTTCGCTGACGGTGCTCCCCGGACTGATCGACACGCATGTCCACATCACGAAGCTGTTCAACAATGAAGGCCGGGCGACCGACGAAGGCCTGACGGACGAGGAGCGCGCGCTCAAATGGGCCGAGAATGTCTGGATCACGCTGATGGGCGGCTTCACGACCGTCCAGAGCGTCGGGTCGGATGACGACTTCGCCCTGCGCGCGGCCATTGCCAACGGCCGCCTGCCGGGGCCGCGACTGCTGACCTCCGGCAAGCCCTTCGGCGATCCAAGCGCCACACCCGAGCAAATCCGCGCCTATGTCCGCGAAGCCAGGGAGAAGGGCGCGGACGTCATCAAGATCTTCGCATCAAAAAGCAGCCGGGAGGGCGGTGGCCCCACGCTCACGGACGCGCAGCTCGGCGCGGCCTGCGGCGAGGCCCGCCGTCTCGGCCTGCGGACCTGGGTGCATGCCCATGCCGCCGCCGCCGTCAGGCAAGCCAGCGAGCAGGGCTGCTATGCGGTCACGCACGGCCGCTTCGTGACGCAGGACGTGCTGGACCTGCTGGCGCGCAACGGCACCTATCTCGAGCCCTCATGGGGCGTGGTGCAGCAGAACTACATGGCGCATGTGGCCAACTATGTCGGGATCGGCAATTACACGCAGGAAGCGCTCGAGCGCATGCTCCCCTATCAGGCGACGACACCGCCCGTCTGGCACATGATGCTCGCCACGCGGGGGCTCAAGATCCTGTCCGGCACGGATGCCGTCGCGGGCGCCGAGGGCCATAATGTCGAGGAAATCATCTGGCGCGTCGACCATGGCCAGGCGCCCATGGACGCCATCGTCGACGCCACCTCGACCGATGCGGAAGCCTTGCAACTGGGAGACAGGATCGGGACGATCGCGCCGGGGATGGAAGCGGACATCATCGCCGTGGGCGGCGATCCGCTCCAGGACATCACCGCCCTGCGCGATGTGCGCTTCGTCATGAAGGGAGGCAAGGTTTACAAGCATGTGGAGACGCCCGACCCCAGTCCGCCGATTGACAAACCGGCATTCCAGACCGGAGAATGACCCGGGCGGCCGTGCCGGTGGGAAGGCGTGGCAGGTCGCGGGAAGAGAGGGGGGATGCCGCAGGCTGGTCCTGGAATGAGGATTGAGCATGCGCGTTATGATTGTTGAAGATGATGCCGGTCTTGCCCGGGGTATCGAAGCGACGTTGACGGCGAGCGGTTTCGCCGTCGACCGCTTTTCCCGGGGCGAGGACGCCATCGATATGGCCGGCACGGAGCCCTATAGCGTGATCGTCCTGGACCTGGGACTGCCGGACATGGATGGCCTCGATGTCGTGCAGCAGCTCAGGGCCCGGCGCGTCCAGACGCCGATCATCATCCTGACCGCGCGCGACGAGATGGAAGACCGGATCAGGGGGCTGGATCGCGGCGCGGACGATTATCTGCCCAAGCCGTTCGATCCGCGCGAACTGGAGGCCCGCATGCGCGCGCTCATCCGGCGCTCCCATGGATCGCCCGATCCGGTTCTCAAATGCGGCGCCCTCACCTTCGACCCGGCAAGCCGCACGGCCTTCCTGGACGAGGAAGCCATCGACCTGCGTCGCCGGGAGCTGGCGGTGCTGGAAGCCCTGATGCGGCGCCAGGGCCGGGTCGTGGCCAAGGAGAGCCTCTGCGCGGAAATCTTCAACTTCAACGATGCCGTGGCGCCCAACGCCGTCGAGGTCTATGTCGGCCGCCTGCGCCGCAAGCTGATGCCCGATGGTCCCGCCATCCGGACGGTCCGCGGGCTGGGATATATGATGCACATTGGCTAGGCGCCCGCCACCTATCGCACCCCGCTCGCTGCGGGGCCGGCTGGCGATCGCGGTCATGATGCCTCTCACGGCCCTTCTTCTGCTGGTGGGCACGCTGACCTGCATCGTGATCCACAATACGCTGGAGATGACGGCCGATCGCGTGCTGGTCGGCTCGACCCGGACCCTTAGCCTGGCCCTCGATTCGCCGCCCGACGCGCGCCCCCGGGTCCTCGATCTGGCCGTGCAGCTCCTGCAGCGGCGCGCCCGGCCCCAGCCTTATTACAGCGTCTATGAAGGCAAGCGCCTCGTGGCCGGCTTCGCGGAGCTCGCGCCGCCATCGGACTACCGGGCGCCTTATACGCACCTGGCGCAGACCCACCCGGCCGCGACCTTCCCCGTCACCTATCGCGACCGCAAGCTCCACAGCGGCTATGTCGAACCCGAACATGCGCGATCCGTGGTGCAGCCCGCCTATCTCTACGACGGGACTTTCCGTGGGCAGCCGGCCCGCATCGCGGCGGAAATCCGCCGGGTCGCGGGCTTCTCGACCCCGCTCGCCATTCAGGTGGCCGATTATGTGACCGATCGCCACGCCTATCAGATGACCCGCTATCTGCAGGTGATCGGCGGCGGAGTCCTGATCCTGCTCACCTCGGTGCTGCTCTTCTGGTGGGCCATCACCTGGGGCCTCACGCCCTATGCCGTGATGCACAGCCAGGTACAGGAAGCGAGCCGCGAGCCTCCCGCGCATTTCCGCATGACTCTTCCCCCGGACATGCCGCGCGAGGCCGTTCCCTTCGTCGAATCCTTCAACCGGATGATGGAGCGGACCGAGCAGGCGACGGAGTCGATCCGCCAGTTCACGGCCAACGCTTCCCACCAGATGCGCACGCCGCTTTCCATCCTGCGCGTCCATCTCGATGTGCTGCATCGCCTGGGCCCGGATTCGGCGCGGGGGCAGCAGGCCCTGCGGGACATCGACGCCGCGGTCGATACGCTCGAACGGCTGCTGATGCAGCTCATCGCGCTGGAGCGGGCCAGCCAGCAGTCCATCGATATGGACCGGGCCTTCGATCTGGCCGATGTGACGGCGGAGGTCGTCGGCGGCCGCTATGCCGTCGCGCTGAACGAAGGCGTGGAACTGGCCTATGAGAATGATTGCGATGGCCGCGCCCTCGCGATCGGCCATGCCGTGCTCGCCAGCGAGCTGATCGGCAATCTGGTGGACAATGCCATCCGCTATAACCGGCCCGGCGGCTCGGTCACGGCGCGCCTCGCGCGGGACGGCGGGATCGTTCGGCTGGAGGTGGAGGATGACGGGCCGGGCATCCCGCCCGCCGAGCGCGACAAGGTGTTCGAGCGCTTCTATCGCGGCCCGGCAAGCGCGGAACGGATGGGCAGCGGGCTCGGCCTCTCCATCGTGCGCGTGCTCGCGGACCGCATGGGCGCCACTGTCCGGCTCGACAATGGCCCGCAGGGACGCGGCCTCCGCGCGAGGGTCAATTTCCGGGCTGCATCATGACAGCTTGACGACAGTTGCCCGGTCTAGCTTTTCGACCATGGCCGTTTCGCTCAGCAAGAGGCACATGCTGCTCCCGGTCGGCTGCATCTGCGCGGCCGCCGGCTTCGCCGTGTCGAGCCACGGACCGACCTTCGCCCACGGCCCGGCGCGGAGCGTGAATGACGGCGTCTATGACCAGGCGCAGGCCGGGCGGGGCCGCGACGCCTATCGGACCCATTGCGCGGCCTGCCATGGCGCCAGCCTCACGGGTGAGGGCGCGCCGGCGCTGGCCGGGCCTTTCTGGTCGAGCTGGAACCGCCGCTCGCTGGATGAACTCTATCTGCTGGTGCAGGGTTCCATGCCGCAGCAGGCGCCGGAAAGCCTGCCCGCCGCCACCTATGCCGACATCCTCGCCTATATGCTCCAGGCCGGCGGCTACCCCGACGGGCCGCATCCCCTGCCCGCCGACGAAGCGGCGATGGCCGCGATCCGGATCGAGATCAGAAAATGAACCGGCTCGCGGCCATTCTCATGGCGATCGGCGCGGCATCGCCCGTGTTCGCGGATGCGTCGCCGGGCGAGTGGCGCGACTATGCCGGCGATCGCGGCGCACGGCGCTACGCCCCGTTCGACCAGATCAACCCGGACACGATCAAAGACCTCAGGATCGTCTGGCGGCGCCCCGCCGCCTCGGCGGCGCTGCGCGCGGAGGATCCGCTCGTCCCGGCGGGCGGCTATTTCAAGTCCACGCCCCTCATGGCGGAGGGCCGGCTCTACGCCCAGAACGCGGCCGGCCTGATCGAAGCCTTCGACCCCGCCACCGGCGCGACGATCTGGTCGCAGGAGCGGTTCGAGGGCGACGCCGTGCACGGCGCCGGCATGCGGGGCATCGCCTATCTCACGGTCGAAGGACGCGGCCGCCTGATCGCGGTGCGCGATCACTGGCTCTATGCGATCGACGCGGCGACCGGGCGGATCGTCCGCTCGTTCGGCACGGGCGGGCGCACTGACCTGCGGCCCGGCATGGGCGAGCGCGCCACGGACTATCGCTGGCAGGGCGCGCCGCAACTGTGCAACGGCACCGTGGTGCTGGGCGCCTCCATGACCGACGCGCCGGCCAACAAGACCGAGCCGCCCGGCTATGTCCAGGCGTTCGACGCAGTGACCGGCCAGCCGCGCTGGCGCTTCAGCCCGATCCCGCGGGACGGCGATCCGGCCACCGCGACATGGGAGGATGAGTCCTGGCGCTATACGGGCGAAGGCAATGTCTGGGCGCCGATGAGCGCGGACGAAGCGCTCAACCTCGTCTATCTGCCGACCGGATCGCCGACCAACGACATGTATGGCGGCCACCGCCGGGGCGACAATCTCTACACCGACTCCGTTGTCGCGCTGCAGTGCGACACCGGGGCGATGCGGTGGCACTACCAGATCGTCCATCATGATCTGTGGGACTATGATCTCAACGCCGCGCCGATGCTGGTCGACATCATGGTCGACGGCCGGCCGGTGAAGGCGCTCGTCCAGCTCACCAAGCGCTCGCAGGCCTTCGTGTTCGACCGGGCGACGGGCGAGCCGGTCTGGCCGATCGAGGAGCGACCCGTTCCCGCCGCGGTCACGCCGGGCGAACGCGCCTCGCCGACACAGCCCTTCCCGCTGCTGCCCGCGCCCTATGAACCGCAGGGTTCGATCGCGGACAATCTCACGGACCTGACGCCGGACCTGCGCGCCGAGGCCCTGCGGATCGCCGCCGACTATCTGACCGGCCCCATCTTCACGCCGCCCCACGCCGCCGACAATGAGGCCAGACGCGGCAGCCTGCAGATGCCCACCGGCGGCAGCGGCTGGCCGGGCGGCGCATTCGATCCCGAGACCGGCCTGCTGTTCATCCCCTCGCTGACCCGGCCGCTCTGGGCGACGATCGTGCCGGGCGATCCGGCAACGACGGACCTGCGCTATACGCGTGGACGGCGCACATTGATGGACGGCCCCCAGGGCCTGCCCATCTCCAGGCCCCCCTATGGCCGCATCACCGCGATCGATCTCCATACGGGCCAGCACAGATGGATGGTCGCCAATGCCGACGGGCCGCGCGATCATCCCGCTCTTGCCGGCCATGACGTGCCGCGACTGGGCGTGCCCAGCCACGACATGCCCCTGGTGACCAGGACCCTCCTGTTCGTCGCGCTGGCCGATCCGGTGACGATCCAGGGACGCACGGCGCGCGGGCGCATCCCGCTCGAGGATTATTTCGACAATGGGCTTCGCGCCTACGACAAGGAGACCGGAGCCATCCTGTGGGACATGAAACTCCCCGCCGGCGCGACCGGCTCGCTCATGAGCTACATGTTCAGGGGCAAGCAATATCTGATCGTGCCGGTCGGCGGGCGGACCGCGCCGGCCGAATTCATCGCGCTGGCGCTGCCATGAGGCGAAGCGTCCGTTTCGCGCTGCGCCTGGTACCGGCCGTCCTCGTCCTGTGTCCCGTGCCGGGCACGGCGCAGGTGCAGGTGCAGGCAGACGCCGGGCCGGCAGCAGGAGGGAAGAGCCTGATCCCCTCACCCACCCTGCCCGACGGGTTCACCATCGCGGCGGTCGGCGACCTCATCTACCTGCGCGCCATGCTGCCCACCATCGAGGCCCGCTCGCCGGAGATGCTGGCCCTGCTGCGCGATGCCGATCTGACCTTCGGTAACTTCGAGACCAACATCTTCGACCTCGCGACGTTCACGGGATCGCCGCAGGCCGAATCCGGCGGCACATGGATGTTCGGCGCGCCGGGCGTGCCGGCCGACGTGCGCGCCATGGGTTTCGATCTGGTCGGACTGGCCAATAATCACACCACGGACTGGGGCGTCGAAGGGATGAGCGAGACCATGTCCCGCCTGACCGAAAACGGCCTGGTCTTCGCTGGCGCCGGGCACAGCCTCTCCCTGGCCCGTGCGCCAGCCTATGCCGATGTGGCCGCAGGACGGATCGGCCTCGTCGCGGCGGCAAGCAGTTTCACGCCCATGTCCCGCGCCGCTGACCCCGTGGGCCGGGTGCCGGGCCGTGGCGGCGTCAACCCGCTGCGCGTGACGCAAATGGTCATGGTCCCGCCCGCCGACTATGCCGCGATCGGACGGATCGCCGCCGCCGCCGGTGGAAGGAACGGCCCCAGGAACGGCGGCATCGAACTGATGAAGACCCTCTATGGCGAGGGCGACGGCGCCGCCATCGCCTATCGCTTCACGCCCGACAAGGCGGACATGGACGGCAATCTGCGGGCGATCCGGCAGGCGCGGCAGAACAGCAATTTCGCGATCTTCTCGCTGCACAATCATGAGCCGGGCAACGCCTTCGACACGCCCGCCGATTTCGCCATCGACATGGCCCATCGCGCCATTGACGCGGGCGCCGACATGTATGTCGGCCACGGACCGCACCAGTTGCGCGGGATCGAGATCTACAGGGGCAAGCCGATCTTCTATTCGCTCGGCAACTTCGCGATGATGAACAACTCGCTCGATGACGTGCCGGCGGACATGTACGAGCAGAATGGCAGCGATCCCGCGCAGGTGACGCCGCCCGAGCTCCTCCATGCCCGCAACGCGACGAGCTTCTCCAATCCGCGCTTCTTCGAGAGCCTGATCGCGATCACCCGGTTCAGAGGCGGCAAGGCGGCCGAGATCAGGCTGTACCCCCTCGACCTCGGCCTCGACGACGAGGGCGCGGACAAGGGCGTGCCGCGCATGGCCTCAGCCATCGTCGGCAGGCGCATCCTGGAAAGGATGCAGCGGCTCTCCGCGCCCCTGGGCACAAGCATCCACATCGAGAACGGGGTCGGCGTCATCCGGCCCTGATCTCCGGTCGCCACCCGCTTTGCGCAGGTTTCCATATCTTTCACCTTGCGCAAAGCGGGTCGGTTGGCGCGCGCGCAGCCGCCGGCCTGGTGCCCGGACCACAGACCCGACCTCCGGCGGCGCGGACGCGCATGCGCGCCCGAGAGAGCGCACCATGGCCACGGCCTTCAGTCCACCGTATCGCGATAGACCTTGCCGCCCTTCATCACGAAGCGCACGCGCTCCAGCGCCGTGATGTCCTGGAGCGGATCGCCCTCCACCGCGATGATGTCCGCCTCCATGCCCGGGGCGAGGGTCCCGATCCGGTCCCCGAGCTGAAGCGCCTGTGCGTCGAGAGACGTGGCGGCGATGATCCCCTGCATCGGATCCTGTCCATTCTGAACGCGCCAGATGATCTCCTGCGCGTTATGCCCTTCGGCTCCGGCGACGGCATCGCTGCCCGAGAGATAATGCATGCCGGGAACCTTGATGAACCGGCGCCACTTGGCCCTGTTCACCTCGACATTGCCTTCCATATATTCGAAGGCCTCTTCGGTATAATTGCCGATTCCGAGATATTTTTCCTTGTTCTTCATATAATTGGGCTGAACGAGGCCAAAGGTCGGTTCGATATACATGCCGCTCTTGCCGGCCAGTGCAAGGCTCTCGTCGGTCACGAGCTGGGCATGGGTTACGGCCGTGCACTTGCCCCTGATCGCGGCGCGCACCGCGCTGTCGGCATGGGCATGAACCCAGGTGCGCAGGCCCAGCCTGTTGGCCTCGCCACAGGCGGCCGCGATCTGCTCGTCGCTCATGGTCTGCGCGCCGCCCACGCGAATGCTGGCCGAGGCGAAGATCTTGATGAGGTCCACCCCTTCGGTCTTGCGCGCCCGCACCGCGGCGCGGATCTGCTCGGGCGTCATGGCCTCGCCGTGAATGGGCGCGCCGGAGGTCAGGATACGGGGCCCGGCCAGACGTCCGCCATTGATGGCGTCGCGCAACGCCAGATCGTCCTCCATGCCGATGCTCTGGACGGTCGTGTAACCGCCCATCAGCGTGGCATAGGCATTTTCGGCGATCTTGAGGCCCTTCTGCGCGTCCGTCTCGCCCTCGCTCGTCGCGCGGCCCGCATCGTTGAAATGCGCGCCTATATGCACATGCGTGTCGATGAGGCCGGGCAGGACGGTGAGGCGCGCGAAATCATAGTCCACGCTGCCCGCGCGGCCCGGTGTGATGCTGGCGATCTTCCCGTCGACGACGCGGATCGTCACATCGCGCACCATGCCGCCGCGCCCGTCGATCATCTCGCCGGCATAGATGGTCGCGGCATCGTCGCTGGCCATGGCCGGCGCCGCGAACAATGCGGCCGATGCCGTCAGGAGGACACGAACGAGCCGGTCAAGACGCAGCGACATAGGACAATCCCCTTTTTCCGATTCCGATCATGGCTGTTGCGTGCGTTCCGCCACGGCCGCGGGGCCGTAGAGAATGCCGTTGAAGAAGAGCTTGAACGTGCCGTGCGGCTGGCCGCGCTGGAGAATCTCCGGGCCGTACATCAGCAGCTTGCCCCGGCCCACGTCGACATCCAGGACGCCGGCGGTCCCGACGAGGGCGGAAGCGCCATGCGCCCAGCCCGACCGCAGCAGATGATCGCCCTCGAACCAGGAGACACGGCGCACGCCCGCGGCGCCGGGCGCCACGCGAAAGACCGGGCTCCTCGCGAAATAGACATCCGCTTCCGCCGGCATCCCGTAAGCGAGGGGCTGACGCGGATCGAAATGGGCGCGCAGCACCGTGCCCGGGATATAATAGGCCTCCGGAGGCAGCGGCTTACCGTCCGCGTCGACCGCGCCGGGCGAGATGCCCGTGCCGAACAGATCCACCAGTGCGGTGGAACTGCCGATCGCGACGAGCGTCCCGCCATTCTCGGCGAAGGCGCGGATCTGCGGCAGGGTCTTCCCGGCACTGATCTCGCCAAGCCAGGCGCGATATTCGGCGGGGATGTCGGCGGCGGCGGGCTGGGCGATGGGCCGGCGGTTGCGGCTCTCCTGCCCCTTCGCGACATAGGCCGCGTCCGGGAAGATCAGCACATCGAAATCGGCATTGAGATGCCCCGCATCCAGCCGCAGGGGATGCACGACCTCATAGGGGAATTCGAACTGGTCGAAGATCCAGCGCACCCAGCCGGATGGCATCAGCCCGCCCCACAGGTCGACGACGCCGATGCGCACCGGCTTGAGCGCGATGGTCGCGCCGCGTGGCGCCCTGCGAACCGCCCGGACTTCCAGGCCCAGCGGTCCCACCGCCTCGCGCACGATATGGGCGGCCGCATCGCTGTAGGGAATCCAGACGGTGCCGGCAGGGATCTCCCCCTCGTCCTTCACCCACCGGACCTGCTGCCCGGCCCGGAGCAGCCGGTTGGTCAGCACGAACCCGTCATTGACGCGATGGTCCATGAGCCAGCCGGCCCGCCCGCGCCCGACGATACGGCCGCGCGGGGGCGCTGCTTCGTCGGCCAGCGTTTCGAAGGGACCGTCGAAGCCCTCGACGATGCGATCGAACGCCACGCCCATCTGATAGGCCAGCGTATAGCCGGTCGCATCATAGGGACGGATCGGGGGGCCGCCGGGATAGGCGACATCATGCGGATGGTCCTGCGGCTCGAACATGTCCAGGATGTGCGGCCGGTAAGCCTGCGCGGTTTTGACGACCAGCGATCCGGCCGGATAGCGCCTGCCGCCCACCTCGAATGCCGCGGTTGCCCGCTGAACCTCGACGCCGCCACGGATCAGCGCGTTGGCGAATTTGATCGCCGTCGGGAAATCCGGCTGATCGGCCGGCAGGACATAGCCTCGCGCCGCGCGGCGCGCCGGATCGCGCAGGATCCTGTCATACAGCGTCACATCGATGCCGGTCGGCTGGCCGTGCGGGTTGAGCCCGCGCGTGCCTTCGCCCGCGTCTTCGGCATCGGCGGCGGCGGCCAGCGCGTCGATGCTGCCGGCCGACGTCACCCAGCTGTCATGGCTGCCCCGGTCGATCGCGTTGGCGGCCATGCGATACATGTTGAGCAACAACCGCTCGCGGTTGCGCGCGGCATAGTCGAGCAGCGCGCGATTCATCGAGATCGAATAGTCGATCGAATCCTTCATGTGCCACATGCGCGGCGCGACCGGCATGGGCAGGTCGTTGCGCGGAAGCTGGTTCTCCGCCGTGAGGGAGAGCTGGAAGGGCGTGGGACTGCCCACGATCTCCGTCAGGATCCCGATCGCATTGTGGAAATAGGAGACGGTCCGCAGGCTGCCGTTGAACCAGGTCGAATAATTGGCCGTCGAGCGCATGCCCGAGCCGGCCTTGCCCTCGGCCACCAGCCCGCTGTGCATGGCCGCGCCCACCTCGGACAGGCTGGTGATGACCAGCGGGTCATAGACATAATTGAAGGGATCGCGGAACGGCGGCATGAACACCACCATCCCGTCCGGGCCGGGCTGGTGATGATTGTAGATGATCTGCGGAAACCATTCGCGGAACAGCACGCGCGAGATGTTGCGCGTCTCCGGCTGCGTGATCGCGTACCAGTCGCGATTGTTATCGTGGCCGACATATTTCTGGTAGAGGCGCGGCAGCGCGCCGCCCTGCGTCGGCTGGACCGGGCGGGGCATGGCGAACTGCATGTACCAGTCGGCGACGAGCTGCTGGCCGTCCGGATTGTCATGGCCGAACAGGATGATGACATTGTCGAGGATGCGGCGTGTCTCCTCATCGTCGGCGCGGGTGAAATGCTCGACCGCCGCCATCAACGCCTGGGCATGGACCGTCTCGGCGGCATGCATGCCCCCGTCGATCCAGACGATCGCCCGCCCTTCCCGCGCGAGGGACGCCGCGCTCCCCTCGTCCAGCCCGCGGCCCTGCGCCATGCGCCGCGCAATATCCCGATACTGATCGAGCTTCGCCATGTTCGCCGGCGATGAGACGATCATCATATATTGCGGCCGGTCCTCGGCCGTGCGGCCGATCTCGACCAGCCGGGCCCGGTCCGAAACCGCGGCCACGGCCTTGAAATAGCGTTCGAGCTGGTCGTAATTCGCCAGGAAATAATCCGTGCCGACGGGCGTGCCGATCACGGATGCGATGGTGGGCACGGCCTCCGGTGCCGCGGACTGCCCCCGCGCGCTCACCGCCGCGGCAAGCGCCGCCAGCCCCAGCAAGAACGCCCTGCCTCTCTTGTTCATTCCATCCCCCGGCTTCCTGGCGAGGATCGCAAGCCTATTCGCCGTTGCTGTCGGCAAGCTGTCGCCTCCGCGCCGCCCTCGCGGAGACAGCTTTGTGACAGCACGGCTTCCTAATCTCCATGCCATGTCGACGAAACCGGCCGCCTGCGGGAGCGCCTTCATTCTTGCGGTCCCGCTCTTCGCCCAGGTGGCGGCGCATGCCGCCGCGCCGGACCGCCCCGGCCCTGCACAGGCCCCGGACGGCCGCGCGATCTTCAAGGCGGCCTGTGCGGCCTGTCATGGCCATGACGGCAAGGGCCTGGTCGCCCCGGCCATCCGGCCACTCCCGGTGAGCCGGGCGGAAGCGCTCGACATCGTGCGCAACGGCCGGGGGGAAATGCCTGCCATCCCGCTCTCGCAGCTCTCCGGGGAGGCGCTTGACGCCGTCCTCGATGATCTGGCGGCGCCCCGATGAAGCGGCCCCCCCCCCTCCTCATGGTCCTGCTGCTGACGGCCCTGCCCGCCGGCGCCGCGCCGGGGGAAGACTGGCCGGCCTATGGCGGCAGCCCGCATTCGGACCGCCAATCACCCCTGACGGACATCGATGCGCGCACCGTGAACGACCTGCGCATCGCCTGGACCTGGTCTCACGGAGACCGGGCGATGCCCGCGCAGCAGACCGCGCCCGGCCGGTTCGAGACCACGCCCCTGATGGTCGACGGCCTTCTTTATGCGAGCACGCCCTATGGCAATGTGGTCGCGCTCGATCCGGTCAGCGGCGCGGAGCGCTGGCGCTTCGACACGCATGGCGACAGGCTCGGCCCATGGCTGTCGGCGAGCGGTTTCAAGCACCGTGGCGTGGCCATGTGGCGCGACGGCGGGCACCTGCGCATCTTCGTCGCGAGCCGGTCCGGACTGTTCAGCCTCGATGGCGTGACCGGCGCGCCCACGCCCGGCTTCGGCACCGATGGCAGGATCGCGCTCACGCGCGGCGTCGGAAACGCGGCCGGCGTCGCCGATCCCGCCAATCTCATGATTTCATCGCCGCCCCTTGTCGTGGGCGATGTCGTGATCGTGGGCGGTGCCATCCCCGACCGGCTGATCATGCGCGATCCTCAGGTCGGCAGCATCCAGGCGTTCGATGCACGGACCGGCGCGCGCCTGTGGACATTCGACGTGGTGCCGCAGGCGGCCGACGCGCCCGGCGCACGGAGCTGGCGCGACGGCGGCTGGGCCCACGCCGGCCATGGCAATGTCTGGGCGCCGATGAGCGCGGATGTCGAACGCGGCCTCATCTATCTTCCCGCCAGCACGACCTCGAACGACTTTTACGGAGGCGCCCGACCGGGCGACGGTCTGTTCGGCGAATCCCTCGTCTGCCTCGATGCGCGGACCGGTGCGATCCGCTGGTATCGACAGCTCGTCCATCATGGCGTCTGGGACTATGATCCGCCCGCCGCGCCCAATCTCATCACGATCAGGGTCGACGGCCGGCAGATCGACGCGGTCGCACAGGTCACCAAGCAGGGCTTCGTCTTCACCTTCGATCGCGTCACCGGCGAGCCGGTCTGGCCGATCGAGGAACGTCCCGTCCCCACGGACACGGACATCCCCGGCGAGACGATGTCGCCCACCCAGCCCGTTCCGTCCCGACCGCCACCGCTGGTTCCGCAAGGGCTGAGCGAGGCCGACGCCAATGATCTGACGCCCGAAGTCGCGGCCGCGTCGCGTGCGCTGATGCGGCGCTACCGCATTGGACCGCTGTTCACGCCCCAGACGCTTCGCGGCACCCTCCAGCGCCCCTCTGTCGGCGGGGGCGCCAACTGGGGCGGGGCCGCCTTCGACCCCGGGCGGCACCGGCTCTTCGTGCGCGTGACGGATTCGGTCTCGCTTTCCAGCGTCAGCCGCCAGGAAAGCGCAGACCCTGATTTCCAGGTCGACTATGGCGCGGCACAGGGTTCGCGCAGCATCACCCTGCCCGGCGGCCTGCCGATCACCCGTCCGCCCTATGCCCTGCTGGTCGCGCTGGACATGGATGCCGGCACGATCGCCTGGCGCGCGCCACTGGGCGAGGGAGCGCCCCACGTCCGCCGGCACCCGATGCTGAGCGGCGCGGACCTGCCCGCACGGATGGGAGACCCGACCGACAAGGGCGGACCGCTGGTCAGCGGCGATCTCGTGTTCATCACAGGCGGTGACGGCTTCCTTTACGCCTTCGACGCGGCGAGCGGCCGGGAATTGTGGCGTCATGCCCTGCCCGCCCGGCTCGGCGCCAGTCCCATGACCTATCGGGCGAGGGACGGGCGGCAATATCTCGTCGTGGCCACCGGCAGCGGCGAAGCCGGAACGCTCGTCGCCTTCGCGCTTCCCCAAACGCCTCGCAAAAAGGACGACGAATGATGTTTCCCGTTCGGCTGCTTTCGCTCTGCGCACTGGTCACGGCGATCGCGCCGGCCCACGCCGCCCTGACTCCGGCCGAGCGCACGATGATCGCCACAGTCGAGGAGGAGAAGGAGCGATCGATCACCCTGCTCGGGCAGCTCGTGGGCATCAACAGCGGCACGATGAACCTGCCCGGCGTGGAGATGGTCGCCAGGCGCGCCCGTACGGAATTCGAGGCGCTGGGATTCGATGTCCGCTGGGTTCCCATGAACGAGGTCGGGCGCGCCGGCCACCTGATCGCCCGCAAGTCCGGCGACGGCAGGGGCAAGCGCCTGCTGCTGATCGGCCATCTCGACACGGTGTTCGAGCCGGACAGCGGTTTCGATGCCTTCACCCGGCGGGACGACCGGCTCGAAGGCCCCGGGGTCTCGGACGACAAGGGCGGGATCGTCGCCATCGTCGCCGCCCTGCGCGCGATGCGGGCTGCCGGCACCCTCGCCGCCGCGGACATCACCGTCTTCCTGACCGGCGACGAGGAACGTGTCGGCATTCCGCGCGCCGTCTCGCGCCGGGACCTGCTCGAAGCGGCCGAGGCGGCCGACGTGGCGCTGGACTTCGAGCCGATCGCCCATCCGGGCGGCATCGAACAGGGCTCGGTCAGCCGGCGCAGCAGCATTGCCTGGACCCTGCGGGCGACCGGCCGTTCGGGACACAGCTCCCGCGTGTTCAGCGCGGAGGCGGGCTATGGCGCCCTTTATGAAATGGCCCGGATTCTCGACAGGTTCCGGCGGGAGCTGCCCGAAGCGGGCCTCACCTACAATGCGGGACTGATGGTCGCGGGCGCCACGGCCGGGCTCAATGACAGCGACACCGGCGGATCGGCGAGCGGCAAGAACAACATCATTGCCGGACAGGCCGTGGCGCGTGGCGACATCCGGGCCCTGACCGACGAACAGTCCGCCCGGGTGCGCGAGCGCATGGCCGCCATCATCGCCGATCATCTGCCGGGCACGGACGCCACGATCGAATATAGCGAAGGCTATCCCGCCATGCCGGCGACAGATGGCAATCGCGCCATCCTGGGGGCGCTCAACGAGATCAACGCCGATCTCGACCTGCCGCCGATGCCGGCGCTCGATCCGCTCCTGCGCGGCGCCGGCGACATCTCCTTCGTCGCCTCCCGGATCGACGGGCTGGCGGGCATGGGCCCGGCCGGCGACAGGGGCCACAGCGCCGGCGAGACGGTCAGCGCGCAATCGCTCATCCGGCAAGCGAAGCGGGCGGCGCTCCTCATGTTCCGCCTGAGCCGGACGCCTCGCCGATAATGCCCGCCGCGCAACAGACGAAGGCGCTCCCGGCCGGGACGAGCCTGCGGGAGACCGCGCCGTCCACCGCCGCGATCATGCTTGCGCTGGCCGGCGGCACGGCCTTGGCCCTGCTCGCAGGGACGGACATGGCCGCCCGATCCGGCATGCTCCCCATTCTCGAGCTCTCGGCCGAATGGATCGGCGATGTCTATCTGACACTGGTGCAGTTCCTCACGCTGCCCCTCATCTTCCTTGCCCTGGCCCGCGCGACCACGATGCTGGCCCAGCGCCATCAGCTTGGCCGCACGATCGGGCACGCGATCCTGTTCGCCGCGGGCACCAGCCTGCTGGGCATATTCATCGCCCTTTCCGCGACGCATCTGTTCCGCCCCGGGGAAGCCGTGCTCGGCGACACCGCCGATGGACTGATCCGGATGGGCAGCCACGCGACGCGCGACATCGCGGAACGCCTGCCGATCGCCGGGGGCCTCGCCTCGACCATGCTCGCCATCGTGTCGGAAACGCTCTCCTTCATCGGTTCGGGCCGCCTCTACCTGCCCATCATGGCGCTGGGCGTCGCGACGGGCCTCATTCTGGCCGGCCGCGCGAAGGAAGGCGGCGGCCCGCTCATCAGCGCGCGGCTGGAAAGCCTCTACCGGGTGCTCCTGGCGCTTACCGGACGAATCCTCCGCTTCTCGCCGATCCCCATCGGCTGCCTCATCTATCAGTTGCTCGCCACCGACAGCCTGGCGCCGGCCGCCGCGCTGTTCCCCTATGTCGGCGTGCTGATGCTCGCCTTCGTGCTGCAACTCATGGTGGTCTATTTCGCGGCGGTCTGGATACTCGCCGGCATCCGTCCGCTGCGCTTCTTCCGCGCCATCCGGGAAGCGATGCTGGTCGCCTTCGGCACCTCGTCCTCCAGCGCGAGCCTGGCGGTCGCGCTCCGGCTGGCGCATGACCGGCTCGGCATCCCCGAGCCCATCGGCCGGCTGGTCCTCGGCGCGGGCACCTGCCTCAATCAGTCCGGCTCGGCCATGTTCCTGGGCGCCACGGTGATCTTCCTGGCGCAGTTCTTCGGCATCACGCTCAGCCTCTGGCAGCATGGCGTCGTCATCCTCAGTTGCAGCATCGCGGCCATGGGCACGGTCGGCGTGCCGGGCGCGTCGATCACCGTGATCGCCATCACCCTCAAGCTCATCGGCGTGCCGGTCGAGACGATCAGCCTCATCCTCGGCGTGGACCGGCTGATGGACATGTGCCGATCGATGCTCAACATCACCGGGGACATGGCCATGGCGGCCGTCCTCTCCGCGCGCGATCCGGCCGCAAATCCGGCCGCGGGCACCGGCGCGCGCTGACCGCCCCCTCCCCGGCATCCATCCCAGGCCAGCCCTCAGCAGAAAAAGAGCGATTTCCCATGCGCGGCAAGATCACCAGCTTCATCATCGCGGGCATGCTGCTCGGCGTGCTCGCCGGCTTCGCGACGCATCTCCGGGTCGGCGCCGATCCCGGCCGGACGGGCGAGATTGCGGGCTATTACAAGCTGCTGACCGAGGTCTTCCTCCATCTCATCAAGATGATCATCGCGCCGCTGGTCTTCTCGACGCTGGTCGCGGGCATTGCCCATATGGGCGATGTGCGCGCGCTCGGCCGCGTCGGCGGGCGCGCGATGGGCTGGTTCATCACCGCCAGCCTGCTCTCGCTCGGCACAGGCCTCATCCTCGTCAACCTGCTCCGGCCCGGCGCCGGCCTCGGCCTCACGCCCTCGGGCGAGGGCGCGGCGATCGAGACCGGAAGCTTCAACTTTCACGATTTCGTCCTGCACATCTTCCCGACCTCCATGGTGGATGCCATGGCCACCAACGCGATCCTGCAGATCGTCGTCTTCTCGCTGTTCGTCGGCGTGGCGCTCACCGCGATCGGCGAGCGGGGCCGGCCGCTCCTCGTCCTGGTCGAAGCCCTGGCCGAGCTGATGCTGCAGGTGACGACCTATGTCATGCGCATGGCGCCGCTCGCCGTGTTCGGCGCGCTGGCGGCCGTCATCACCACCGAAGGGCTGGGCGTGCTGCTGACGTTCGGCAAGCTGGTCGGCTCATTCTATGTCGGGCTCGCGCTCCTCTGGGTGCTGCTGGCGATCGCCGGCTGGATGTTCCTCGGCCGGCGCATCGTGCGGCTGATGCGCCACATCCGCGAACCGATGCTGCTCGCCTTTTCCACCGCCTCGTCCGAGGCCGCCTATCCCAAGCTGCTCGAGCAGCTCGACCGGTTCGGCGTGCCGCGCCGCATCTCCAGCTTCGTGCTGCCGCTGGGCTACAGCTTCAACCTCGACGGCTCGATGATGTACGCGACCTTCGCCACCATCTTCATTGCCCAGGCCTATGGCATCGACCTGCCGCTGGGCACGCAGATCACCATCCTGCTGGTGCTGATGGTGACCAGCAAGGGCATCGCCGCCGTGCCCCGCGCCAGCCTCGTGGTCGTCGCCGCGACATTGGGGCAGTTCGATCTGCCGGTCGAGGGCGTGGCCTTCATCCTGGCGGTCGATCATTTCATGGACATGGGCCGGACCGCGACCAACGTGCTGGGCAACGCCATCGCGACGTCGGTCGTCACCAAATGGGAAGGCATGCTGGAAGTCGAGGAGCCCGTCGACCGCCCCGCCCCCAAAGCGCCCGCCCACACCGCGGCGGACGGCCGCGCCGGCCTCGACCTTGCGGACGACATGCTGGGCGCTCTGGAACCGGGCCGCTCCTGAGGCCCATCATCCCGTTTCGCGATCCGCTCCCCTCCCGGTCCCCGATGGATTGACCGCTTCATATACGGATCATATATGCTCCGTATATTCCTCTTGGGAAGGACAGCCATGGGTATCGTGAAGATCGATGAGGACCTGCATGACGAGGCGCGCCGGGCCAGCGCGGTGATGTGCCGGTCCATCAACGCGCAGGTCGAGTTCTGGATGAAGATCGGCATGCTGGCCGAGGCCAATCCCACCTTGTCGTTTACCGACATCGTGAAGATGCAGCTCGAGGCCGCCCATGCGCGGCAGCCGGATCTCGCCGCCGCCTGACATGGTGAAGACCCCGGACGAACTGGCCCTGATGCGCATCTCGGGACGGCTGCTGGCCAGCGTCTTCGAAATGCTGGACGGTCAGGCGCTCGCCGGCATGTCGACGATGGCGGTCAACGATCTGGTCGATCGCTTCATCACCGTGGACCTTGCCGCCCGCCCGGCGAGCAAGGGGCAATATGGCTTCCAATATGTGCTGAACTGCTCGATCAATGACGTCGTCTGCCACGGCGTGCCCGACACCGGCACGATCATCCGCGACGGCGACATCATCAACCTCGACATCACGCTCGAGAAGAACGGGTTCATCGCGGACTCGAGCAAGACCTATCTGGTCGGCGATACCCCGCCCGCCGCGAGAAGGCTCGTGCGGGTCGCGCAGGAAGCGATGTGGAAAGGCATAAGGGCGGTCAAGCCCGGCGCATGCCTCGGCGACATCGGCTTCGCGATCGAGCGACATGCGAAACGGAACGGCTATTCGGTGGTCCGGGACTATTGCGGGCACGGCATCGGCCGGGAGATGCACGAGGAACCGCAAATCCTCAACTTCGGCCGCCCCGGAACGGGCCTGCGGCTGCGCGAGGGCATGGTCTTCACCATCGAGCCGATGGTCAATCAGGGCACCCGCAGGGTCTCGACCCAGGACGATGGATGGACGGTCGTGACCAGGGACGGGAAGCTCTCCGCCCAGTTCGAGCATACCGTCGCGGTCACGCGCGACGGCGTCGACGTGCTGACCCTGCGCCGCGACGAAGCCGCCCTGCTGGCGCGCGGCCCCTGACGCCGCGGCCATCCGCCTTGCCCGCAGCCCCTTCCCGAAGGGCTCGGCAATCCCATGGGAGAACGCGAAACCGTCTCGATGGCGCTGGCGCTGGCGCGGGTGAGGGAAAGCCTGTCCGCGGACATGGCCGCCTGACCCCGCGCGCAGCGCCGGCGACTGGGCGCGGCGGGCGGCGGTTGCGGCCCGGAACAGCCGGGGCCATCTTCGACCGGCCTCGCCGTCCGCCTTGCAAGGGGAACGCGCCGCGAGACCGGAGGCCTCAGGCGCTTGTCCGCGGCCGGCCGGGCGCAAGCAGTCCCAGCATTTCAGTCCTCAGCCGGTCCACATCATCGCGCGCGGAGAGGATTTGCCAGTCCCGGCGCGGGGAATGGATCGCCCGGCTCTGGGCACGCGCCACGGCCTCGGTCGCATCGGATGCGTCCGGCCCCCGGCCGGCGATGCGGCGGATGCGATCCCCCTCGGGCAACGCCAGCCAGCAGCCCTGAAAGGGCACGCCCGCCCGCGCCGCCGCCTGCCGGATCGCCGTGCGTTCGGCCGGCGTGCCGAACACCGCGTCGGCCAGGACGCTCTGCCCGGTGCCGATCCCCTGCAGGGCAAGGCGCCCGAGTTCCGCATAGACCGCCGCGCTGGCCGCCTTCGTGTAGTGCCCGGGCGGCAGCGCCGTCTCGATGGGAACGCCGGCCAGCCGCTTGCGCAACACGTCGCTGCGCAGGATGCGGGCGCCGGGCGGGCCGCCGAACAGGCCGCCGATCGCCCGTGCCAGCGTCGACTTGCCGGTTCCGGACAGGCCGCCGATGGCGATGAGCAGCGGCGGCACCGGCTCGATCAGCCGCGCGGCGCGATCGAGATAGTCGCGCGCTTCGGCGGCCGCGCCGCGATCCTCCGCCATCTGCGCCCGCGTCGCGCGCACATGCGCCCGGATGGTCGCGCGCACGCTCATGAACAGGGGCAGAAGGCCGATCCCGGCTTCATCGGCGGGGCTCAGGTCCATGTAGCGATTGAAGACGATGTTGGCCTCATGGCGCAGGTCCCGCGCCCAGAGGTCCATCAGCAGGAAGGCGAGATCGTAGAGCACGTCCGTCGTGGCCAGCTCGGCGTCGAATTCGAGGCAGTCGAACGGCGTGGGCACATCGTCGATCATGGCGATGTTCCCCAGATGCAGATCGCCATGGACGCGGCGGACGCGCCCGTCCCGCGCCCGGTGGTCCAGCAGGGCGGCATGCCGGTCCAGCAGGTCCATCTGGTGCGCGATCAGCCTGTCCACCTTCGCCGGCGCGAGGATGGCGGGGCAGGTCTCCAGGCTGGCGGCGTTGCCCTGGACGACGCGCCGCATGCGCTCCGCGCCGCCCTCGCGCCCGCCAATGTCCGCATGCCGGTGAAAATCGGCCAGCCGCCCGGCCAGTTGCATCAGCGTCGCGTCCCGCAGCCCGCCATGCCGCGCCCGATGATCGAGCAGGGCATCGTCCGGGAAGCGGCGCATTTCGAGGACCCAGTCGATCGCCTCGCCCGGCCCGTCCAGCGCCAGCGCGCCATCCCGCAGGGTGATGGCATGGACGGCGATGTAGAGATCGGGCGCCGTGCGGCGGTTGAGCCGGCATTCCGCCTGCAGCACGTCATGGCGCGCGCGCGCCGTCGAGAAGTCGAGATAGCCGAGGCGCACGGGCCGCTTGATCTTCCAGGCGCGGTCCCCGCAGAGGAAGATGCTGGCCGCGTGGGTGTCGATCCGCCGGACCGGGCCCGCGCCGCCGAAGGGGACGCCGCTTTCCAGCCAGCCCGCGACATCGACGGTCGCGATCATGGCGCGGAGGCCGGCCCGGGCCCCTTGGCAGACGGCGGGATCAGCACCGCGGCGCCCCGGAGCGCGCCCGTGCGCAGCCGTTCGAGCGCGAGAGCGGCATCCTCCAGCGGGAATGTCTCGATCACGCTGTGGATATTGGCCGTTTCCGCCATCGCGAGAAAGGAGGTTCCGTCCTCGCGGGTCAGATTGGCGACGGAGAGTATTTCCCGCTCCTCCCAGAGATCGGCATAGGGAAAGGCGGGGATGTCGCTCATATGGATGCCCGCGCAAACCACCCGTCCGCCCTTGCGCACGGCCTTGAGCGCCAACGGCACGAGCGCGCCCACAGGAGCGAAGATGAGCGCGGCGTCCAGCCGTTCGGGCGGGCTTTCCAGCGACGAGCCGGCCCACCGGCAGCCCAGCGAACGCGCGAAGGCCTGCCCGTCGGCATCGCCGTCCCGCGTGAAGGCATAGACCTCCCGTCCCTGCCCCGCCGCGACCTGCGCCAGAATATGGGCGGCCGCGCCGAAGCCGTAGAGGCCGATGCGCCGCCCGTCCCCCGCCAGCCGCAGCGCCCGCCAGCCGATCAGGCCCGCGCAGAGCAGCGGCGCGGCCTCCGCATCGGAGAAGCGCGCCGGCAGCGGGAAGCAGAAATGCGCGTCCGCGACGACATGCGTGGCATAGCCGCCGTCCCTGCTCGCGCCGGTGAACTCCGGCGCGTCGCAGAGATTCTCGCGCCCCGCGCGGCAATAGGGGCAGATGCCGCAGGTATGGCCGAGCCAGGGAATGCCGACACGCTGGCCGACCGCCACGCCCTCGACGGCCGGGCCCAGCGCGATCACGTGGCCGACGATCTCATGGCCCGGCACGATGGGATAATGGGCCGGTATCTCGCCATCGAGGACGTGGAGATCCGTCCGGCACACGCCGCAGGCCGCGACCCTGACGAGCAGTTCGCCCGGACCGGGCCGGGGAACCGGACGTTCCACGCGCCGGGGCGGCCGCCCCGGCGCATCGATCTGCATGGCGATCATGGACGACATGGCGAGGCTCAGCGCGCCTTGCGCCGGTCCCGCGCATCCCGCAGGCCCAAGCCGGTCAGCATCAGCGCAAAGCCCTGGAACAGCAGGTCGATCGAAAGCACCAGACCCGGCAACCAGAGCGCGTTGAGCGGCCAGCCGAAGCCCACGACCAGCGCGGCGAGGATGCTCACGAGGGCGGAAAACAGCATCCAGCCCCAGCCCGGCCCGCGCTCGCCGAGCGCGATGAACAGGCGGAACGCGCCGGACGCGCCCAGCGCGATGGCGAGCCACAACGTCAGGAACGTGGCCGCGAGAAGGGGATCGTAGATCACCGCGCTCGCCGCCACGAGATAAAGCGCCGCCGACAGGCCCCAGAGCAGCGCCCATGTCCAGCGGCGGACGACGAAGGCGTGCGCCAGTTGCAGGATCGCCCCGGTGAGCATCGCCGCGCCGACCATGACCGTCGCCGCCAGCGTCGCGAGAAGCAGGTTCGCGGCCGCGATCAGGCCCAGCAGGGTGAGCGCGGCGCCGAGCGCGACGAACCAGCCCCATCGCCGCGAAACGGACCCCGGCGGGAGGGCGGCGCTCGATACGGATCCTGTTGCCATGCGGAAGCTCCTTTCCGGCGGGAGATGTCTGTCATGCGCGACGATAGGCGTCAAAGCCCGGGCGCTCCTTCCGTAAATCTACGCATTTGCCCGCTCCGCCGCGGGGCCGATGCTTGGCGCATGCCGGGGCATTCGCCTCGCCCCCTCAGCGGAGACAAGCAATGAAGGCACTGGTCTATCATGGTCCGGGTCGGAAGAGTCTGGACGACCATGCGAAGCCCGGGATCGTCGAGCCGGGCGACGCGATCGTCCGCGTCACGCACACGACCATCTGCGGAACCGATCTGCACATCCTCAAGGGCGACGTGCCGACCTGCGCGCCCGGCCGCATCCTGGGCCATGAAGGCGTCGGCATCGTCGAGGCGGTCGGCGCAGCCGTGTCGACCTTCAAGCCGGGGGACCATGTCCTCATTTCCTGCGTCACGGCCTGCGGCCGGTGCGACTATTGCCGGCGCGGCATGTATTCGCATTGCACGACCGGCGGCTGGATACTGGGCAACGAGATCGACGGCACGCAGGCGGAGTATGTGCGCATCCCCCATGCCGACACCAGCCTCTACCCCGTCCCGCCCGGCGCCGACGAGGAAGCGCTGGTGATGCTGAGCGACATCCTGCCCACCGGCTTCGAGTGCGGCGTGCTGAACGGCAAGGTGCAGCCGGGCAGCACCGTCGCGATCGTGGGTTCGGGACCGATCGGGCTGGCGGCGCTCCTCACCGCGCAATTCTATGCGCCCGCCCGCATCATCATGGTCGATCTGGACGCGGGCCGGCTGGCCGTCGCCGCACGATTCGGCGCCACGGACCTGGTGGACAGCAGCGCCGGCGATCCCGTCGCCGCCGTCAGGGCGCTCACCGACGGCATCGGCGTCGATGCGGCGATCGAGGCCGTCGGCATCCCCGCGACGTTCGAGCTGTGCCAGGATCTCGTGGCGCCGGGCGGGACGATCGCCAATATCGGCGTCCATGGCCACAAGGTCGATCTCCATCTGGAACGGCTCTGGTCGCACAATATCGCCATCACCACCCGGCTGGTCGATACGGTCACGACCCCGATGCTGCTGCGCACCGTTCTCGCGAAGAAGCTGGAGCCCGCGCGGCTCATCACGCACCGCTTCGCGCTCGGCGATGTCCTCGAGGCCTATGACGTCTTCGCCCGCGCGGCGCAGACCGGGGCGCTCAAGGTCATCATCAATCCCTGACCCCCGGGCCGGCGCGCGCCGTCGCGCCGGCCACCCAGACGGAGACGACCCCATGACCTCCCCTTCACCCCGCGTGGCGCTCGTCACGGGCGGGACCACCGGCATCGGCGCCGCGACATGCGAGGCGCTGGCGTCGCTGGGCTACAGCGTCGGCGCCAGTTTCGTGGCCGACGAAGCGGGCGCCGCCGACTTCACGGCGCGCACGGGCATCCGTGCATGGCGCTGGTCGGTGACCGATGCGGACGCCTGCGCGCAGGGCGTGGCCGCGGTGGAAGCCGCGCTCGGGCCCATCGGCATCCTCGTCAACAATGCCGGCGTGACGCGCGATGCAAGCCTCGCGAAGATGTCGGTGGAGGACTGGCGGCTGGTCATCGAGACCAACCTGTTCGGCTGCTTCAACATAGCGCGCGCCGTCTTTCCCGCCATGCGCGCGCGCAAATGGGGGCGCATCATCAACATCGCGTCGATCAATGGCGAGGCCGGCCAATATGGCCAGACCAACTATGCCGCCTCCAAGGCCGGCATCATCGGCTTCACCAAGTCGCTGGCGCAGGAAGGCGCCCGCTCCGGCGTGACGGTCAACGCCATCGCGCCGGGCTATACGGACACGGACATGGTGCGGGCCGTCCCGGCGGACATCCTCGCGACCATCGTCGCGAAGATCCCCGTCGGACGACTCGCCGCGCCGGCCGAGATCGCGCGCTGCGTCGCCTTTCTCGCCGCCGAGGATGCCGGCTTCATCACCGGGGCCACGCTCGACGTGAACGGCGGCCAGTATATGCGCTGACCCGGCCCGCAGCGGGTCCCTCCTTAAGCAGACTCCCCAATGGCCAGAACGGTGGGCCCTCCTGCACAACCGGCGGGACATTTCGGGAGACCATCATGCAGACATCCATCGGGTCCGTCAGTCGAATGCCATATGCGGCGCCCCAGCAACGCGAGGCCGTGCATGACCTGCGCAACCTGTTCGGCATCATCGCGTCGGCCAGGCAATTGCTCGAACATGATCCGGTCCCGCCGCGGCGGCGGGCGATCCTCGATGCGCTGGGGGACGCGGTCCTGCGCGGCAGCCGCCTCACGACGCACCTGCTGACGCCGCCCGCCCCCGCCGTTGCGCAGTCCATCGATGTCGGCGAGCGTCTTTCCAGCCTCGCGCCGATGATGCAGGCGCTCGCGGACGCGCGCGTCACGCTCGACCTGCAGGTCGGGTTCCCGCATGCCCGGGTGCGCATGATCGGCGACCAGTTCGACGCAGCCGTCATGGAGCTGGTGACCAATGCCCTCGTGGCGGGCGCCTCCAGCGTGATCGTGCGCAACCGGCAGGTGGGAGCGCGCATCTGGACGCTGGTCAGCGACGATGGCCGCGGCATGAGCGCCAGCACATGCGCATGGGCCCGCAGCGGCCTGGACGCGGGAACCGCGCATGGCGGCGGCCTCTCGCATGTCCACCGCTTCGCGCGCATGGCCCATGGCCATCTCTACCTGCGCAGCCGGCGCGGGACCGGCACCACGATCGCCCTGGTCCTCCCGGTGCTGCTGGGCATTGGCGGCACCGGACGCGACGCGCGCGCCCAGCGCATCTTTCCCAAGCCCGAGGAGAAGACCGATGAACAAGACGGACAGCGAATTGCAGCGTGACGTGCTGGCGGAACTGGAGTGGGAACCGAGCGTGGACCATGCCGATATCGGCGTCGCCGTGAATGACGGCGTGGTCACGCTCTCCGGCTTCGTCAAGAGCTACCCCGAGAAGGCGGCGGCCGAGAAGGCAACGCGGCGCGTGGCCGGCGTGAGGGCGATCGCGGAGGACATCAAGGTGCGCTTCGCATCGGACCCCAAGACCGCGGATCATGAGATCGCCCGGCGCATCCTGGACATGTTCGCATGGAATGTCCTCATTCCCCACGACAAGATCAACGTGAAGGTCGAGCATGGCTGGGTGACTCTCGCGGGCGTGGTCGACTGGTTCTATCAGAGCAACGAGGCCCGCAAGGCCGCCAGCCGGATCACCGGCGTCACCGGCGTGACCAACCTCATCGAGGTGAAACAGCTTCCCGCAGCGTCCGACATAAAGGACCGCATCATGGCGGCCTTCCGGCGTCAGGCCGATCTCGACGCGCGCGCCGTCACGGTCGCGACCGAGGGCGGCAAGGTCCGGCTGAGCGGCAAGGTCCGCGCCTGGAACGAACGCGGCGTCGCGGAGCGCGCCGCCTGGGCCGCGCCCGGTGTCTCGAGCGTCGAGGACAATATCGTCGTCACGCCCTGAGGGCCCGCGAAGACCCCGGGAGAGGCCGCCGCAAGCCCGGCGGCCTTTCTCTTTCATCCGTATCATCCCGCATGGCGACCGGCCTGCCCCGGTCATAGTCTCGCGGCGAAGGATGGAGGTGACGATGAAGAATATCCTGCTGCTGGTGCATGACGACAAGGGTCAGGAAGCGCGCCTCCAGGCGGCGCTGGATCTGGCGCGGGCACTCGGGGGACATGTGCGCTGTGTCGACGTGACCATGATCCCGGCGGTCGTCATGGACGATTTCGCCGATGCCGGCAGCGCGATCCTGCTCGACGACGAACGCGAGCGGGAAGGCCGGAACAAGGCGGCGCTGACCGCCCGGCTTGCGCATGAGGATGTGTCCTGGGACTGGATCGACGTGACGGCGAGCCTGCCGGCCGGCCTGCTGGAAGCCGCCGCGCTGGCCGACATCATCGTGCTCAACTGCGGACGTGCCGGCGCGCCGACCATGCGCGAGGTCGCGAGCCAGGTCGTGATGCGCGGCCGTGCGCCCGTGCTGGCGGTTCCGGACAAGCTGGACCATCTCGCGCTGGGCCGGGCGCTCGTCGCGTGGGACGGCCAGGCATCCTGCGCCGCCACGCTGCGCGCATGCACGCCGCTCCTCGCCCGCGCCGAGGCGGTGGAGATCTTCATGGTGCGCGACGGCGCCGAAAAGACGGAACCGGAGGAAGCGGCCGAATATCTTTCCCGCCATGGCATCCATGCGGACATCCGGGTGATCCGCGACGGGCTCCATGCGCCGGACCTCCTCATCGAGCAGGAATGCGCGGCCTGGCGGGCGGATTATGTGCTGATGGGCGCCTATGGCCGCGGACGGCTGATGGAGACCTTCGGCGGCGTCACCCGGCGGATGCTCGGCAAGGCCCGCCTGCCGCTGCTCCTCGGCCACTGAGGCGCCCCGGGATCGGGGTCGGGACCGGGATCGGGGCGGGCTCAGGAACGGCGCGTCCGCCAGCCGGGAACGGCGACCCGCTTCAGCCCTTCGGCCGCCAGCAAATAGATCAGCACGAGCAGCGCGATCAGGCCCAGCACCGGCAGCGCCGGCGCGGAAAAGCCCAGGAGGCCGGCGACCGGCAGGAAAGGCAGCAGCAGCGCCACGGCCAGCCCGCCCAGCGCGCTCGCCACGAGCATCGGGTGCGCGCGATGCCGCCAGGCGGGGCCTGCGGTGCGGATGACGAAGACCACGAGGATCTGCGTGGCCATGGATTCGATGAACCAGGCGGCGCGGAACGTGGCGACATCCACATGGAACAGGCCAAGCAGCGCCAGGAAGGTGGCGATGTCGAACAGCGTCGAGAGCGCGCCCATGATGAAGGTGAAGCGCACCAGTCCGGGCATGTCCCATCCATGCGGCGCGGCAAGATCGGCCTTGTCGGCGCGATCGAAGGGAATGCCGATCTGCGAGAGATCGTACAGCATGTTGTTGAGCAGCACCTGCACCGCCGTGAGCGGCAGGAAAGGCAGGAACAGGGACGCGAGCGCCATGGTGAGCATGTTGCCGAAATTGGAGCTGGTGCTCATGCGGATATATTTCATGATATTGGCATAGGTCCGCCGGCCCTCGGCCACGCCATCGGCCAGCACGTTGAGATCGGGCGCCAGCAGGACCATGTCGGCCGCCTCCCGCGCCACGTCGGTCGCGCCGTCGACCGAGAGGCCGACATCGGCCGCGCGGATGGCCGGCGCATCGTTGATGCCGTCGCCGATGAAGCCCACGGTCCGCCCGCGCGCCCGCAGCGCGCGCACGATCCGCAGCTTCTGGTCCGGCGTCACCCGGGCGAAGAGATCGGCGCCCAGCACGCGCGCGCCGAGCGCCGCGTCGCTCAGCCCGTCAATCTCCGCGCCGGTCAGCACCCCGTCGACGGGCACGCCGAGCTGGTCCATGAGATGCCGGGTCACGGCGGGCGCATCGCCGGAAATCACCTTCACCTCCACGCCCGCCTGCGCGAGCCGGGCGATCGCCGCCGCCGCGCTCTCCTTGGGCGGGTCCACGAAGACGCACAGGCCGGCCAGCACCATGCCGGCCTCGTCGTCCGCGCCGATGCGCGCCTGCCCCGTCGCGTCCTTCCAGGCCACGCCGAGCAGGCGCAGGCCCTGCGCCGCATAGCCTTCCTGCTGGGTTTTCAGCCGTGCCCGCAGCGCATCGTCGAGCGGCACCAGCGCGCCCTCAGCGCTCTCGGCGCGGTCGCACAGGGCCATGACGGCTTCCGGCGCGCCCTTGACGATCTCGATCCGCCGCCCCGCCTTCTCGGCCAGCACCGACACACGGCGCCGCTCGAAATCGAACGGGCGTTCGTCCAGCTTTGCCCAGCCTTCGAGCGGATGCCCCGCCAGATGCGTGAGCAGCGCTTCGTCCAGCGGGCTCTTGAGACCCGTCTCGAACTGCGCGTTGACCGCCGCCAGCTCCGCCACGCGTGCGCTGTCCGCGCCATCGATGCCGGGATGCGCCACCATGGCGATGCGGGCCTGCGTGAGCGTGCCGGTCTTGTCGGTGCAGAGCACGTCCATCTGGCCGAGATCGTGGATGGCCGAAAGGCGCTTCACCACCACCTTGGCCGCCGCCATGCGCTGGGCGCCCCGCGCGAGCGCGACGGTGACGATCATCGGCAGCAGCTCGGGCGTCAGGCCGACGGCCAGCGCCATGGCGAACAGGAAGGAGTCGAGCGGCGGCCGGCCAAGCGCGAGATGCGCGAGCAGCACGAACAGCACCAGGAAGACGGTGAGCCGCACGATCAGGATGCCGAGCTTGTGCAGGCCCCGCTCGAAGGCCGTGGGCGGCGGCGGCTTGTCGAGCGACGCGGCGATGGCGCCGAAGCGCGTGTCCGCGCCCGTCGCCACGACCAGCATCGTCGCCGTGCCGCCGACCACCGAGCTGCCGTGGAACAGCATGGCGGCCGCCTCGCCCGGCGCTGCCCCGGCGACGGCGCCGGGCCGCTTCTCGACCGGATAGGGCTCGCCGGTCAGCACGGCCTGGTTCACCTGCGCCGCATTGGCGGCCAGCACCACGCCGTCGGCCGGGACGAGATCGCCTGCGGCGAGACGGACGATGTCGCCGGGCACGAGATCGGCCACCGGCACCGGGCGCGCCGCGCCGTCCCGCAGCGCGCAGGCGGTCAGCGCGATGGAGCGCCTGAGCGCCTCGGCCGCGGCCTGCGCCCGGCGCTCCTGCACCATGTCCAGCCCCGTCGAGAGCAGGACGACCGCCACGATGATGACGAAGCTCACCGCATCCCCCGTCGCGCCGGCCACGGCCGAAGCGGCGAGCAGCATGGCGACGAGCGGATTGGCAAGCCGCCGGCCGAGATCGGCCAGCACATGCCGGCGCCGGGGCTCCGCGATCCGGTTGGCGCCGAAAACGCCGATCCGCCGCGCGGCCTCGGCGCTGGACAGGCCCTGCGCATCGGCGTTCAGGGCCTGCAGCAACTGTCCGGGCGGCTGGCACCAGTAATCGGGCGGGACGGGGCCCTCGGTCGATGCCATGTCAGCGGACCGGGCGAAACGCGGGCCGGGCCGGGCGGGCCGGTCGATGCGCGCCCCTCATCATCCTTCGCGACATCATGCGCCATCCTCCGGACAGGGTCAGGCGGATCCCGTGCCGCATCATGGGCGGAACCCGCATCCGTTATGCTACGTAGGACTACCAAGTTCCAGCCGGCCGCCGACGCCCTAAGGATCGGCCATGACATCCCGAGCCCCCGCGATGAAGGCGTTCCTGGCGAACGATTGCCCCAGCGACGATCCGCTCGACGGTCCGGCGGAACTGATGGACCGGGCGACCGGCGCGGCGCTCGCCCGGATGACCGCCGGGCTGTCGCCCGCGTCCATCGGCAGCGCCTATCATGACTGGGCGAGCCATCTTGCCCTTTCGCCCGGGCGGCGCATGCATCTGGGCGCGAAGATGCTGCGCAAGATGCTGCGCCTCGCCGACTATGCGCGCACGGTCGCGATGGCCACGGGGCCTGTCGAGCCCTGCATCCGGCCGTTGCCGCAGGACCACCGCTTCGACGACCCGGCCTGGCAGCAATGGCCGTTCAACCTCATCCACCAGTCCTTCCTGCTTACCCAGCAATGGTGGGACCAGAGCGCCTGCTCGGTCGGCGGCGTGACGCCACGCCACAGCGACATGGTGCGCTTCTCGATGCGGCAGCTGCTCGACATGATGGCGCCCTCCAACTTCGTCCCGACCAACCCCGTGGTCCAGCGCCGCATCGCCGAGAGCGGGGGCCGGTGCCTTGTCGACGGCCTCGCCAATCTGCTCGACGACATGCAGCGCTTCTCCGCGCGCGCCGGGCCGGCCGGCGCCGACGCCTACCGGCCCGGCGAGGAGGTGGCCGTGACTCCCGGGGAGGTGGTATTCCGCAATCACCTCATCGAACTCATCCAGTACCGGCCGACGACGGACAAGGTCCGCCCCGAACCGCTGCTCATCGTGCCCGCCTGGATCATGAAATATTACATCCTCGATCTCAGTCCCGGCAATTCGCTGGTCCGCTGGCTCGTGGCGCAGGGCTTCACGGCCTTCATCATGAGCTGGCGAAACCCCGACGGGTCGGACCGCCATCTCGGGATGGACGACTATCGGCGGCTGGGGATCATGGAGGCACTGGACGCGATCGGCGCCATCACCGGCGCGGCGCGCGTGCATGCCGCCGGCTATTGCCTGGGCGGCACCCTGCTTTCCATCGCCGCGGCGGCCATGGCGCGCGACGGGGACGAGCGGCTGGCGAGCGTCACGCTGCTCGCCGCCCAGACCGAGTTCAGCGAACCGGGCGAGCTTGGCCTGTTCATCGACGAGGCGCAGATCCATTTCCTCGAGAATCTCATGTGGACGCAGGGCTATCTGGACAGCCGGCAGATGGGCGGCGCCTTCCAGATGCTGCGCTCGAACGATCTCGTCTGGTCCCGCATGATCCGCGGCTATCTGATGGGCGAGCCCGAGCCGATGAACGACCTCATGGCCTGGAATGCGGACGGCACGCGCCTTCCCCAGACCATGCACAGCGAATATCTGCGCCGCCTGTTCCTGCGCGACGATCTCGCCGAAGGCCGCTATGAGGTCGACGGCCGGGTGATCGCGCTCTCCGACATCCGCGCGCCCATCTTCGCGATCGGCACGGAATGGGACCATGTCGCGCCGTGGCGATCGGTCTTCAAGATTCATCTCCTGAGCGAGACCGAGGTCACCTTCCTGCTGACCAGCGGCGGCCACAATGCGGGCATCGTCTCGGAACCGGGCCACCCCCGGCGGCATTTCCGCATGATGACCCACATGCCCGCGCAGGATTATGTCGATCCGGAGAGCTGGTTCGCCGCCGCCCGTCAGCAGGAAGGAAGCTGGTGGCCGGCCTGGGCCGGATGGCTCGCCGCGCGCTCGGGCGAGCCCGGCGCGCCGCCGCCGCTGGGCAATGCGGAACGGGGCTATCCCTGTCTGGAGCCGGCGCCCGGGCGCTATGTCCACACGCACTGAGCGGCAGCATGCGGCGGGCGGCCGATGGCGCCAATGGTTCTTCGGCCTCGTCTGCGCGGCCGCGCTGCTCGGCGCGATGCTGCACTGGGGCGAGATGGAGCGCTTCGCCGCGCTCGTCGCGCGGGCGCGGCCGGGCTGGCTGGGGCTGGCCGTCCTCCTGCAGCTCTCCACCTATGCGAGCGTCGCCGCGGGCTGGTCGGCGGTGCTGCGCCGCGCGGGCACGCCACGCCCGCTGCGGCGCCTGATCCGCATCGCCGTCACGAAGCTGTTCGCCGATCAGGCGCTGCCGAGCGCCGGCATGGGCGGCAACGTGCTGCTCGTCGACCAGCTCCGCACGCTCGGCGTGGACCGGGGCGCGGCTGTCGCGGCCTTGCTGATCTCGATGATCGGCTTCTATGCTGCCTATGCGCTGTTCGCGCTCGCCATGCTCGTCATGCTCTGGCTCCATGACCGGGCGACGCCGCTGATGGCCGGCCTCGTCACGCTGCTGCTCTGCGTCGCCTTCACCATTCCGGCGCTTGCGCTCTGGCTGCGCCATCGGGGCAGCAAGCCGCTGCCGCCGCGCATCGAGCGGATCGGCTTCGTGCGGACGCTGCTTGAGACGGTGGCGCAGGCGCCGGGCGCGCTTCTGCGCGACCGGGCGCTGCTCGGGCGCGTCACCGCCTGCAATGCGCTCATCTTCCTGGCGGACGCGGGCACGCTCTTCGCCTGCCTGCACGCGCTCGGACAGGACAGCGCGCCGGGCACCGCCTTCATCGCCCTGATGATGGCCTCCATCGTCGTGACGCTCGGGCCGATCCCGCTCGGCCTGGGCAGTTTCGAGGCCACGGCCACGGCGATGCTGCGGCTGCTCGGCACGCCGCTCGAAGCCGCGTTCGCGGCCACCATGCTGCTGCGGCTCCTCACGCTCTGGCTCCCGCTGCTCCCCGGCATGATCCTGATGCGCGGGGCACTGAAGCCGCACCGGCATCGCATCCGCGCCTGAGGGGGACCGCGTCGCGCGGCCCCGCAAGCGCCCGCCTGCGTCAGTCAGTGACCTTCGGCCCGAAGGTCCGCCGCGCGACGAAGGTGGTGGGATCGTCCGGATCGGCGGTCGCCACGAAGCCCATCTCGCGCTCCATGCGGATCGCGGCGGCATGGTCCGTGCGCTCGATCGCCTCGACCGTCGGGATGCCTTCCGCCTGCGCATAGCGCAGCACATGCTCGAACAGCGCCCAGCTCACGCCCCTGCCCTTCATGTCCGAACGGGTGGTCAGCGCCACTTCCGCGCGGGTCCGGTCCGGATCGGTCGCCAGCATGGCGGTGGCGATGACATCCGTGCCGCCTTCCGGGAAGGCCAGGAAGCTGATCGTCCGGCGATAATCGACGCGGGTCATCGCCACGAGCCGGTCGTGATCCACATGGGACAGGCCGGTGAGGAAGCGATATTGCAGGTCGTCCGGCGTCACGCACGTGAAGAAGGCCGCGAGCAGCGGCTCGTCGTCCGCCCGGACGGGGCGGACATGGAAATGCAGCCCGTCCCGGGTCGAAAGATCGGCAGCCCATTGCATCGGCGCCGGGCGGATCGCCAGCCGGGACACGGTCTGCGGCGCGGCCGTGATGCGCACGCGCGCATCGAGCGCGATCGTGCCCTGCTCGTCGACCAGCAGCGGATTGATGTCCAGCTCGGCGATGTCCGGCAGATCCACGGTCATGGCCGAGAGCGCATCGAGCACGGCCGCCACCGCGTCCACCCGCGCGGGCGGCACGTTGCGATAGCCGGCGAGCAGGCGCGAAATCCGCGTCGCGCCGATCAGCGCATGCGCCTGTGCATCGTCGATCGGCGGCAGCGCGAGCGCCTTGTCGTTCACCACCTCCACGGCGGTGCCCCCGGCGCCGGCCATCAGCACCGGCCCGAAGGTCGGGTCCGTGGCGATGCCGACGATCAGCTCATAGGCGCCGGGCCGGTGGACCATTTCCTCGACCGCGAAACCGTCCAGCCGCGCCCGGGGCAATGCCTCGCGGATGTGCGCGTCCATGGCGCGGGCGGCCGCCATGGCGGCGGCGGCGTCCGGCAGGTCGAGCGCGACGCCGCCGACATCCGACTTGTGGCTGATGTCCGGCGACAGGATCTTGACCGCATAGGGCGGCCGCAGGGCGGCGCAGACCGTCTCGACGGCCTCCGCGCTGCCGGCCACCCGCGTGGCCGCGACCGGCACGCCGTAGCAGGCGAGCAGATCCTTGCTTTCGATCTCCGAGAGGACCGTGCGCCCCACAGCCCGTGCCCGCGCGATGATGTCCCGCGCGTCGGCGGCGCGGACCTCGAATTCGCGCGTCGCGGCCGGGCGGTCGGTCAGCGACAGGCGCGCGCGCCGCGCCGCCAGCAGATAGCCGAAGGCCCGCACCGCGTCCGCCGGCGTCGTGTAGACGGGGATCGAGGCGGCGACCAGCGTGTCCCGCACGGCCGCGGCGTTGGCGTCGCCCAGCCAGCAGGCCAGCACCGGCTTGTGGATATGGGCGCCGCGCGCCGCCGTCACTTCCGCGCTGACCGCGGCGGCCATGTCGGCGGCCGCATGCTGGCCCGTGGGGCAGTTCATCACCAGCAGCGCATCGACGGCTTCGTCCCGCAGGACCGCGCCGATCGCCGCCCGATAGCGGTCCGGCCCGGCATCGCCGATCACGTCGACCGGATTTGCGCGCGACCAGCCCGGGGGCAGCGCGCCGTCCAGCTCGGCGACCGTCGCCTCGCCCAGCACCGCGAGCTGCGCGCCGGCGCCGGGCAGCGCATCGATGGCAAGGATGCCCGGCCCCCCGCCATTGGTCACCATCGCAAGCCGGTCGCCCCGCGCCTCCTGCCCCGCGCCCAGGATCGCGGCGGCATCGAACAGCTCGGTGAGCGAGTCGACCAGTACGATGCCCGCCCGGTCGAAAGCTGCCCTGTAGACATCGTAGCTGCCCGCTAGCGCGCCGGTGTGCGACATGGTGGCGCGCGCCGCGGCCGGGTTCCTGCCGGCCTTGATGGCGATCACCGGCTTCTGCAACGCCGCCGCCCGCGCCGCCGAGAGAAAGGCCCCGGCATCGCCGACGCCCTCGATATAGAGCAGGATGGCGTCGGTCGCGGGATCGCGCGCGAACAGGTCGACAAGGTCGCCCAGATCGACATCCGCCATGTCCCCGGCGGACACGACGCCGGAGAAGCCGACATTGCGGGCCTGCGCCCAGTCGAGCATGGCGGTCACCAGCGCGCCGCTCTGCGAGATGAGCGCAAGGGAACCTGGCCGGCCGGGCGTGCGCGCGAAGGTGCCGTTGAGCCGGGCGTGCGGCGCCATGATGCCCAGGCAGTTGGGCCCGACGATCCGCATCCCGTGGCGTCGCGCCGCCTCCAGCATCGGCGCCCGGAGGCCGGTGGCGGCAGTCAGCCCGGCGGAAAGCACCACGGCGCAACGCGTGCCGCGTGTCCCGAGCGCCGCGATGATGTCCGGCACGGTCGGCGCGGGCGTCGCGATGAGGGCGAGGTCGGGCGTATCCGGCAGCGCAGCAATATCCGGAGCCCAGAACACGCCCGGCCGCTCGACCCGCCGGGGATTGACGGCATGGACCGGCCCGGGAAAGCCGCCTGCCACGATATTGTCCAGAATGGTCGCGCCGAGGCTGCCGGCGCGGTCCGACCCGCCGATGACGGCGATGCTGCGCGGATGGAGAAGCGGGGAAAGATTGCGGATGGTCATGACCTTGCCTTCGCGTGGAGCAGCGGCGCGACCCGCGCAATGCCGGACCGCCCCGATGCCGGCCATCCGTAGAATCCCCGATGCCGCACGGGCGGGACGGAGGACGGCGGGCATCCGCCTCCCGCGCGCGCATGCGGCGGAAAGCGCGCCGGATCATGGCCTTGCCCCGGGCGGGCGAACGTCCGCCGGGCCGGCGCAGTCCGTTTTCGACCGTCATTGCCATTTTTCTTTGCCGCGATTGCCGCTATCCTCCGGCCGGGTCGGGTGAACATCTCCGGAGCCTGGCTGTTCTTGCACCGCCCAGCGGCGGAGGGAGGCACGCACCCAATGCTCGACCGGTTCCGATCGCCCATGATCCGATGCGCCGCGGCGGTGCTGATGGTGGCGGCGGTCATCGGCCTGCGCCTGACGCTCGGGCCGATCCTGGGCGAGGACGCGCCCTTCCTGCCCCTGCTCCTCGCCATCCTTGTCATCATGCTGTGGTGCGGCACCGCGCCCGCCATCGCGGCCAGCCTCATCGCGTTCGGGGCGGCCCTGTTCTTCCTCGACCCGCGCCATGTCCGCAGCGGCGAATGGGTCGATGCGCTGATCTTCGTCATGATGGCGGCCGGCATCATCCTGTCCGGCGACATCATCCGGCGCGCGCGCCGCAAGATGGTCGAAAGCGAACGCGTGGCGAGCCAGCACGCGCAGGAGACCAGCGCCGTGGCGGAGGAGCTGAACCTGCTGATCGACGGCGCGCTGGGCCATGCGATCTTCATGCTCGATCCGGCGGGCCGGGTCTCGCTCTGGAACCGGGGCGCCGAGCGCCTCATCGGCTGGAGCGAAGCCGAGGTGACGGGCAGGCCGCTCTCCTTCTTCTACCCGCCGGACGCGATCGCCGCCGACAGGCCGGCCGAAGACCTCGAACGGACGGCGCGCGCGGGCCGTCTGGAATGCGAGGACTGGCGGCTGCGCAAGGACGGATCGGAATTTCTCGCGGCCATCGCCATGACGGCGCTCCACACGGACGCGGGACGATTGCGCGGCTTCGCGACGATCGTCTCGGACATCACCGAGCGGCGGGCCGCCGAGGACATGATCCGGGCGCGCGAGAGCCATCTGCGCTCGATCCTCTCCACCGTGCCCGATGCCATGGTGGTCATCGACGAGACGGGCGTCATCCTGTCCTTCAGCGCCGCCGCGCAGACCCTGTTCGGCTATGCCGAGGCCGAGGTGACCGGCCATAATGTGAGCATGCTCATGCCCGCGCCGGACCGCGAGCGCCATGACGACTATATCCGCCGCTATCTCGAGACCGGCGAGAAGCGCATCATCGGCACCGGCCGCGTCGTCTTCGCCCGGCGCAGGGACGGGTCGACCTTTCCGATGGCGCTGTCCATAGGCGAGGCCGAGGATGGCGAGCAGCGCATCTTCACCGGCTTCATCCGCGATCTGACGGAGCGGCAGCGGGCCGAGGAAGCGCTTCAGACCCTCCAGTCCGAACTGGTCCATGTCTCGCGCGTGAGCGCCATGGGCACCATGGCCTCCACGCTCGCGCACGAGCTCAACCAGCCGATCACCGCCATCGCCAATTATGTCGAGGCGATCCGCGACCAGCTCGCCGACCCCGATCCGCAGGATTTCCCCATGATGCGCGAGGCGCTCGACGATACCGCGAAGGAAGCGATCCGCGCGGGCCATATCGTGCGCCGGCTGCGCGATTTCGTGGCGCGCGGCGAGGTGGAGAAGACGATCGAGAAGCTGCCCGAGCTCATCAACGAAGCCTCCGTGCTCGGCCTGCTGGGCGCGCGCGAGCGGGGCATCACGCCCGTCTTCGACCTCGACCCCTATGCCTCGCCCGTGCTCGTCGACAAGGTGCAGATCCAGCAGGTGCTCATCAACCTCGTGCGCAATGCCTGCGAGGCGATGAGCAAGAGCGCCGAACGGCGCCTCGTCGTCACGAGCCGGGTGGACCAGCCCGGCTTCGTCCGCGTGACCGTCTCCGATACCGGCCCCGGCATCCCGCCCGGCGTGGCGGAGCGGCTGTTCTCGGCCTTCGTGAGCACCAAGGCGGACGGCATGGGGCTCGGCCTCTCCATCTGCCGGACCATCGTGGAGGCGCATGGCGGACGCATCTGGATGGAGCGCCGGACCGGCGGCGGCACCGATTTTCATTTCACGTTGACGCGCGCGGTGGTGGAGTAGCGGCTGATGGCAGACAGGAAGCTCGTTCATATCATAGACGACGAGGATGCCATCCGGCGCTCGGCCGGCTACATGCTCAAGACCTCGGGCTATGCGGTGGAGACATGGCCGTCCGGCGCGGCCTTCCTCAAGGACGCGCGCCATGCTGCGCAGGGCTGCGTGCTGCTCGACATCCGCATGCCGGACGTGGACGGCCTCGAAGTCCAGCGCCTTCTGGCCGAGCGGGGAGTGGCGATGCCCGTGGTCATCATGACCGGCCATGGCGACATCGGCATCGCGGTGCGGGCGATGAAGGCAGGCGCGGTCGATTTCCTCGAGAAGCCCTTCGAGAAGGTCGCGCTGCTCGGCGCCATCGAGGCCGCCTTCGCGCGGCTCGACGCGGCGGGAGACGCGGCCGCGCGCGCCGCCGAAGCGGAGCTGATCCTGGGCGCGCTGACGCCGCGCGAACGCGACGTGCTCGATGGCCTTGCGCGCGGGTTGCCGAACAAGACCATCGCCTATGATCTCGGCATCTCGCCCCGCACCGTGGAAGTGCATCGCGCCAACCTCATGGCGAAGCTCGACGTGCGCAGCCTGTCGGACGCGCTGCGCATCGCCTTCGCCGCCGGTCTCGGCGCGGCCCCCTAGTGGCTCGGTCCGAACGGAGTCAGTGCTCCTGCGAAAGCAGGAGCCCAGGGCCCAGCCGCGGTGCCCTCGCACCCCGGGCTCCTGCCGGCGCAGGAGCCCAAGCTGGGTTCTATCCGGAACGGATGGTCCCTAGGAGCAATACTTAGCGACCCGGGCGCGCAACCCTGCCATGCCATGGCGCATGACCGAAACCGCATGCCCGCATGACATGACGCCGCCGCCTCACCGCCGCGCCGCCGGCGGGCCGGGCGGGGCATGACCCCGGCGGCCGCCTCGCCGCCCCGCCGGCCGCGTCGCGGGACCGGGCCTTCGCTCGACCAGCTTTCGCAGCGCGAGCGGCAGGTTCTTTCGGGTATCGTGCGCGGCCTCACCAACAAGGCGATCGGCCTGGAGCTGGGCATCAGCCATCGCACCGTCGAGGTCCACCGCGCCCGCCTGATGCGCAAGCTGGGCGCCACCTCTCTCGCGGCCCTTCTCGCCATCGCGCTGGGATATGGCGAGGGACCGGCCGGGCGATAATCGCCCCCTCGGTACAATTCCCTATTTTTCCACGCGGGCCGCCCCGGCACACTGGCGGCGCAACCCCAATCGGAGACATTATGCCATGACCGCCACCAGCCGCGATTCGAAGGCCGCTGGCCCGCTGCTTCCCTTCGGCGATGCCTTTGCGGACGTCTCGAAGCTCCTCATGCTCGCCCCTCACATGCAGGCGACCGCCCTCAAGGGCCTGGTTGCGCAGCAGCGCGAGATGTTCGATTTTCTGAAGCGCCGGTGCGATGCGGATTCCCGCTTCCTCGATCAGCTCGGCACGGCGTCCACCATGATGGATGTGGGCTCGGCCTGTTATGATTTCTGGCGCGACGCCGCATCCCAATATGCGACCGAAACGAAGGTCCTGACCGAGCGCGCCTCCCAGGGCGTCATGGAGTCGGTGCAGGCGACGCAGCAGGAAATCGCGAAGGACATGCCGGACGCGCTGCGCGCCGCCGCCTGACGCGCCGACCTTCCGCGTACGGTGCCGGCAAACAAATAGAGAGGCGGGCTCGTTCCGGTTCGACCGGAGTCGGAACGAGTCTTGATTTTCACCTGTTTTCCGCGATTTCCGGGTCGGCGGGTGAGACCACCTGCCTCGAAATCACTCCAAACGCGGAGGAAATTCACGGAGTCACGTCGTGATCGCCAACCACATCAGCGCCGAGCTTTGCAGCTCAATCAATGCGGGCCACTTGATCAGGAAGGTTCATTTTTTCGTCCTTTGCTGGTTTCGTCAACCCGACCGCTGAGCTGGGGAGACCGGAACGAGGTGTGAAAGGAGAGAGGAATTGGGCTACGATACCCTCTGGCACATGAGTGTCCGTTCCATATGCTTTGGGCCATTCCCGGGGCAAATAGAAGGTCCCGAACAAGCGATCAAAGATCGGCAACATTGAAGCATAGTTGCGATTCTTGTGGTCCTCGCGGGTATGGTGCCAATGATGAAAGGCGGGGCTTGATATCACCTCTTCGAAAGGTCCCAGCCGAAAACGCACGTTCGCGTGGATCAGGTAGCTCCATTGGGCACCCACAAACACCACGATGAGCGGAACGAGCGCAGGATTGTCGCCCAAGGGTGAAGCCAGGCCCGTCGCATAGAGCAATACGAGCCCACATAGGCGCGTGAAGACCATGTCTATCGGGTGAGCTCGGCTGCTGACCAAGAATTGGACATGCTCGGCACTATGGTGAACTGCGTGGAACCGCCAGAGCCATGGCCATTCGTGGGACCACCGATGCCCCCAGTAAAAACCGAGTTCACCCACGATCATAGCCAATATCAACCGCCAGCCAATGGGCAGGCTCGCCGCCGCCGATGTCCAGGCGGACGGCAATAGCGCGTGGATCAGGGCAGCCAACGCAGCGGCAATCGGCGCGAGGATCAGCAGAGGCGTGAATGCGTTGATGAAATACCAGCCAAGATTTGTTGTCCAGCCGGGATAGAAAAACCGCGCGCGCTTGAGGGCGAAAAAGTGCTCGAGCGAGCCGAACACGGCCGTGATTACCAGGAGCGATGTACAGATTTGCACACCATGGACTACATAGGCACCAAGGCTGTGGGACACGAACAATTCCAATCCGACACCAATCGAAGGAACGCCTAGGAGACAAACAGCGCCGGCATCAAGCCGGCGCTGTCTCATAAGTCCGATTCCTTAACAGGATACTCAGGCCGCAGCGAACTGCTGGCTGCGACGACGCGCCAAGGCCCCCATGCCAAAAAAGCCGACGATCATCATGGCCCAGGTTGCGGGCTCGGGCACAGCGCCAGCCGCAGCGATAATCGAAACATCACTGAGCAGGGCGTATGCGGGTTGGGGAGAACTGGCAAAGCCCACGAATTTGAGAAGTTCAGACGTGGACGATGCAGTGAAGTTCACTGTTGCCGAGTTCCAGCCGACGAAGCCATGACTGGACAGAAGCGTGTCTCCAGAGTCCCATGATGTCGACCCGATCGTGGCGGTGAGGTGATCAATCGTGTCACCATTGAAGTTTTCGCCATCCGGAGCCATTCGTTCCTGGGCAAATCCGTAATTGAACGAAAGCGTATATGCCTGACCGATCGTCAGGCCGTTGATCATCTGAGAAATCCACCCGTTATCGTCAATCGTAGGGTAAGCGCCGTCGAGTGCGACGAAATAGCCATCGCCCGAAGCTGTTCCACCGTCCCAACCATTTCCGCTTGTGGTATCGGTCCACATTCCTAGGCCGTCCGGGTTGTCGGCGTCATTGAATACACGAACAATACTTCCGCCAACGGTCCAATCGTCCAGTTGACTGCCATCCGCCCCGTTATATGCTGTTTCAAATTGCCCATCGATCACGAGGTTTGTTGCAGCAGAAGCGACGCTCGACCCTGCAAGCGAAACAACCGTAGCAACAGCTATTATTATCATCCTCTTCGCGTTTATCATTTCATCCTCCTAGCAATGATCAAAATTCGCAAATAAATGCTAGCGACTATGCTGGCAGATGAATGTTGCGTCCTCAATAGAGTTAACCGCATTGCAATGAACAGGAATGTCCCGATCCGGGACCGTCTCCCCGGCTGTCATCCAGTCCGTAGTGAACCGCCTCGAGCTTGAACTCCCGAGTGAACTTCTTTCTCTGCATTAAGCTAGGCCCGGCCGGCGAAGATGAGCCGGCCGGGGCCCAGCATGTCGAGCAGCTTGTCGCGATCGCCCGGCGCGACGGCGAGGCACCCCTCGCTGCGGCCGATCTTGCCCGCGGAGGCGGCCATGGCCGACGACACATAATCCGCGGCATGGATCACGAGGCCGCGCGTCTCGGCATTGCTGTTGCTCGCATCGAGGCCGATCAGCCGCCGCGAACGGCCATGGCGCCCCTCGTAGATCTCACCTGTGAGATAGGCGCCGGCCGAGGATGCCTTGGAGCCCGGCTCGTTCGAGAAGCTGTGCAGCCACCCGCTATGCGTGGGATCGGAGCCGCGCCCGTGCGAGACGAGCATCGTCAGCGTCCGGCCGGTCGCCCGCTCGATGATGCGGAAGCGCGGCTCGCGCGAAGGCGCGGCGAAGTCCACGATCCCGATCATGTCGTCATGCGCGATCCGCGACGCATGCAGCGCGAGGGCGCGCTCGGCCTGCGCCCGCAGCGTCCGGGCTGCGGCCGGATCGACCTTCGCCTCGGCGGCGAGCAGGGACGCGGGACGGACGACGGCGGCGCCGGCAACGAAAGCGCAGAAACTGCGACGCGAAATCATGACTTTACAGGCGCTCCATCATCACACGGCTCCAGCCGGTCGGTCCAGCCGATCCATGGCACGCGCGCTCCCCGCCGGGAAGGCCCCCGGGGCAGTACGGGCGCGCCATGACGAGCGGACCCTAGACCATGACAGCATGCCGCCGAAGTCCGTACAAACACCTATAGGCGCGATGCCCCCGCATGCGCAGGGAGGCGTCATGAAGAAGCTGCTCGTCCTCCTCGCGCTCATGCTGATGTCCGCCGCCCCCGCCAGCGCGCAATCCCCCGAGCCGCGCTGGACGCGGGCGCAGGTCGAACGCCTGATCCGCTGGATGTCCGGCGCCTCCGACGAGGGGCTGGCCTCCATGGCGGCGGAGGTGCCGGCCTTGCGCGCCGTGACGGACGGCGGCGAGCCGGATGCGATGAACCGGGTGGCGACGGACGCGGCCGTCCGCCTGCTCACCGCCATGCGTCAGGGCTGCTGCAACGCCGCCCTGCACAGCGGCTGGCACATTGCCGAGGACAGGGTCTGGCCGGACGCGCGCACGGCGGTCGCGGACGCGCTGGCGCGGAACAGGCTGGACGCGCTGTTCGCCGAGGCGCGTCCCGCGCATCCCTATTATGCGGCGCTGCGGGCGGCCTATGCGCGGGAGACCAATCCCGCCCGGCGCGCCACGCTCGCCGCCAATCTCGACCGCTGGCGCTGGATGCCCCGAGATCCGGGCACCCGCTACCTGCTGGTCAACACCGCCGCCTTCGAAGCGACGCTCTGGCAGAACGGGCGTGTCATGGGGCGCTGGTCGGTCATCGTCGGCAAGACGGGATCGCCCACGCCCGTCTTCCAGGCGACGGTGACGGGCGTGACGTTCAATCCCTGGTGGGAAATTCCGGACAGCATCGCGCGGGAGAGCGTGGCCGGCCTCTTCGCCCGCAATCCCGCCGAGGCGGCCCGGCGCGGCTATGTCCGCGAGGGGGGGCGCTACCGGCAGCGGCCCGGCGCGGGCAATGCGCTGGGGCGGATGAAGCTGGTCATGCCCAATCGCTACAGCGTCTATCTGCACGACACGCCGGCGCAGGCCCTGTTCGCCCGGAGCACCCGCGCCTACAGCCATGGCTGCGTCCGGGTCGAGGATGCGCTGGGTCTCGCGACCACCCTGCTTTCCGACGGCGGCCGCTGGACGCGGGCGGAAACCGACGCCCTCGTCGCTTCGGGGCAGACGCGCACCGTGCCGCTGCCTGCCCCCATTCCCGTCTATATCGCCTATTTCACGGCCGAACCGGACGAACTCGGCGCCATTCGCTATTTCCCGGATGTCTATCACCGCGACGGCGGCGCCACCGCGCCGCGCGAGGACGGGACCTGCCAGTAAGGGGCTGGCGGCGCGTCCCGGGCGCCCCGGCACGGGCGCCTGTCAGGGTGGGGTCGTGCCACGGCCGGCCTATGCGGGCGCACCGGCCTTGCCGCCGCCGCCGCGCGCGCCGGACCACGCCTTGGTCAGCTCGAACAGCAGCAGCAGTCCGAAACCCGTCGCCCCCACGATGGCGAGGTCCGCCCATCCCAGTGGGCCGAACTGGAGCGCGCGCCGGGCGGCCGGCACGGAGAGGATGATCGCGCCGGCCAGCGCCATGAAGGCCAGCACGTAGCGGAAGGTGATGTTGTGCCGCAGCAGCGCATGGCTGATCGCGGTGCTGAACGAGCGGTTGGCGAGGACCAGCGCGAGGATCGCCGCGACCAGCGAGAAGAAGATGAGGGACCGCAGGCTCTCATGCGGCATGCCCTGATCCGCGCGCGCCAGATAGAGGGCGGCCAGCGCGACGAAGGCGATGGCGCCCTGGAGCACCCCGCGCGCGATCACCCGCCATGAGAACAGCGGCTCGCGCGGATCGCGGGGCGGCCGCTCCATCAGGCGATGCTCTTCCCGCTCCGCCTCGAAGACCAGAGCGCAGACCGGATCGATCACCATTTCGAGCAGCGCGATCTGGATGGGACCGAGCAGCATGGGCAGATCCAGCGCCAGCGGCAGGACGGCGAGCCCGGCGATCGGCACATGCACGCCGAAGATGAAGCCGAGGGCCTTGCGGATATTGTCGTAGATGCGCCGGCCCAGGCTGATGGCGCTCACGATCGCGCCGAAATCATCCTCGACCAGCACGATGGATGCGGCTTCCCGCGCGACGTCGGTGCCCCGCTTGCCCATGGCGATGCCGATATGGGCCGCCTTCAGCGCCGGCGCGTCGTTCACGCCGTCGCCGGTCATGGCCACGATCTCCCCGGCGGCCTTGAGCGCCTGGACGATCCGCAGCTTCTGCTCGGGCATGGTCCGCGCGAACACCGTCACCGCTCCCACGCGCGCGGCCAGTTCGGCGTCCGACAGGGCCGCAAGCTCGTCTCCGGTCATCGGCGCGCCCGATGCGATGCCGGCCTGCGCCGCGATCGCCTGCGCCGTGGCGGCATAGTCGCCGGTGATCATGACGACGCGAATGCCGGCGGACCGGCAGCGCGCGACGGCCTCCCTCACGCCCGGCCGCAGCGGATCGCTCAGTCCCACGAGGCCGAGCAGGCGGAAGCTGTGCGCCCGATGATCAAGCGCCACCCGGTCCGGCGTGGTCCCGGCCTGCGCGACCCCCAGCACGCGGATGCCGCGCGCCGCCATGTCCCGCGCCGCCGCGCCAAGCGCCTCCCGCTCGCGCGCCGGCAGCCGGCAAAGCTCGGCGATCGCCTCCGGCGCGCCCTTGGCCGCGACGCGCAGCGCATCCGGCGCCCCGGCCGGGCGCCACACGTTGGAGACGGCAAGCAGTTCGGGATGAAGGCCGGTCGTGTGCACGAGGGCGAGCCCGTCCGCTCCGTCCAGCCCGGCCATGCGCGCCGCGTCGTGAAAGGCGATCTCCATGGGATCGGACGGAATGGGCGCGGACGCCAGCGCGCCGGCTTCCAGCAGCGGATGGAACGCCGGATCGATGCCTTCCGGCGCCAGGGCGGCATGCCCGCCCGAGGGTTGCCAGAGTTCGACGATCGTCATCCGGTTCAGGGTGAGCGTGCCGGTCTTGTCGGTGCACAGCACGGTGGCCGAGCCCATCGTCTCGATGGCTGCGGTGCGCCGGGTCAGCACGCCGGCCTGCGCGATCCGCCAGGCGCCCATCGCCAGGAAGATCGTGAGCACCACCGGAAATTCCTCGGGCAGCAGCGACATGCCGATGGCGAGCCCGGAGAGCATGGCTTCCAGCCAGTCGCCCCGCTGCAGCCCGTAGAGCAGCACGACGACGAGCGCGACGCCGATGCCGCCGATCGCGCAGATGCGCACGATGCGGGCGGTCTCGCCCTGGAGGCGCGGCGCCTCGGCGTCCAGCGTGGCGAGCGAATGGCCGATCTGGCCGAGCCGGCTGCGCACGCCGGTGGCGACCACCCGCGCGACGCCGCTGCCATGCGTGACGATGGCGCCGGAGAAGATGTGCGGCCGGTCGTCTCCGCCCGGCTCCGCCAGCGCGGCTTCCCCCGCTTCGGCCGCGCGCTTGCGGACCGGCACGGCCTCTCCGGTCAGCAGGGATTCGTCCACTTGCAGGTCGCTCGCCTGCAGCAGCACCGCATCGGCCGCGATGCGATCCCCTTCTTCGAGGACGAGAAGATCGCCTTCCACCAGATCGCGGCCGGCAACGCGGATGATGGCGCCATCGCGCACCACCAGCGCGCGCGGCGCCGAGAGATCGCGCAGCGCCTCCAGCACGGTCTCCGTGCGCGCTTCCTGCACGATGGTCACGGCGACCGAGAAGCTGGCGAACAGGAGCAGGACGAGCCCTTCGGTCCTGTCGCCGATCATCAGATAGATGGCGCCGGCCGCCAGCAGCATGGCCAGCATCGGCTCGCGCAACACCTCCAGGGCGATGCCGAGCGCGGTGCGCCGGGCCGCGCGCGGCAGTTCATTGGGGCCGTCCCGCGCCAGGCGCCGCCGCGCCTCGTCCGCCGACAGCCCGGACATGCCGGCCGCGGCGCCGGACGCCGCACCCGCCGGCCCGTCCGGTTCCGCGCCCGCGATCACCGGCATCGATCCGCGCGTGCCCTAAGTAGAAGACCCGATCCGCCGCCGCGCGCGGACCGGCTATAGCATGGCTCCAGGGAATGATGCGGAGATGCCGATGACGTCACGATCCACCACGATGGCGGCAGGCCGCCGGTCCGATGGGCGGCTGCGGCTGAAGCTCGGCCTGACCCTGCTTTCACTGGTCATCCTCCTGCAAGTCCTGCTCACGGTGCTCATATCGGTCTGAGCAGGCCTGCGACGCGGTTGGTGACTGGCGGCGATCCGGTCAACTCGGGAGTTGTACGTATGGGGCATCGGCCGGCCGGGCGCTACCTTCGGCACCTTCCCGCTCCTTTTCGCGCCGCCCGCATGGACAGCAGGACCACAGGCCTCGGCACTGACGAGAAGATCGCACGAACATGAATCCTGAATATCGGGCGGAGGCTCCCCTTCGCCCCACCATCTTGCTGGTCGAGGACCATCCGGGCGTCAGGCGTTCCCTCCAGTTGCTGTTGCGGGCCCAGGGCTATCAGGTGAAAGCCTATCTGGACGGCCAGTCCCTGCTGAACGAGGCCCAGAATCTGGGCGCCGCCTGCCTGATCGCCGACTATCGGCTGGCGAACATGGACGGACTCGCGGTCCTGACGATCCTGCGCGCGCGCGGATGGGACGGGCCGGCCATTCTCATCACCGCCTTCCCTTCGCCGGACCTGGCGGAAAAAGCCCATGCCGCGGGGTTCGACCTGGTGCTGGAAAAGCCCCTGCATCCCCGCGTCCTGATCCGGCAGGTGGAGCGCTTCGTCCCCTTGCCGTGAGACCGCCCGCCGCCGACGTCCCGCGCATCAGCGTCACGTCGTCCACCCTGCGCGTCCTCATGAACTTCCGGTCGGCCAGAAGACATTGACGGTTGACCCGCCACGGCATGGCCGCGATGACGGAGCGATCCCGCCAACGTCAGGACAGCGCCTTGGAAACCATCACGATCATCCTCCTCCTGCTTCTTGCCGTGATCGTGAGCGGCATCGTTTCCAGGGTCGTCCCCCTGCCATTGCCGCGCCCCTTGTTCCAGATCGCGCTGGGCGCCGCGATCGGCCTCGTCGCCGACTGGCGCGTCGAGCTCGATCCCGAGATCTTCTTCCTGCTCTTCCTGCCGCCGCTCCTGTTCCTCGACGGCTGGCGCATCCCGCGCGAGGAACTGTTCAAGGACGGCAAGACCGTCATCGAACTGGCGCTGGGCCTCGTGGTCGTCACCGTGGTCGGCATGGGCTTCTTCATCAACTGGATGATCCCCTCCATGCCGCTTGCCGTCGCCTTCGCGCTGGCGGCGGTCATCTCGCCCACCGATCCGATCGCCGTTTCCGCCATCGCGCAGCGCGTGCCGATCCCCAAGCGGATGATGCACATCCTCGAAGGGGAATCGCTGCTCAACGATGCGTCGGGCCTCGTCTGCCTGCGCTTCGCCATCGCCGCCGCGCTGACCGGCGCCTTCTCGATCCAGAACGCCGCGCTCAACTTCCTGTGGGTGGCGCTGGGCGGCATCGCCGTGGGCGTGGGCGTCACCTGGGCGGTGGCGAAGGCGAAAGCGGTCGTTTCGCGCCATTATGGCGAGGATGGCGGCGCGCAGGTGCTCATCAGCCTGCTGATCCCCTTCGGCTCCTATCTGGTGGCCGAGCATCTCCATTGCTCGGGCATTCTCGCGGCGGTCGCGGCCGGCCTCACCATGGGCTTCGTCGAGACGACGGGCGAGATCGCGGCCGCCACGCGCATCCGCCGCACGGGCATCTGGGACACGATCCAGTTCGCCGCCAACGGCATCATCTTCGTGCTGCTGGGCGAGCAATTGCCCGCCATCCTCTCCAGCGCCGCCGACACGGTGCGGCTGACCGGCCATCGCGATCCCTGGTGGCTGGCGATCTATGTGCTGGCGATCAACGCGGGCCTTGCCGCGCTGCGCTTCGGGTGGGTTTGGCTCTCGTTCCGCCTGACGCTGTTCCGCGCCGGGGAATGGCGGCAGACGCCGAACTGGCGCGTGGTCGCCGCCATGTCCTTCGCGGGCGTGCGCGGCGCGATCACGCTGGCGGGCGTGCTGACATTGCCGCTCGCCATGAGCGATGGATCGCCCTTCCCGGCGCGCAACCTCGCCATCTTCCTCGCCATGGGCGTCATCATCGTCTCGCTGGTCGCCGCGAGCCTCGGCCTTCCCCTCCTCCTGCGGAAGCTGACCCTCCCGAGCGAGCCGTCCCATGTCGCCGAAGAGGACGCCGCCCGCATCGTCGCGGCGCAGGCGGCCATCGCCGAGATCGAGCGCGCCGAACATGCCATGGCGCAAGGACAGGACGATGCGGACATCTATGTATCGGCGGCCGCCAGGCTCATGGATGCCTATCGCGCCCGCATCGAGAGCCGCGAGGGCGATGCCGACGCCAAACGCTCGCGCCGCAAGCTCGAGCGCATCGAGCGCGACCTGCGCCTCGCCGCGCTGAAGGCCGAGCGCAGCGCCATCTTCAAGATGGTGCGGCGGCGCGAACTGGGCAGCGAGACCGCGCGCAAGCTCGTGCGCGAACTCGACCTGCTCGAAGCGCGCTACGCCGGCTGAGAGGCCCCGGAGTCGATCCGCTTCAAACGGCATCCGTGCTCCTGCGAAAGCAGGAGCACAAGATGGCTCTATCTGGAACGGACGGCCCTGAAGGCGAGCCGGGGCGAGGGATCGCGGACGGGACGCCGCCCCCGCCGCTCAGGGAAGCCTGTCCGGGTTTCCCGTCGCCCGCGCGGCGCGCGGGATGATCGACTCTTTGAACGCTCCTCCCCCCGGCCCGGCCCTCAATCCTTGAGGCTGATCTTCTTCTCGACTTTCGCCGCAGCCTTTTCCTCCCGCTTGCGGCGGTTGAAGACACGGCGCATGTAACGCACATCGGTGGGCCGGAGATGCTTTTCCGCCGCGACGAACTGCTCCTGCTCCTCCTCGCGGATATGGTGGAGATATTCGTCCTTGAGGCCCGCGAAGCGGCGAAGCCAGCCCGGCGACGCCATGTCCCGCGCGGCCAGGTCCGCGAGCATGTCGTCGATTTCCTTGTGCTCGGCGATGGCATGGCGGGCATCGTCCGTGGTCTCGGGATCGCGCAGGACCGTCGACCAAAGCGCCTGCTCCTCGGCGGCGGCATGGGATTTGAGTTCCTTCACCAGCTCCTCGAACAGCGCCGTGCGAACGGGCGACTTGCCTTCCGTTTCCTCGATCATCGCCAGCAGGGCACGGTGGCGGTCATGATCCTCGACCAGACGCCCGAACACGTCCGGATCACCCCGGAACTTCGTTTTCGGCGTGCTGCCGATGCGCGCGGGAAGACCGGGCGCCACGGCCCTGGCCTCCCCGATCGCCGCCGCCTTCGCGTCCGCGGGCGCGACGCGCTTCGCCTTGCCGCTCCGGATGGTCTGCGTTGCCATAGCTTGTCCTCCCCTTCAGGCCAGATCGCGCACGTTGGGCTCGCGCGCCCAGTGCCGCCTGACGCCGGCGTCCATGAAGTTTTCGACCGGAACGACGCCCTCGTCCGGTTCGACACCGGCCTTGTCCAGCAGCACCTGCGTACCCTTGCAGTGAGCAATGGTCTTGCAATGGGCATAGGCGTCCATGAACCACTGAATGGCCGCGCCATCCTTCGCCAGTTTCCCGGCGGCGTCCGGCATCAGGACCGAGGCGACGGCATCGAACAGGACGGAAGGAGAGCCGGCGAGCTGGCCATCGGCCGCCAGCGTGCCGCCCTTGACCTTGATGCCGCCCACTTTGGGCGCAACGAGAAACGCGGTGCCGCCCGCCTTCTCGATCTCGCCTGTCAGCCTGTCGATCGCGGCCTTGTCCGATCCCTCGGCGAACAGGATGCCGACCTTGCGGCCCTTGAGCATGTCCTTCGCCTGCTTCTGGATCGACAGCGCGTCGGACGGCCTCATATCGACCGGCGCCCTTGCCGCCTTCGCCTTCGCCGGCAGATCGATCGCCAGCCCCTCCGCCACGCGCTTCGCGAGGTCCTCGTCTATGTTGCGCAACCGCGAGACGACACGCGCCCGGACATGTTCGAGCTGCACCTTGGACAGCTCGAACACCAGCGCCGAGGCGATATGCGCCTGCTCATTCTCCGTCTGCGAACGATAGAACAGCCGCGCCTGACTATAATGGTCCGCGAACAGCTCCGCCCTGATCCGCAGTTTCCGCGACGGGTCGTTGCGTTCGTCATTCGCGGCGAAGGATGTGAAACCCGTTTCCGGGCAAGCGCGCGGGCCGCCGGTTTCACCCGCTTCGGCGAGGCTGTTCGGCTCGTAATTGGCGCGGCCGGTGGGCACCAGCGTCTGCATCATCCCGTCGCGCTGGAAATTATGGAAGGGGCATTTGGGCGCGTTGATCGGGATCTGGTGGAAGTTGGTGGTGCCGAGGCGTGATTTCTGCGTGTCGAGATAGGAGAAGAGCCGCCCCTGCAGCAGCGGATCATTGGTGAAATCGATGCCGGGGATGATATTGGTCGGCAGGAAGGCCGCCTGCTCCGTCTCCGCGAAGAAATTGTCGACATTGCGGTTGAGCGTCATGCGGCCGACGATCTCGACGGGGATGTCCTCCTCCGGGACCAGCTTGGTGGGGTCGAGCACGTCATAGGGCTGCTTCGCCGCCCACGCCTCGTCGAAGACCTGCACGCCCAGATCCCATTGCGGATAGTCGCCCGCGGCGATCGCCTCGAAGAGGTCGCGGCGATGGAAGTCGGGATCGGCCCCGGCGATCTTCACCGCCTCGTCCCATGTCGTGGATTCGATGCCGAGCACCGGCTTCCAGTGGAACTTGACGAAACGCCCCTCGCCCTTCGCGTTGACGAGGCGGAAGCTGTGGACGCCGAACCCTTCCATCATCCTGAGCGAACGCGGAATCGCCCGGTCGGACATCGTCCACATGATCATGTGCATCGATTCCGGCATCAGGCCGATGAAGTCCCAGAAGGTGTCGTGGGCCGAGGCGGCCTGGGGATAGCCGCGATCCGCCTCCATCTTCACGCTGTGGACCAGGTCCGGGAACTTCATCGCATCCTGGATGAAGAACACGGGGATGTTGTTGCCCACAAGGTCCCAGTTGCCGCTGTCCGTGTAGAGCTTGACGGCGAAACCCCGCACATCCCGGGGCGTATCGATGGACCCCGCGCCGCCCGCCACGGTCGAGAAGCGCGCGAAGACCGGACAGCGATTGCCCGCCTTCTGGAAGATCGATGCCATGGTGAGATCGGGAATCGCCCTCGTGCATTCGAACACGCCATGCGCGCCCGATCCCCGCGCGTGGACGATCCGCTCGGGAATGCGTTCATGGTCGAAGTGGAAAATCTTCTCCCTGAGGACGAAATCCTCCAGCAGCGTCGGGCCGCGCGCGCCCGCGCGCAGGCTGTTCTGGTTGTCCGCGATCCCGTGCCCGAAATTGTCGGTCAGATGCGCCGTGCCGTCGCCATGATCCGCCTCGGGCGGCACGTCCTGATGCAGTTCTCCGCCCGCGCCGATATTCATGGCGGGCGCCGGAACGCCCGATCCGGGCGCATGGTGATGGAGCGCATTGGCAAGGCTGGGCGAACTGGTCGGCTTGCGGTCTGCGGGCATTGTCACTCCTCCCCGTATCGTAGCGGCGGAGCGGCGGAAGCCAGGCACTGTCCCCGGTCGTGACCCCGGTTTGCCATGCCTTTCCGCCATCCGTCGCTCTGGAAGGGTTACGCATCGCCCCGGGGTTGGTTCCGACCCGCGCGATGCCGAGAATGCCGAGGCGAGGCCGTGGCGCCTAACCGGCGAGGACACTCCTTGCCGGTGCCTCGAAATGCCAGACGAAGCCGCTCGGCGGGTAGTGGCAGCGCACCCTCGCCCCTGAAATGACTCGCGGGTTGCGCTCTATGATGAGCGAGCCGAATCCCTTGCGGTCCGGCTTCCTGACCGGCGGCCCTCCCTGTTCCGTCCAGGCGATGAACAGGTGCGGCGACCCCTCGCTGTCCCGCAGCGACCAGCGCACGGAGACCCGCCCCGCGCTGTTCGACAAGGCGCCATATTTGACAGCGTTCGTCGTGAGTTCGTGAAGCGCGAGGCCGATCGCCTCGGCCGTCCCGGGATGGAGCCGGAGACCGGCGTCCCCCTGCAGCAGCAGGCGCTCGCCCAGAACATCGCCGGCGATCGCCGTCTGCGAGACGACCAGATCGTGAAGGGTGATCCCGGTCCATTCGCCGTTGATGAGCAGGTCCTGGCTTCTCGCGATGGATGTGATCCGCTGCTCCAGCGCATGGAGCCAGGGCGCGCCCGTGTCCGGCACGGTCCGGCGGACGAGGGCGTGCATGACGGAAAGCTGGTTCTTCGAGCGGTGGTTGAGTTCCTTCATGAGAAGTTCGGCGCGCCGCTCGCTGTCCCGCTGCGCGGTCACGTCGCGCGACACGCAGAGGATCGCCTCGACCTCCCCCTCCGCCGACAGCAGCGGCGTCAGCATATTGTCCCAGTAACGGGACTTTTCGCCCGGAAGACAGCTCTGCCCCGGAAAGCGCGCGTTGAAGCCGCGCCGCGCCTCCTCGAGCGCGGCTTCCCCGGCCTCCCTCACATCCGGACCGAGGAGCGGGAGCCATTCCATCCCGAACCCGGCCTCCCCGTCCACGCCCAGGGCAATGCAGCCAGCGCGATTCATATAGGAGAGCCGTCCGTCGGGCCGGATGACCTTCACGCAATCCACGCTCACATTGAGCATGTCCGCCTGAAGCTTGATGGTGCGGCCAAGGTCCTGCTTGCGCAGCTTGCGGTCATGCACATCGGTCAGCGCATAGAGCCAGCAGCCCGCCCGGCCGCCATGGACCTCATGGGGACGGACACGCAGCATGTACCAGCGATACGCGCCATTCGCTTCCCGCAGGCGGACATCGGCCTGAAAAGGCGCCGCCGATACGAGGGCCCTTTTCAGCCCGGCATCGACCGCGCCACGATCCAGGGGATCGAGCCGGTCCGTCCAGCAGGCCCCTGCCGGACTGCCCGAAGCGCCGAAGACACGATCCCGCCAGGCCTCGTGCAGCGCAGGAACCGTCCTTCGGCATCGAACAGGCAGGCCGCGTCCGGAATGAGGTCCAGCGGATCCGAAAGCCCGCTCCGGCCGTCCATGCGGAACCCTTCGACGGTCGAAGGGGGGACCCGCGCCATCTCCGGGTGCGGCTCCGGCTGCCCCGGGCACATGCTTGCCCCTTGCTTTCGACGCGCAGCCATTCCGGCAATCTCCCGATCATCTCCGCCTTGCGCGGGCAAGGCTAACGTCATTTTCGCCGATGCGCGAGTCACGCCCGGGCGCTGACGTGATCGGGAAACCACCGGGACATGTCCTCCGTGCGGTGCGTCCGGCGGACCCATGCTCGCGCTGGTGACAGACGGCTTTCGCGGCTGGAACCGGGCACCCGACGCGCCTGGACATCCGCCGTTCGCCTGCCCGGCCAGCCAGTTCGACGCCCCTCCTGACTCCGGGGCAGCATGATGGCCCGCGTCATCGCGCGGACCATGGGCTCCGGACGATCAGCAATGACGGACGATCATGAGCCTGCGGCTGCGCGGAGGCCCGCGCCCGGCAAGCCGAAACCGCCGATCATCTGAGCCCAGACCGGGGGCTCCGGTGTCCGCATCGGCGCGGTCGGGCACCGGGAGACAATCGGAATCGGAAATAACGCGGCTTACGAAACGGGTTTCCTTTCATACCAGTCGCGGCTGCGCTTCGCGATGGCGACCACCGAGAGCATCACCGGCACCTCGACCAACACGCCGACGACGGTGGCGAGCGCGGCTCCGGACTCGAGGCCAAAAAGCGAAATGGCGGCAGCGACGGCGAGTTCGAAGAAATTGGAGGCGCCGATCAGCGCGGCCGGGGCCGCGACGCACCAGGCAACGCCGAGCCGCCGCGACAGCCAATAGGCCAGGCCGGCATTGAAATAGACCTGGATCAGAATCGGCACCGCGATCAGCGCTATGACGAGCGGCTGCGCCACGATCCGCTCCCCCTGAAAGCCGAAGATGAGGATCAGCGTGGCGAGAAGCGCCATGAGCGACACCGGACCGAGGGCCGCGAGCAGCCCATCGACCGCGGTCTGGCCTCCGGAGGCCAGAACCGCATGCCGCAGGGCTTGCGCCGCGATGACCGGCACCACGATGTAGAGCCCGACCGACGACAGGAGCGTGTCCCACGGCACGGTGACCGACGCGACGCCCAGCAACAGGGCGACGAGCGGCGCGAACAGGAAAATCATCAGCACGTCGTTCAGCGCGACCTGGCTGAGCGTATAGTTCGGCTCGCCGTCGCACAGGTTCGACCACACGAAGACCATGGCGGTGCAAGGCGCGGCCGCGAGCAGGATCAGACCGGCAATATAGGACCGGACTTCCCCCGCCGGCAGCATCGGCGCGAAGAGCCAGCCCAGAAAGAGCGTGCCGACAGCCGCCATCGAGAATGGTTTCACAACCCAGTTGACGAACAGTGTCACGCCCACGCCGCGCCAATGCCGGCGTACCGAGCCGAGCGACCCGAAATCGATCTTGAGCAGCATGGGAATGATCATCAGCCAGACGAGGGCGGCGATCACGAGGTTCACCCGCGCCACCTCGGCGGACGCGATCGCCGCGAAGACGGCGGGCATGGCGTGGCCAAGCAGGATCCCGGCAATGATGCACAGCGCGACCCAGATGGAAAGATACTGTTCGAACCGGCTCATCAGCGCACCCGCTGCCCGGCGGCATCGACGACCTGTTCGCCGTCCTCCTTGGCGAAGGCGGCCCTTTGCGCATCGGGCAATATGTCGAGCACCAGCTCGGACGGACGGCACAGCCGGACGCCGAGAGGCGTGACCACCAGAGGACGATTGATGAGAATGGGGCAGGCCATCATGGCATCCAGCACTGCATCGTCGCTCAGGCTCTCGGCGCCAAGGCCAAGTTCGGAAAACGGCGTGCCCTTCTCGCGCAGCGCCGCGCGCGGCGTCAGGCCGGCACGCTCGATCATCTCCGCGAGCAGCGTGCGTGAAGGCGGGCATTTGAGATATTCGATGACATGCGGCTCGACGCCCGAATTGCGGATGAGGGCAAGCGTGTTGCGCGACGTTCCGCAGTCGGGATTGTGATAGATGACGATGGTTGTCACGGCTCGGCCCTTCAGCGGCATGTGAGTTCGGCAAGCAGCGGCTCGCACAGTTCCGGACGGCCTTGGCAGCAATCCTTCGCAAGGAAGAGTATGAGGTCGCGCAACGACTCCATATTGACGCGCTGAATCTGTCGTCGCCCCTGCTTCCGCGAAATCACCAGTCCCGCCTTCGCCATGACCGCCAACTGCGTCGAGAAGGTGCTTTGCGTCAGGCCACTCGCTTCGACCAGTTGCCCCGTCGACAGGCCCTCCGGCTCATGCCGAATGAGAAGCCGGAACGTCGACAACCGGGCAGGATGCGAGAGAGCCGCCAGAATCGCGAGGGCGCTATCGATTTTCATGCATCGTAAATATCCGATGCCTTCATCTCACGCAATGACCTATCGGAAATACCCGATCCGATCTCCCGGTGGATGATCGGCCGCTTTCGGGCGCGGTGCACCCGGCAGGGATGTCCGGGATGGGCGGCGACAATGGCAGGCTGTGCTACGGCGAAGGCCGGCACGTCGGCCATCGTCATTTCACGGCACGCGGCATCAGGCCTGCTTTTTCGTTCGGCAGCGGCCTTGGCTACGGGGACGTCCGGCTGGACGACGCCCGGCTGGAGGATCAGGACGGATCAGGGCCGCGGATTGCCGTCATGGTCAGCAACCAGGCGCCCCGCGACACGCTTGCGCTGGTTCAGGCCTATCGCGACGACGGGGCTCTGGCCGGATTTGCACGCACACCTGTTGCGGCCGGCGCAACAGCGCAACTGACGATCGACATTCACCCGAGCGCCCTGCGGCAATGGACCCATGAAGGATGGTCGCGCCTGCAGCCGCGCCTTCACATCGGACTTTGCGCCGAGGATCGGACCTTCACGATCAATCCGTCACGGGCGATGGCCGGAGACTGACCGACGGAGCGGCGTCCCGATCGCGACGGGAGGGCAGATCCGGCGCGCCGGAAGGCGTCGGGTTTGCCTCGAGGCGCGCGATATATGTCTTCATGAGGGCGATCTCGCGCACCTGGGCGTCGATGATCCCGTCGGCGAGCCTGCGCACCTGCGGGTCCCTGATGTGCGCGCGTTCGCTGGTCATGATCGCGATCGAGTGGTGCGGGATCATGGCCTTCATGTAGGAGACGTCGTTGACCGTCTCCTGGCTGCGTACCAGCCACAGGGCGAGCGCGAAGGCCGCCGCGCTGCCGATGAGGATGCCGATCTTGATGCCCTTGCCGGAATACATGCGCCACATGAAGCCGAGCATGACGACCGCCATCGCCGCGCCCATGACGATCGCCATCCAGAGCCGTGTCTGGCTGAACGCGACATGGCTCAGCGCATAGCTGTTCAGATACATCAGCCCGAACATCACGACCGTCGAACTCGCGATCATCGCCGCGAAACGGCCATAGCCCATGTGCATGCCAGCCTGTTTGTCGTCCATGATCCGCTCCTCGCGCCCGGCCCCGCCGCCGGCCTTCAGGGGATGAACGCCGTGGGGACCCGACATTTCCATGTCCGTGCGCTTTTTCCGACGGATGGCCCGGGCTCGCAGGTCCAACGCTCCCGGGCGGACCGCCAATGCGGGTCCGCCGGAATGGCGGATGGCCGACGCTACCGACCCTGCCCCCGTCCCGACACCCCTTCGCGGCGCCCGGGCATCGGCGGCGCCGCCCTGGCGGCAAGGATCGCCAGCGCCGCCAGGGCGGCATCGCGGCCGATATGCCTGCCCATGGCATGAGCGATCCGGGCCATGGCGGCAGCGAACAGCCGGCTTTGCCGACAAATCGCGACAATTTTCCCGTCCGATGCACAAACATGGGCGACAAGCCTGCTGCACTTTGTCCTCAACGCCGATGAGGCGGACATGATCGAGGAGAAAGACCATGAAGAAGAAGACGTTCATTATCGCCGCCGTCGCCGCGTCGCTGGTTGCCACGCCTGTCCTTGCCGCGCCCGTGCATCAGGATGGGCCGCGCGACCGGGATCGCATCGAACAGAATGACCGGCACGATCATCGCCCGCAGATGCAGCGCGTGGCCCATACGCCCACGAAGGCGCAGCACTGGAACAAGGGCGATCGTTTCGACAGCCGCAGGGCGGCAAATTACCGGGTGATCGACAATCCCCGGAGCCACCACCTCCATGATGCCCCGCGCGGCTACCGCTGGGTCCAGTCGAACAACGATGCGATGCTGGTGGGCATCGCCAGCGGGATCATCGCCGCGGTCGTCGCCAACGGCATCAATTGACGTCCGGCAAATGCAGGCCCCGGCTTGATGGTCGGGGCCTTTCCCTGCGCAACGGGCCGACGTATCGGGAAGACATGAAACGAGAACCCCATATCCTCCTCGTCGATGACGAGCGCGACATTCGCGATCCGCTGGCGCAATATCTCAGCAAGAACGAATTGCGCGTGACGAAGGCGGAGGACGCCGCCGCGGCGCGCGCGATCCTCGCAGTCCACGCGATCGACCTCGTCCTGCTCGACATCATGATGCCGGGAGAGGACGGGCTGGCGCTCGCCGGCTTCATCCGCGCCACCACGAAGATCCCGATCATCCTGCTGACCGCCAAGGCGGAGGAGATGGACCGGATCGTCGGGCTGGAAATCGGCGCCGACGATTACGTCACCAAGCCCTTCTCCCCACGCGAACTGCTGGCGCGGATCAAGGCGGTGCTGCGGCGGTCCTCCTCGATCGATGCGGTGCACGCCCCGGATTCGGAAGGCTATGCCTTCGGGCCCTGGGTGCTGCGCACGCGGGACCGGGAACTGGTGGACGCGGACGGCGTCAGCGTGCCGCTCTCGACCGGCGAATATAATCTGCTGCTGGCCTTCGTCACCCATCCGCACAAGGTGCTGACCCGCGACCAGCTTCTGGATTTGAGCCAGGGCCGCGAGCAGGCCGCGTTCGACCGCAGCATCGACAATCATGTCAGCCGCCTGCGCCGCAAGATCGAGGCGGACGCCTCCGACCCGAAGTTCATCAAGACGGTCTGGGGCGGCGGCTATGTCTTCGCATCGGACGTGCGCAGGATATGAAGCGCTTCCTGCCGCGAAGCCTTGCCGCGCAGATGCTGGTCGTGCTCGGCCTCGCGCTGCTGGTGGCGCAACTCGTCAACTTCGCGCTGATCCTCAACGAGCGCGAGAAGCTGAGCCTGGCGCAGAACGAAGGCCCGGCGATCACCCGTTTCGTGCAGGTCGCCGCCGATTTCCAGACGGCCGTGCCCGATCTGCGCGGCGCATTCCTGGCCGATGCCTCGCAGCGCGGCCTGCGGTTCGACCTCAGGCAGCAGAGCGGCGTTGCCGACGATGGGCGCGAAAGTCAGATCGAGCAGCGTCTGGCGTCCGCGCTGGAGGCCCAGAAGCTGGATGCCTCGGCCGTCAGAGCGGCCTATGCGCCGGAAACCGATCTCGCCGCTGCGGATGATCGCCCCCCCGGCCCGCCACCCCGAAAGCTGATCCTCGCCATGCGACAGGCCGACGGCGCCTGGCTGGTGGGCCAGATGCCGGTTCCTCCACGCGACGCCTGGCTCGCCCTGCGGCTCGCGGCGGCCACGATCCTGCTCTACGCCATCGTGCTGGGCGCGAGCGCGTGGGCGGCCCTGCGGCTCGCGCGCCCGCTGCGCGATCTCACCCGCGCGGCCAATGCGTTCAGGGGGCGCGACACGCCCGCCACCGTCACGCCGTCCGGCCCCGAGGACCTTCGCCATGCGATCGAGGCGTTCAACGCCATGAATCACCGCGTGGTCGCGTTGCTGGACGAGAAGGACCGCATGCTGGGCGCTCTGGGGCACGATCTGCGCACGCCGCTCGCCTCGCTGCGCATCCGCGTGGAAGGCATGGAGCCGCCCGAAGATCGCGATGCCGCCATCGCCAAGATCGGCGAGATGTCGGACATGGTCGAGGAAATCCTCGTGCTGGCGCGCTCCGGCCGCGCGAGGGGACCGGTGAAGCGCATGGACGTGACCGCGCTGGTGCAGACGCTGGTCGACGACCAGCAGGAACTGGGTCGCCCCGTCACCATGGCCACGCACGAGCGGATCGTGGCGGAAATCCAGCCGGATCTGCTGCGGCGCGCGGTCACCAATCTCCTCGACAATGCCGTCAAATATGGCGGCGGCGCCACGGCCAGCGTCGTGGCGGTGCCCGGCGGCATCGAAATCCGCATCGCCGATCAGGGGCCGGGCATTCCCGCCGACCAGATGGGAAGCGTGCTCGAACCCTTCTACCGCGTGGAGGGCTCGCGCAGCCGCCATACCGGCGGCGCCGGGCTGGGCCTCGCCATCGCCCGCAGCGTGGCCGAGAATCACGGCGGCGAACTGCGGCTCGAAGCGGCCGATCCGGTGAAGGGCGGCCTCGCCGCGATCCTCCGCCTGCCCGCATAAATCCCTATCACGACAAATCGCGACAACTTTGCCGCTCGCCCGGGAAACTCAGACGACAGGCGCGATGCAATCTCTCCTCGACGCCAGCACGGCGTTACGGATTTTCGAAGGAGACGCATCATGAAGAAGATCATTCTCGCCATCATCGCCGCCACCACCTTGACGGCGACGCCGGTTCTGGCCGCGCCGGGGCAGTCGCATGACCAGTCCGGTCGCAGCCAGGCGAGCCACGGCCAGTCCGGCAATGACCGCTCCGCCCGGAGGGACACCGCCACCAAGGCGCATGAGTGGAAGCGTGGCGAGCGGTTCGACCGGGCGAAGGCGACCAATTACAGGGTGATCAGCAATCCGCGGACCCATGGACTCCAGACCGCGCCGCGCGGCTATCGCTGGGTCCAGTCCGGTCGCGACGCGCTGCTGGTCCGCCTCAGCAACAATATCATCTCGTCGGTGGTCACCGGCGCGATCCGGTAAACCCCGGGGCCGGCCGGACAGGATCCGGCCGGCCATCCGCATGGGCGCAGGACACAGCATGATGAACAACAGCAATTCCCGTGAAGCCGCCACCGGCGATCGCAGAACGCTCCTCAAGGCCTTGCTTGCCGCGCCGGTCGTCATGCCGGCCATGACGGCATCCGCCAAGGCGGCCGAGTTCGAAGGGACATCGCCTCTCGCGCTGGCCGCCGCCACCATGGGGCTGATCTCGAGCACGGTCTGCGCGGTGATGCCCGAGACCACCGAGGGCCCCTATTATATCGACCCCAGGCTGGTCCGGCGGGAGATCACCGAGGGCAAGGCAGGCATTCCGCTGCGCATGCAGCTTCAGGTGGTGACCGCCGATTGCCGCCCGATGGCGAACGCCCGCGTCGACATCTGGCAGTGCGACGCGCAGGGCGACTATTCGGGCTACGCCAATATGGGTTCGAACCGCGCCAACGACACGACGGGGCAGACCTTCCTGCGCGGCACGCAGATGACGGATGCCAATGGCATCGTGACCTTCGACACCATCTATCCCGGCTGGTATCGCGGCCGCACCACCCACATCCATTACAAGGTGTTTCTGGACAGCAGGACCGTGCTGACCAGCCAGATCTTCTTTCCCGACGCGCTCAGCGAATATGTCTATCTCAGGAACGCCGCCTATGCGCGCGATGAGACGCGCGACACGGTGAACAGCATCGACGACATCGCCGCGCAGGCCGGACAAGGTGCTTACTGCGCCATCCGCGAGCAGAAGGACCGTTATGTCGCGGCGCTCGTCGTCGGGATCGATCCCGATGCCGAGTGGCATGAGAGCGGCCAGGGCATGGCCGGCGGGCCACCGCCGGGCGGGCCGCCACCCGACGGAGCGCCCGGAGCCATGCCCGGAGGCGAAGGAACGCCTCCCCCCGGACCGCCACCCGGCGGATCCGGTGGGCCTATGGGGCGGCGTGACGAGAACACATCCCTGTTCCCGGGAGGGTCCGGCTGAGTTCGCAGGCGCCCCGCGGCAGAACCTCCGTCCGGTCCGATCGAGATCGAGCCCGCGGAAAGGATCGGAGACGGCTCCGCCGCCGGCTCTTCTCCGCGAATGGACGGCAAGGAAGGGAGCGCCGTGCGGCGCTCCCTTCAGCTTGTCCCCAGGAGCAAGGGACCGTTCAGCGCAGGCTGCAGCGGACGGTCCGGCGGTGCTTCCGACGCGCGGCGCCGCCCGCCATGCCGAAGCCGGCGATCATCATCGCCCAGGTCGCGGGCTCCGGCACGGCGCCGGGCGGATTGGTGCCGGTCGGGGGCGTCGTGATGGGATCGTAATTGTCGTTGAACGACCAGTCCACAATGTCCTGCGCGCTCCAATTCGCGCCCGTGCCGCCGGTGAAGCCGACAAAGACCGGACTGGTGCCGAACAGGTTCCCCAGATCGATCGTGTAGCTGAGGCCGGCACTGTCCGGCCGCAGGCCGTCCGTGGACCAGCGCACCTCCATGAGATGGGTGGCGCCGTCATAATCGACGAAGGCGGTGATGTCATAGCCGCCGCTCAGGTCCAGCGTGGGCGACACGTTCGCATAGGCCAGATGGTTCGTGGCGTCGCCATTCTGCATGATCGCGATGTGATTGTTGGCGGTGAGATCGCCGTTGAATTCAGGATCGAACCAATTGCTGTAGGTATCGAATTCAACTTCGACACTGGGGGCAATGCCGCCATAGCCCAGGGAGCCGCCGGCGCCGCCCACATTGTTGGACAGGGTCTGGATGACAAACGCGATGCCGTCCGCTCCGATCGGGCCCCATTGCGTGTCGCCATTGGAGCCGATGTTGAAGGTGAAGCGCGTGCTGAAGCCATAGTCGTTGGTCAGCGCGATGGCCTGCGTGTTGAACACGGAGCCGCCGGAGTCCGGCGCGGGCGGCGTGAGCCGCAGCACGTCGCGGCCGCCGGTCTCGATCGCGGCGGCGGTCCCGTTGATCTGGAGTCCCGTCGTATCGGCGAAGCCTGCGTAGGAGAAGGTCTCCGCCTGCGCCGATGTCGCCGTCATCGCGCCAATCACGAGCGCCAACAGGCTCGTCCTGTATCCCATTGCATCGAACTGCATTTCAAGCTCCCCACTATCCCGGCCACGAAGCCCTCCTCGCGGCGTGTCGGAAGCTTTATCGCTGCCCGGTGCCCTGGCCATCAATCCCCGGTTCCGGGGATCAGGGCGGTTAATCATCGGTAAATTTTCACGTCCTTCGCTTCCCGCTGTCTTCAATCGGGACGGCGAGCATCAGCCGGACTCCCCGCCCGGGCGCGCTTTCGATGTGCAGATCGCCGCCCATCTGCGTGGCGCGGCGATGCATGTTGGCAAGGCCGCGTCCCTCGCCGGGCGCGCCTCTGGCATGGGCGGGATCGAAACCCAGGCCATTATCCGAGAGCGTCACGAGGAGACGATCACCGTCCGCCGGCTCCGCCATGAGCGTGATCCGCGTGGCCCGGCCGTGGCGCAGCGTGTTGGCGATCCCCTCCTGCAGCAGCCGGTAAAGGCTGAGCAGCTGGCGGGCATCGAGACGCGGCGCGGGAGACGCAAGCTGGCAGCGCCAGTCGAACGCGATGCCCGATCGGGCCAGCCGGACCCACATGCGTTCGCGGAACAGCGCCAGAGCCTCGTCGATCGGCTCGTCGGCGGCGTCGATCGCGCTGGCCATGTTCCGCAGATCGTCGACCGCCGATTGCAGCGCTTCCCCGATGTCGGCATGCGTCAGGCGCCCCTCGCGCGTGTCGAGCAGCAGGTGGGTCAAGATGCCGCCCACGCCGTCATGCATGTCCCGCAGCAGGCGCTGCCGCTCGGCGTCGATCGCGATCCGCCGTTCCTGATGGCGCAGCAGGCTGGACGAGCGCAGCAGGCTCGCATCCTGTTCGAGCACCTGCCGCTCCAGATCGGTGCGCGCCTCGTCGGCTTCCCGGCTGAGCTGGCGGCCCTGCAGCGCGAGTTCGAACAGGATGAGGAAGGTCGTCAGGGTCGGCGTCAGCACCGATGCCTGCAGCATGGGGCCGAAGGGCGCCGGATGGATGAGGAGGTCCCAGACGGTCGAGCTGATGCCGACCAGCAGGATCGCCATCACCCGGATCGCCGGGCCGGGCGCGGTGCGGCTCATCCGCAACAGGGCGGCGACCCCATAGACGGACAGCAGGGCGAGCGCTGTGGCGTCGAGCGACGGGACGACGGGGGCCACATCACCCCACGCCAGCATGGCGGCGATCAGGACGGCACAGGCAATGGCGAAGCAGGCGAGCGCGATCCCGGCCGCGCGAGGCCGCCAGCCGGCAAAGGCGTTCACGGTCAGCGCCACCATCGCCAGCATCAGATATTCCACGCTATAGCGCAGCAGCGGAAACCAGGCATAAGGCAGCGCATCCGCCCCGAAGGCGGTGAACCAGGCATCCGCGCTCACCAGGATCATGAACAGGCCGGTGATCGTCTGGAGCCGGGAGAAACGGCTGAGGGGCAGCAGCACGAGCAATGCCATGCCCAGCAGCCCTTCCACGGCGATCGCCAGCCAGACCATGTCGAAACGCTGGAACCGCTCCCAGCCGGCCACCTTGCCGATCCGGTCATAGGGGCCGGCATAGACCGCGTCCGTCGCCCCGCAGGGGGAGCGCAGGCAAGTGAGCGACCATGCCTCTCCCGCTCCCCCCTGCCTCTCGGATGGGGAGAGGAGCGTCACGCGCGCCGGATAGAGGATGGCGGGCTGCCAACCGGGGATATGCAGCACCGCCGGCTCGGCAAGGCCGGCGGCCCAGGCGCCCGTCGGACCGTTCGTGGACGCCAGTGCGGCACGCCCCGCCGGCAAGCGATAGTCGCCCCACGCCACCGCCGGATGAAAGCCCAGCACGATCAGGGCATAGAAGCTCCAGAACAGCAGCTGCGCGCCCAGCACGGTCGCGAGCGCGCGGCGCCATCCCCACCGCCGGAGCGTCACCGTCATGGGCGCAGCAATCCGCTCCGAAAGGCGCGCACCATCGCCTCGCCCCGGCTGCTCACCCCGAGCTTGCGGTAGATCGACTTCACATGATCGCCGACCGTGTGCGGCGAGAGCGACAGCGCCTCCGCCGCCTGCCGGTTGCTCTGGCCGCGCGCGAGCAACTGGAGCAGCTCATACTCGCGCGGCGACAGGTCGGGATCGTCGCCGTCCGGCTTTGGCTGTTCCTGCTGGCCACGCAGGTAACGCAGCACATAGGCGGCGATGCTGGGCGAGAGCGGCGCACCGCCGGACAGGGCGGCGGCGGCCTGCTGGGCGATGTCGAGGCTGTCGAGGTCCTTCAGCAGATAGCCGTCCGCGCCGGCCAGCACGGCCGCCAGCACCGTCGTCTGATCGCCCAGCACGGACAGCACCAGAATCCTCGGCTCCGGTCCGCGCCGGGCGCGAATCTCCGCGATCAGGTCGATCCCGTTGCCGTCGGGAAGCCCGAGGTCGAGGATGAACAGGTCCGCATCATGACCGAGCAGCGCGCGCGCCTCGGCCAGCGAGCCGGCCATTCCGAGCAATGACAGGCCGCCATGCGCCGTCACCCCATGGGCGACATGCGCGGCGATCCGCGGATCATCCTCGACGATCACGACCTTTGCTTGCACGTCGCCGTCAACCTTTCGCCAGCCCCGGCCTGCGTCCGGCCCCTGCCGCGGATCGGACACCGAATATCATGGAGATGGCCAGCCTGTCTCATCGGCCCGGCGCCGGGCAATGACAATCCCCGGTTCGCGGGTATTTCCTGCCGGTGCCTGCTGGGGATCGGGCACCGAAGGTGATCGCTTGCGTTGCCGGCGCCGAAGGTCGGCGGACGGCTTTCGATGCCGCGATGGAACAAGGCCGGCGCAATATGCAGGCAAATATCAGATCGCCTGTGCCTTACCTCCACGCCTCAACAAGTGCGGCCCAACATAGGTCCTCACCGGATCGCCCCTTTCGAGCTGATTGTGGCGTGCCCATTCGTCATGCCGTCCCTGCGCTTGTCCATGCACCCGACGGTCCTCGATCCTAACTGTCCCCTTGGCCCTAACCCGGGCGACATGGACGACAGGATGATCCGTCAATCCGACGATCGCACTGTCCGGCCCCAGCGGATACCACCGCGCACGGCGACAGCGCCGTGGTCGGCAGCCCCGCGGCGGCGCCCGGCAATGCGCGTCTATCGATCGGCATCATGCCTGGCATCATGGCCTCCGCTCGTTCATCGCCGGCTCGGTCGGGATTGGCCGCCGCTTGCCCAGCTTCTTTCGGTCAGCGCCTGGATACCATTGGCCCGCGCCTCACGCGCCCAGGTGGCCTTGAGGCGGGCAAGCACCTCCGGGCGGCTGGCGGCGAGATCATGGGCCTCGGCAAAATCCGCGGAAAGATCGAACAGATGCCATTCGTCATCTTCGAACGATGTGCCGCGCTTGTGGATGGCCACCGCCTTCCATGAACCCTCACGAATGGCGCGATTGCCGTTCAGCTCGAAGAACTGGACCGGCCGCCCGACCGGGATGGCCGGGTTCGATATGCCGGCCAGAATCGAGCGTCCGGTCGCATTGATCTGGGCCTGTCCGTCGATGGCTTCCGCAATATGCCCATGGGCAGCCTCGGCGAGCGTCGGCGCCAGGCCGATCACGTCCACATAATCGGTGCGGATGGCGCCGGGATCGGGCGTGAGCGCGGACCAACTGACGATGAGCGGCGTGCGCGATCCGCCCGCATAGGGCCATGCCTTGTAGCGCGTGAAGGGCGTCACGTTGCTCATTGCCCAAGGACGCTGGTAGAGTGGCTGGGTGGTGGATCCGCCCCGCTCATCCAGATGATCGCGCATCTCCTCGAATGTGGCGGTGCCCGAATAGGCACGCCGGAAAAATCCGCTGAGCCCGGCTTCCGCGGCTGCGCCATTGTCGGACAGCAGCATGATGAGCGCGAGTCCAGTTCAACGAACCGCCCTGTTTGACAGCGATGTCAATATCGACATAACTGACTTTGAGTCGGTCAACGGGCCAATGATCGTCCTGCCGGAAGGCGGGGCGAGACAAGAGTGGAGGGAGAAGTTCCAGATGGGGCCGCCTGATGTCGATCACACAAGCCCGCCGACAGAAGGGCTGAAGCGGAGGCCCGGCGACTTCCGGCCTCACGCTGGGTGGTCAGGACCATTACGGTGACAGGGTTTATCGCCGCTGACATCGGGGGGACCCATGCTCGCTTCGCCCGCATCAGGATCGCGGCGGACGGGAGCCAGATCATGGGGACGATGCATAAATATCGGGTAGCTGATTTTCCCAGTCTGAGCACCTGCTGGCATCAACTCGCCCGGGATGAGGGCGATTCGTTGCCGGACAAGGTCTCCATCGCTTTCGCTGCCCCGATTTCCTCAGGAACGATAAAGCTCACAAATTCCGGCTGGATCATTCGCCGAGACCAGATCGCTCAGGATCTGGGCGTTTCCGAGGTTCGTCTTTTCAATGACTTCGAAGCCGTCGCCTATGCCGTATCTGGGCTGGACCCGCAGAGTCTGCCGGTCATTTTCGGCCCCGACCGGCCCCTCCCCGATGAGGGCACCGTCACGATACTGGGTCCCGGAACGGGTCTGGGTGTCGCGCTCATGTCATTTGAGAAGGGCGCGGCGCGCATCATCGCGACGGAAGGCGCGCATATGGAGTTCGCGACGGTCGATGCCATCGACGACCGGATACTTGCCTATCTTCGCGGGAAATATCCGCGCGTTTCGATAGAGAGGGTCATTTCGGGCCCCGGCCTGAACAATCTCTACGGGGCGCTCGCCGTCATGTCCGACGAACGCGTCGAGGCCCTTGACGATGCCGAACTCTGGTCCTGCGCGCTGAAGGGAACCAATAGGCTGGCGCGCGAAGCGCTCGCTCGCTTCTGCCTGTCCCTGGGGACCATTCTCGGCGACCTGGCGCTGGCGCATGGGGCACGCAGCGTCGTGCTGACCGGCAGTCTCATGCAACGAATGCGGCCCTATCTTGTCAGCGAGAGCGGCTTCCATAGCCGCTTCACCGCCAAGGGGCGTTCTTCGGAATTGATGCGCGCCATCCCTGTGCATCTCGCGACGCATCATGAAATCGGGCTCTATGGCGCCGCAGTAGCCTGGCGCAATACCGAAAGGACACAAGCGGGAGATCTGCCATGAGCAAACAAGCGCCGCGCGACGCAACCCGGTCTCCGGGCATCCCTCCAGTCAGTCGCCGCGCCTGGCTCGCAGGCTCGGCCAGCGCGATCGCCTCCTCCTTGGTGACAATGTCCGCCGTGCATGCGCGGCCCCGCCGCGCGCCGAACTTCATCGTCATCTTATGCGACGATCTGGGTTATGGTGATCTGGGGGTTTATGGCGCGAGGCGCCTGAAGACCCCCAATATCGACCGTATGGCGACCGAGGGCACACGCTTTACGGACTTCTACGCGGGCGCCAATCTCTGCACGCCCTCGCGCGCCGCCTTGCTGACCGGACGCTACCCCGTAAGGACCGGGCTCGCCAAGGGCGTCATCATGCAGAACGAGACGCGTGGCCTGCCGCTCTCCGAAGTCACGATCGCGGAGGCGCTCAGGCCTGTCTACAAAAGTGCCCTGATCGGCAAATGGCATCTTGGCCATGCGGCCCCGTTCTGGCCGCCGACCCGGCATGGTTTCGACTATTTCTACGGCCTTCCCTACAGTCACGACATGATACCGCTGTCGATCTGCGAGAGCAGCGATCCGAATGCCGTGTCGACGATCGAGGCCGACCCCGATCTCTCCCAGCTCCAGCAACGCTTTCTGGCCCAGGCGGCGCATTTCATCCGTGAGAACGCCGCCCGGCCTTTCTTCCTCGATCTGGCACTGAGCGCACCCCATCTGCCCAATGCCCCGGACAGAGCGTTCGACGGGGACAGCGATGCGGGCGCATATGGCGATGTGGTCGAGGAGGTCGACGCCATCGTCGGCCGTCTGCTTGCCCTGCTGCGGGAACTCGGGCTGGAACGGGATACGCTGGTCATCTTCACGTCCGACAACGGGCCCTGGTTCGAAGGATCGGCCGGCGATCTGCGCCAACGCAAGGGCGGCGGCGGTTATGATGGGGGATATCGGGTGCCGATGATCGCCTGGCAGCCGGGCACGGTGCCTGCCGGCCGGACGTCGAACGCGATCGGCATGAGCATCGATTTCCTCCCGACCTTTTGCGCGATGGCCCGCCTCGCGCTCCCCGACGGCGTGATCCTGGACGGACGCGATATCTCCGACATGCTGACGCGCACCGGCGCCAGCCCGCATGACGAACTTCTGCTGTTCAATGACGAGGATGTCGTGGCCATCCGGACCCAGGACTGGAAATACAGCGTCGCCGACTATTATCGCGGCATGCTGTTCGGGCTCGAGGGGCGTGGTTATCCGCAACTCTATGACATGCGCAACGACCGATCCGAGAGCTACTCGGTCGCCGCGCGCCATCCGGACATATTGGCGGCCATGCAGGCCAGAATGACCCGGGCGCGGGCTGTTTTCGACCCGTTGCGGGACGGCCCCTCCTCGATCTTCGCACCGTGGCTCAAGGGTCGATCGGCGGGCGGTTCCTGAGCGGGAATCCTGGCGCGTGGCTACCGCCTGCGCATGGCCGGACTGGAATCAACGCCCCCTCACGACACACCGAAAACCGATATGCGTCGTCGACGTATCGATCATCTCCGGATGCCGCGCAGCGGGGCGATAGCGCCGGCAGTAGTTTTCCGCACACAGATGTGAGCCGCCCTTGAGCACCTTGCGACCGATCCTCACCTTGGGCATGGCCGGATCGAAACTGCCGCGCAGGGTTCCTCCGCGCGGATTGCTCACAGAGCAGCAGCTTTGCTTGCCCTTACCGGCCATCGCACGCCCCTCGGCCCACCAATCCTGCGTCCATTCCCAGACATTGCCGATCATGTCGTAAACGCCATAGCCGTTGGGCGGGAAACTGCGAACGGGCGATGTGCGCTCCCAGCCATCGTCCAGGCTGTTCTCATAGGGGAAGTGCCCCTGCCAGTAGTTGGCGAGCAGCGCGCCCCCGGGCGCCAGTTCATCACCCCAGGCATAATCCGCCTCAGCCAGTCCTCCCCGCGCCGCGAACTCGAACTCCGCTTCGGTTGGCAGCGATTTGCCAGCCCACTTCGCAAAAGCCTGTGCATCGGACCAGGCGACATGCACGACAGGGTGATCCTCCAGCCCGCTGATCGAACTGTCCGGCCCCAACGGATGCGCCCAGTCCGCGCCAAACTCGAATTTCCACCAGTTGCCTGGCTGCCGCATGTCGACGGGTCCGTCCGTCGGCCGGAAGACAAGCGAGCCGGCCTTGTCCATGCCGGGCAACATGCCCGGATAGTCTCTCGGGTCGGGCGCGATCTGGGCGGCCGTCACATGCCCCGTCTCCTCCACGAAGCGCGCGAACTGGGCGTTCGTGACGGGCGTCTCGTCAATCCAGAAATCGTCTACCTTGACGCGGCGCAGCGGCGCCTCCTCCGGATAGAAGGCCTCCGAGCCCATTGTGAAAATGCCGCGCGGGATGAAGCGCATGCCCTGCCGGACCTGCGATCGCCCCAAGATGTCCATCATTGCCATTCCAACGCTCCGTTCCACGGCCGGCATGCACATTCGGCGCATCAACGCCGGAAGCGCAAGAGCCGACGCGCTCAGCCCACCGCTCCGCCCCGCCGCATCTTCTCCATCATATGCTGGAAGTCGAATATCCTGCTCTCGGGCGTGTAAGTGCCGGTGAGCACGGCCACGAGATAGCGGCCGAGGCTCCGGATATATTCCTGATCATCGAGCGCAGCGCGCTGTGCGGCCGGCAGCGCCGGCATGGCCATGTCCCGGTCGATGAAGCACAGTGCGTTGAGGGCGTGAAGCCGTACCTGCCAGTCGGGCGGCGTATCGCAAAGCCCGACCAGCGTCGCGACAGGTTCGCCGCGCACGCCGGACCGCGTGAGCGCCTCGGCCGCGACGATCCGAACCAGCGGCGAGTCGTCTGCCCGCATCGCGCGCTCGAGCGATTCCTTCGCTGGCGCGGCCTTCTCTCCGAGGACCAACAGCCCGGTCGCGCCCCAGTAACGCATGACGGGGCGTGCATCGCCCAGCGCCGCGACGAAATGGTCGAGATTGGCCACATCCCCTTGCGCGGCCAGCGCACCGAGCGCCATGACCTCGCGCAGCGGATAGACGCCGACGTCGCGGCTCTCATGATAGCCCTCGCCGGCCATGGTCTCGGGCAGGAAGCCATTGTCGTTGACCTCGAGCATATGCGCGTCGAGTTGGGCGCGCAGCGCATCGAGCATGCTGGCAGCGGCCGGATCTGCGACCAGATTGTTGATCTGGTCCCGGTCCGTCTGCAGGTCGTAGAGTTCCTCGAAGGGCTTGGTCTGGAAGAAGCGGTCCTGGACCGGGTTGAGCGTGCCGGCGATATGCGCGGCCTCCCAGTCCTGATAGCCTTTCGCCAGCCATTCAAAGGCCTGCTGCTGCCCCCAGGGCCGGTGCGGCATGTAGTTGCGGATGTAGCGCCAGCGTCCGTCCGTGACGGTACGGGAGAAATCGACCCTTTCGTCCATCCGGTTTCTCATGCCGAAAGCATAAGCTTGGGGTTTCGCCCGCGCGCCGAGAAAAGGCTTGCCCGCCATCTGCGGCGGCTGGCTGGCACCCGCCAGCGCAAGGACGGTGGGCGCGAGATCGATGAACGTCACGGGTGACGTGATCTGGGTGCCCGGCGCGGATGGCATGAGGTGGCGCCATTTCGGCGGCACATAGACCACCATCTCGCAACGCAGGCCCTCGTCATAGCAATAGCGCTTGGAGCGGGGCAGCACGCCGCCATTGTCGGAATAATGGAAGACAATCGTGTCCTCCGCCAACCCGTCCGCCTCCAGCTCGGCGAGGCGTTCCGCCAGCTGCTGGTCCATCTTCTCCATGAGATTGTAATAGCTGGCATAATCCTGCCGGATACCCGGCGTATCGGGCAGATAGGCCGGCAGGGAAACCATCTCCGGCGTCACCCGGCCCGGCGTTGGCCGGAAAAGGCGCGATTCATGCGTCGTCTCATAATTGAAAACAGCCATGAAGGGCTTCCCCGCCGGCCGTTTGCGCCAGTGACCCTCGGCACCCTGAATGTCCCAGATCGCGGCAGGATCGACATCGCAATTATAGTCCGTCTTGCTGTTGTTCGTGCAGAAATAGCCGGCCTCGCGCATCAGCTGGGGATAGGTGCGGAAGGTCTTGGGGAAGCGGGCCTCGGCGCGCATCTGGTTGGCTGGTGCGCAGCTTTCCGGATAGACGCCCGTCAGGATCCCGAAGCGCGACGGCGCGCACACCGGCGCGTTCGAATAGACATTGCGGAAGAGCAGTCCCTTGCGCGCCAACCCGTCGATCGTGGGCGTGTGAGCCAGCCTGTCGCCATAGGCGCCGACGAAGGGATTGTTATCCTCGCTGACGATCCACAGGATATTCGGCCGGGGCCCGGTCGATCCTGCCGCCCTGACCGTGCCGCCAGCCACAGCCGCCCCGGCCATCCCGCCGATGAGACCGCGCCGCGATACGGTCGCGTCCAACATATCCTTCATGCTCCTCATTCCCTCTCAACTACCGGGGCAACCGGGCTCGTCCCGCAGCGCCCGCCAACAGCCCTACTGACCCGCCGCTTCATCGCCGCCGCCACGGGCGACGGCTTCATCGATCACCTCGCGCAGCGGCGGCGTGTAGATGAACGGCCTGCCCGCCGCATGCGCCTGCAGTTTGGGCGGGATGTCCGGAATGATATCGTCGAACCTGTCCGTCGGGTTGGGGTTGATATACCAGCTCTCCGGAAAGGGCGCGGCACCGGTGCCGCCACGCCGGCGCCGGACGGCGCCCTTCGACAGCCGCGCCATATAGGGGATCATGTGCTGGCCATCGCGATTGGCCAGCTGCGCATAGAGGGCGATGCGCAGTTCCTGCTTCTTCACCGCCCATGCCGGATCGTCGACCAGATTGTGCATCTCCTCCGGATCGCTCGCCAGATCGTAGAGCTCATCGGTGTCGTAAACGCCGTAATACTGGATATATTTCACATTGCCGCGCGTGATCGCGAAGGTCGTCGGCGTCTCGGGGAAATTATATTCCCAATAATATTCATAGATGAAGTCGCCCGGTTTCCAGTCCGCGGCAGCGATCGAGCCGTTCCACAGGCCCCATGCGCTCTGTCCCTCGAACTGCAACGGCATCTCGGACACGCCCGCCACGTTCAGGAAAGTGGGCGCGAAATCGAGATTGCGCACGCGGCCGGCATTGACCGTGCCGGCCGGAATCGTTCCCGGCTCCCAAACCACCAGAGGCACGCGCACCGATGCCTCATAGGCCGTGCGCTTGTCGATCAGACCATGATCGCCGATCTGGAAGCCGTTGTCGGACGTGAATACGACCAGCGTATCCCGCTCGAGATGATGCTCGCGCAAATAGGTCATGATCCGCCCCAGACTGTCGTCGACTGCCGAGAGGGCACCATAATAGTAGCGCAGATAGTCCGTCATCGGGACGTCGGCATTGTAGAAGAAGTCGATCCCGTGCCAACTGTTGCGCTGATCGTAGACCCAGCGGGGCTTGCCGACATAATTTTCCGGCGTGTTCTGCGCGCTGTCGGGCAGGCGGAAGGTGGTTCGATCATATTGATGCGCGTAGCGCGGCGGGGGCAGAGGATCGGAATGAACGGCCTTGTGGCTGAGATAGAGGAAGAAAGGTTTGCGGGGATCGCGCTCCTTTTCCAGCCAGTTCATGGCATAGTCGGTGAGTTCGTCCGTGATATAGCCCCGCTGCGCCACTTCCCGGCCATCGACATTGAGCTGACCGGCGGATTGTCCGGCGCCCTTGGCGACCGGCCAGTAATTTCCCTGTCCCCGGAAGCTGACCCATTTGTCAAAACCCTGACGCGGCGCATCGGTATCATCGCCCATGTGCCATTTGCCGATGAAGGCGGTCTGGTAGCCAGCCTGCTGGAGATAGCGCGGAAAGTAGGTCAGGCCCTCCTCGCTCGAATTGTTGTTGTCCACGACCCTGTGATTGCGCGCCGTCTCTCCGGTCAGAATCGTGGCACGGCTCGGGCTGCACAGCGACGACGTCACCACGGCGTTGGACAGATACATGCCTTCGCGCGCCATCCGGTCGATATTGGGCGTGCGGAGCGCGGGGTTGAGGAAACCCATGCCGTCGAAGCGCAGATCATCGACCAGCACGAAGATGATATTGCGCGGATGCGCCTGATGCCCGGCACCTGCCGGCGCGCGATCTGTACCGTGAGCTTCCGGCGTCCTCGCGGCTGCGGGCTGGAGACCAGCCATCGTCACCGCCGCGAACGCCATCGCCCCGCCCGCACATAGCAGGGCCTTACGCATGATCCTCAAAATCCATCTCCCTTCATCCGGAAAGCCCGCTCATTTCCAGCCGATGCTGCGCAATCCGATCAATAAACCCACTCCGTCTCGCGACCGTCGATCATCACCTTGCGCGTGAATCGCAAGGGCCAGAGCGGCAGCGGCAGAGACGCGCGCCACCGCTCGACATCGGCGGCAAGCTTCGCCTCGATCTGCGGGTCCCGGGCGGACAGGTCTGTCCGCTCACCCGCATCCGTCACGATATTGTAGAGGTGCGTCCGATCCCAGTCCTCCGATCGCCAGAGCTTGTAGTCGCCCTGGCGGGCAGCATAGACCGGCTCCTGTCCCCAGAGCAGAAGACGCGGGGACGCCGGTGGGTGCGCGACGGCGGCGACCAGATCCTGTCCGTCGAGCCCGGCCGGAAGCGGTGTATCGGGCGATGCGGCGTGAAGGATCGTGGGCACGATGTCCAATGAGGACACCGGCGTGTCGACGATACCGCGCTGGCTCAATCCCGCCGGCCATGACATGACGAAAGGCACGCGCACACCGCCTTCCAGATAGGTGAATTTGCCGGCACCCCACGGGTGAGCAGGATTGCAGAAACCGAACTGGACCGGACAGCCATTGTCCGACAGCAAGATGACGATCGTATTCTCCCGCTGCCCCTTGTGCTCCAGCGCGTCGAGAATCTGCCCCACGCCATCGTCCATCGCCGCGATCATCGCGACATAGGTCCGGCGCACCGGATCCTGGATGGAGGCGAACTTGTCAAACCATGTTTGCGGCACCTGCAGGGGCCAGTGCGGCGCATTGTAGGCCACATAGGCGAAATAGGGCTGTCCATCGGACCGCTCGATGAAATCCACGGCGCGATGGGTGATTTCGTTGGTGAGATATTTGCCGAAATTGTCGACCGGCCTCGCATCCGGCCCCTCGACGACCACGCCATTGCCCCGGCGATGATCGAATGGCGGCTTGTTGGCATCGGCGCGGGTCGGCGTCGTGACCATGCCCGGCGTCCGTGGATCGACATAGACGGTCTCGCCGGCCAGAAAGCCGAAAAATTCGTCGAAACCACGGTTGGTGGGGTAGAATTGCCGTTCGGCACCCTGATGCCACTTGCCGATGGCCGCCGTGCGATAGCCCAGCGGTTTCAGGCGCTCGGCCAGGGTCGGCTGGTCGGTCGGCAGACCGGCGCCGTCATTCCCCTCGTCGTTGATGTTGTAATAGAAACCGAAACTGGCAGGCATGCGCCCGGTGAGCAACCCTGCCCTCGAGACGGCGCAGACCGAAGCGGCGACATAGCCGCTTGAAAAGGCGACACCAGTATTGGCGATCCGGTCGATATTCGGGGTCGGCACGTCATGCCGGCCATAAGTCGACACATCGGGCCAGCCCAGATCATCGACGAGGATGACGATGACGTTGGGCCGCGCCTGCGCCTCACCAGCGGGGCGCGCGGGTGCCGGCGATGGGGCGCGCGCAGCCGCCGGAGCGACCATGGGGCTCATGCCCGGCACCGCCATGGCGACCGATGCACATGCGAGCAAGATGCCTTTCATCCCGCTCCTCCGCATTCTTTCCATTGTCTTCACTATTCGTTGCCGCCGCCCGGCGAAAAATCGCAGCCGGCAACTTCGGGAGGCCGTGCCGGATCACGCGAGGGCCGCCCCAGACACCACGGAAAGCGGGTCTGATCGAGCGGGCCGTCATTGGCCTCGTCGAGCACATGCTGGAGTATGGCCTTTCGTCGCGCGGCCTCGCCGGTCAGTCGCCCCGTCACTTCCGTTTCGGTCCCCGAGACGGCATCGACCGATACGAAGCGACCATCGCCGTATAATTTCCAGTGCGCATCGAACGCAAAACGTGTCGGCTCAAAGATCCACATGGGCGCATAGTGCATGAAGATGGTGTCGCGAACGCTCGGTTGCTCCCCCTCCATCACCGGCCACTGGCTCACGCCGTCGACCGAGCCTGGCGCGACCGGCGCACCGGCAATGTCGGCCAGGGTCGGCAGAACGTCGGTGAAATCGAAGAGGGCGTCGCTCACCCGGCCCCGAGGCACGCGCCCCGGCGCCCAGGCGATCATGGGTACATGCGTTCCGTTGACGGTCGGCATTCCCTTGCCGCCCTGGATTTCATGGCCGTTGCGCATGCTGCGGATCGCCCGCGCCGTCCCATTGTCGCCCGTGAAAATGACGATCGTGTTCTTGTCCAGGCCGTCCGCTTTCAGGCGAGCCATCAGGTCCCCGACCTTTCGATCCATGTAGCCGACCATCCCGGCGAAGCGATTCTTGTCGCCCTCCGCGCTCATGGAATCCGGCGTGGGGACGAAGGGGCTGTGGACGAGCACCATCGAATAATAGAGGAAGAAGGGCTTGTCCTTGTGCCGGTCGATGAAGTCCAGCGCGAAGTCGCTGTCGAGATCCGGCCCGAACCCTTCCTCGCTGATCCTGATCACCCCGTTCATGCCACGCGTGGGACCCCAGTAGCGCGATCCCTTAGCGTCGAGCGCCTTGAGCTGCCACAGATAGCTTTCATCGAAACCGGCGGCCTCGGGCGCGATCCCCTCGCGCCCGTCGAAGCCATTGCCCATCAGTTGCCACTTGCCGACCATTCCCGTGGCGTAGCCGGCTTCCTTCAGGACGTTGGCAAAGGTGCGCTGGCCGGGCGCCAGATAGCCGAACGCCTCATAGTTGCGGTGATTCTCCAGTCCGGTCATGATCCGGGTGCGGGACGGCGAGCAGAGCGGCGTGGCATGCGCATTCTCGAAACGCATGCCCTCGCGTGCCAGCCGATCGATGTTCGGCGTGAAATATTCGCCGCCATAGGCGTTGACGCCCTCGACGCCGAAGTCATCGGCCAGGATCAGGATGATGTTGGGCGGACCGCTGGTGCGCGGCGGCGCGATCTGGGCTTGAGCCGGCATCGGACCATGGCTGACAGGCAGCGCGTCCTGCGCCAATGCAGGCACCCCGGCGAGGACCATGCCGAGCGCGCATGCCGACTTCAGCAGAAAGCTCCGACCGGACGTCCCGGTCAGCCTGCCCCGCACTCGCTTCCCCTTCATCAATCCGTCTCCTTGCCCGATGTCCGCCAAAAGCCCCCCACTTTTCCAGCAGGCAGGGGACATGGTCAGTTTCTGTTGTTCTCCACACTGACAGCATGTCTGTTAGCGCTGTCATCAAAACGCTCTCGCCCCCGAAAACGTTCTGGCGCTTCGGCGATTGGCGGCGTGCTGTAGCGCCGCGCCTCCCGCCACCAGAGATTTTTCAGTTCCTCCAGCTTGACCGGATATTGCGCGGCGAGGTCATGACTCTCGGATGGATCGGCCTCCACATCGTAGAGTTGCCAGACATCCGTGGCGAAATCCGTGCCCTGACGATGGATGGCGATCGCGCGCCAGTTGCCGGACGTGATTGCCCGGTTGCCGCGCAATTCGAAATACTGGACCGTCCGCGCGCTTGGCGCTGCGGGTTCACGCAGTGATCGCAGGAAGCTCGCGCCCGCCACGGGAATTTGCCGGCGCCCGTCCACGCGCGCGGGGAAACGGGTGCCCGCCGCATCCGCCAGCGTAGGGGCAATGTCCACGGCATCCACATATTGATGGCGGATGGCGCCGCCGTCATCGATCATGTTCGGCCAGGAAACGATCATCGGCGTGCGCACGCCCCCCAGATTGGGCCAGAGCTTGTAGCGGCGAAACGGCGTGACGCCCAGCATCGCCCAGGGGCGCTGATACTCGGACTGGGTCTTGTCGGTCCCCAACTCGTCGATCCTGGCCAGCATCTGCTCGGGCGTCAGCGCATTGGGGCGATAAAGACGCTCGAAGGAACCGCTCTGCCCCGCCTCGGAGGCCGCGCCATTGTCCGAGAGGAGCACGATCAGCGTGTCGTCATACTGACCGGTGCGCTTGAGATAATCCACCAGCCGGCCGATCTGCTCATCGGTATGGGTGATGAAGCCGGCATAGACCTGCATGAAGCGGGCAAAGACCCGCTTCTCGACCGGCGTGAGCGAGTCCCATGCCCGATCCCCGGGGTTGCGCGCCGGCAGGACCGTTTGGGGCGGGACGATGCCGAGCGCCTTTTCCCGGGACAACCGCGCCTCGCGCAGCGCATCCCATCCCTGATCGTACACCCCGTCATAGGCATCGACATAGGATCGCGGCACCTGGATCGGTGCATGTCCGGAGCCATAGGCCAGGTAGATGAATTTGCGCTGCGCCCGATCGCCTGCGACAGAGCCGAGCGCTGCAATGGCGTGATCGGTAATATCGACGGAGAAATGATAGCCGGGCGTCTCCGGTGAAGGAATGCGGGCATTACCCTCTATGAGATCGGGATGATACTGGTCCGTCCAGCCAAGGAAAAAGCCGTAAAACTGGTCGAAGCCGCGCTGCAACGGCCATGAACCATTATGCCCCGGCGATCCATCCTCGTCCTCCGGCGCAAGGTGCCATTTGCCGAAACCGAATGTGGCATAGCCGGCCGCATGCAGAAGCTGGGCGATCGTCTGGGCATTGCCGGGCAGTTCGCCCCGGTCACGCGTCGTATCACGGGGGGCGACCCGGCTTGCCGGCAAGTCGGGCATGCGTACGGTTTGGGGATTGCGCCCCGTCAGCAGCGCGGCCCGCGTGGGAGAACAGACCGCTTTGGTGTCGAATCGGTTGTAGCGCAGCCCCCTCGCCGCCAGCGCGTCGATGTTGGGTGTGCGAATTTCTCCGCCGAACGCGCCAAGATCCGAAAAGCCCACATCGTCCAGCACGATGAGGATGATGTTGCGTGGCGCGCGATCGCTCGACAGCCTCTCCCCCACACGCGCAGAGCATGGCAGACTCGTCGACAGAAGAAAGCCCGAGGCGAACAAGACCGAGAGTCGGGCAAGGCGGACCTCGCGGGCCCTGCGCCGATCGCCGACCCTGATCCTGTCATTATGTTTATCGCCCATCCCCTTCAACTCCTCTCGCCTTCCCGATCGTGAACACCAGCAGATGAGGATCGGCGAGTGACCGGAATAAAGCGGCACGCGATGGCGAGATCGCGTTTCCGCAACCGACCCTGCTGCGCGGTCGCGCGAAGGAGCCCTGATCGCTCCCCCCGCCCCCGGCGAGCGCGACCCGCGACGACCATGGATTGTCCGGCGCTTGCCTCACGCGCAGCCGAGAAGCGCGGGACTCCCGTTGGATATCCCATCGCACGGGGAATCGCTTGTCCCAGACCTCTCCTCATCCGCCCATGTTGACATCGCTGTCAGAAAAAGGCAATTCGCCAATGCAAGAATATTAGATTGATCTTTGGGGAGGAGAATATCAATGCGCCTTTCGGCTTGCGCTTTCCTTGTATCGGCAACCGCTGTCGCCTTTGCGATCTGCCCTGCTCCAGCAGCGGCTCAAGTTGTCGAGCCACAGACCGCCTCGCTCGATGAAGGCGATCAGGAGGAAATCATCGTCACGGCGCAGAAGCGCTCCGAGCGCCTGCAGGACGTTCCCCTTGCCATCACGGCGCTCACCGGCGAGACGCTTGCTGCCCGCAACATCACGGATACGAAGAATTTGGCGCAGGTGGCGCCCTCACTGTCCTTTGGACAGGGTAACAATCCCAACAATTCCAGTTTCCGTATTCGCGGCATCGGGACCTCGGTCTTCGGCGTCGGCAGCGAATCCTCTGTCTCGGTGGTCATGGACGGCATCGTCATGGCGCGTGCGGCCCAGGGTTTCTCGGATCTGGCGGATATCGAACGGATCGAGGTGCTCCGCGGCCCGCAGGGCACGCTCTTCGGCAAGAACGCGACCGGCGGCGTGATCAGCATCGTCACCGCTCGGCCGACCGCCGACCTGAGCGGCCGCTTCAGCGCCACTGTCGCCGAAAAGGGGGAATATCGTGTCAGCGGCACGGTGGCAGGTCCGCTATCGGACAAGATCGGCTTCCGCTTGACCGGTTTTTACAATAATGACGACGGTTATTATTACAACGTTGCGCAAGAAAAGAAGGTAAATGGCTACGAGGCCTGGGGCATCCGTGGAAAACTTGAATTCGACCTTGGCCCACTCAACCTGCTCTTCTCGGCAAGCTATTCCCAGAACAATGGAAATTGCTGCCAGAATGCACTGATACATTCGGACAATAGCGATCTGGATCTTCTGATCGCGCCCGTTGTCGCACATCCGTTCAATCAGGAGATATCCTCCAACGGCGACAATGTAAGCAGGACCAATCAGTCCCTCTATTCGCTGGAAGCCAATTACGATCTCGGCAATGCCCAGATTACGTCGATCACCGGCTATCAGAAGTATAATTTCTATGCCGGTTTCGATGTGGACGGCATCAATGATCCCGTGCCCCTCTACACGGGCGGAAATGGCCTGGCGCCCTATTATGCCCAGTTCGATGTGAATGCCGGTCCGTTCGATATTGGCCAGTTCTCCCAGGAACTGCGTCTCGCGTCGACGGGCGAGAACCGGCTGAACTATGTGGTCGGCCTCTATTTCGATTCGCTCAAGGTCAATCGCAGCTTCGGGCGCCGCATCGTCACCTGCCCGACCACTGTCGCGGCCAATCAGGGGCTGAGCGTCGGCGATGTCTGTCCGGCACCCGCAGCGGCGTCCGGCAGCGCCAGTTCTCATCTGGAAGCGAAGCAATATGCCGCCTTCGGTCAGATCGACTTCCGTCTCGTCGGTGGCCTGAAGGCAATCGCCGGCATCCGCGTGCAGCATCAGAGCATGTGGGTGGAAGGCGCGCAGGATGCCGATCCGCTGGTTCCGGGCGATACACCGATGTTCAGGGGCGCCACGCTCACGAGCGGCCGCACCGACGCAAGTGACGATGCCGTCACCGGCCGCGCCGGTCTGCAATATGAATTCGGTCGTCATGCGCAGGCTTACGCGACCTATACCCGTGGCTACAAGGGGCAGAGTCTCGGCACGGAATTCAACCAGACGTTCAACAACAATCCCGTTGTCCAGCCGGAGACGGTGAATGCCTATGAGATCGGCTTCAAGGGCAGCACGCCGGATCGGGTCCTGTCTGTCGCCGTCGCCGCATTCCTTGCCGATTACAAAAATCTGCAGGTTCAGGCCAACCGGTCGGACAATTCCACCGGCACCTTCCTGTTCGTGGTGACCAATGCCGGCACGGCCAAGACAAAGGGCGTCGAGATCGAAGCCACGCTGCGCCCGTCCGAGCATTTCAGCATCAACGCAGCGCTGGCTTATGTCCATGGCCGGTTCGATGCCGATGGGCTCGCATGCCCACTGCAGTTCCAGGCCGGGGCGGTGACAATTCCCTATGGACAGGCCGCACCGGTCAACACCTGCTTCCGCGCGACCTCCTCCACCGGCACCCTCTCCGGCAGGCAGCAGAATGTACGGAACGGCATTCTTCCCAACACGCCGGATTGGCGGCTGTCCATCAATCCGCGTTACGAGCGGGAACTGGGCAGTTTCATCGCCTATGCAGATCTGAATTTTTCCTATCAGAGCACGGTCCGCTTTGCGCTCGAGCAGGATCCGATGACCGTTCAGCCGGGCTACGCCACGGTCGACGCGACACTCGGTCTCCGTTCGCTCGGCAGCGGTCTCTCCGCTTCTGTCTGGGTGAAGAATCTGACCGACAAGCATTATTACAGCACCATCGGTCACAACTCGTTGCTGACATCGATGGATGTCACGCCGGGCAATCTCTCGGGGTTCATGCCCAAAGCCGCCTCGCGCTATTTCGGTGCGACCGTCGGCTATTCCTTCTGAACTGGAGCCGGTAATGAAGGGAAGCGAACGGGACATTTTGTCTCGTTCGCTTCCAGGCGCCTGGAGGCCCTGCGATCCCGATCAGGATGTCGTGCCTGGTCAGGGAAGCGAAGAGAGCGGAGACACTGGCGATCGTGTCACGGAGCGGACACCCCCAGGAGCAAAGGACTATCGAACTCCGCGACCGGGCACCAGATGGATGGCACCGTCGAGGTCGGTTTGATACTGGGAGTCGATCCGCTCCGGATTGAATCGGATCGACTCCATCTGTGCGTTTGTCTGCCGTGATGTCCGAGCCGGCGGAGGCTTCCATCCGGACATCACTCCAGGGGCCGTCCGTTTCAGATAGACCACCTTGTGCTCCTGCGCATGCAGGAGCACTGATTCCATTCGACTCGGATCAACTCTAGATCGGGGCGGGCCCGGTCGAACCTCGTACGATGAACCGGCATGAATGCTGCTGCTGAGCGCGTCCCGTTCGACCATGAACCAGCATTTCAACAGCAGCATATGCCATCTCGGCGATGGGCTGGTGCATTGTGGTCAGTTCGGGCCATACGCTTCTGGCGATCCAGCTATCGTCAAAACCAACCACAGAAAGCATTTCGGGAATCCGCAGGCCGAGTTGAGCGGCCGCAGCGAACAGACCGGCGGCCATATCGTCATTCGCCGCGAAAATGGCGGTCGGTCGGTCGGCGCGGCGAAGCAACCGCAGACCCGCGCCGATGCCGGATGCGAATGTGAAGTCGCCATCGGCCATCGCCACTTCCGCAGGATCAAGCCCCCTTGCGCCGAGCGCCTCCAGGAAGCCTGTGCGCCGCCATTCGCTTGCACCATGGCTTTCAGGTCCCGCAATCAGTCCGAACCGACGATGACCCAGTCGCCAGAGAAGTTGAACGATCTCCCCCATTGCAAAGGTATCATTCGAAAAAATTTCCGGAGATCGCCCCAGCATGACCTTGGGCGCGATGCGGACATAAGGCAGCCGATGCCGCTCCAGCGCTTCCATCACAGCCTGGCAATCGGTGGCGGGAGGCGTCACCACCACGCCATCCACACGGCGATGTTCGAACATCGCATCCAGTCGCCCGTCGATGTCAGCCGAGTCGGTGTCCATATGCTCGAACACCAGTTGATAACCCAAGCTGCGGCAGGCGGCATAGGCGCCCTCCTGCATCCTCATCGTATAGTTAGGGCTGGGATTGTCGAACAGGATGCCGATGTTGAACGAGCGCCCCGCCGCCAGGGACCGGGCCGCCAGATTGGGCTGGTAGCCAAGTTGGGCGATCGCAGCGTCAACCTTGCCGCGCAACTCTGCCCGGACATTGGGTTCGCGATTGACGACGCGCGATACGGTCTTGATCGAAACACCGGCCAGACGGGCGACATCAGTGATCGTCACCTTCTTCATGATTCGTCGTTTCCCCCGGCTGAACGCCATAGTTGATCGCCGCCCGTCATTCCCGTCACCGGACAGCACCAAAGCGGTGCTGCGCAGGGACAACGGCAAAGGACACCACAGGCAATAGGCCCGTTCGGAAAGCAGGATATGCAGCGATGGGGCCGGCGCATATATCTGCAATCGCCACTTTGGCGTCGCCGAACCTCAAGGCTGCGATTTTCGCAAAATGCCGAAGCCCACGGCATAGAGGGGTGCCGCGCTGTCGTCCGGCCGACCGGGCTGCTGCGCCGCGACGGCGGCCATGGACGACGGCAACTCGAAGGGCAGATGGCCCTCCGCGCGCGCCTTGCCCATCAGCACATCGAGCAGGGCATCGTCGCTCGCGCCGAAATTACCCAGCAGCACCGCGGTCCGGTCGCGAATGTTGGTGAGGATCGCCGGGCGATCGAGATAGATGGACGCAATGACCGGTGTTTTCGCGGCCGCTGCCTTGAGCGCTTCGTAATCGGGATCGCCGTCACGGAAATCGAGCCGCCCT